>Ga0315899_10000312_pt1 | contig 60472 bp, 48 predicted proteins | sample LakEriMetagenome_2_FD_203518 | JGI IMG/M metagenome (GOLD analysis project Ga0315899, IMG submission 203518) | Freshwater fungal communities from buoy surface, Lake Erie, Ohio, United States - Buoy 4 MA112 | ecosystem: Environmental > Aquatic > Freshwater > Lake | place: USA: Lake Erie, Ohio... | reverse complement strand
AAGGTCATCCAAATCGAACGATGGTGGGGATGGTCGTGTTCTTCGTTTTTGGAATCGGGGATCATCGGATAGTCGCGAGAGAACTTCCTTCCGTCGGGACCGATAAGAGGCCACAGAATAGGTTTAGAGCCCGATCGATAGTGATAGGTTGTAACCAAGTCACCACCGTGATAAAAATCGATGCTCTGTTCGCTCTTCTCGAATTTGTATTCTTGTGAGTTCGCAGATGAACAGCACAGCATTGAGAGGCTGGCTATCACTAAAAGTACGGAATAACAATTCTGTTTGTATCTATGGTTAGCGGCACGCATAAGGACCTCAGAGTGGTTGAGAGGAAACAGAGTGGTTGAGAGGAAACAGAGTGGTTGAGAGGAAAGAGTGGATTAGTCTTGTGCCAGGAACAACTCGCGCAAGACTGGTTGGGGTTGTGAGGCTAAATGTAGTAAAATACTTTTTCCCAGGACAATCAACAGGCGAAGCCCCGCGATCAAATGAGATGCTGGTTCTGCCAACATGCTACATCCTTTTATTCGCTCTTGAAGTACTTTTCTAAACCAGGGCTGCAGCGTACTCGTACGCTATTCTCTTCGAGTATCGATTCCGTCGAATCCAAAAACTCCTTGCGGTTCAGAATCACCAGTCCCGCACCTTCATCATGGAATTCAAACTCCAAAAACTCGTCTCGAGCCTCTTGTATCAGCTCTATTAAGTGAACAAGATTGCGTACCTCGACTCCATTTATCGACTTGACCGTCAGCAATTGCAATGGACCATAGCCCTTCATTAAACGATGTGAGAACTGCGGCGACGAAACGTATACCAACTCTCGATCTCCATCGAAACGGCGAGTTTGAAAACTACTACATATGGGACTCTTGCGAGCCGAAAGATTGCCCAAGGCCTGAGGATTGCTCATCAGCAACATCGCAACATCGGCTGTCACTGTACTAAACACCAGCGGCCCAATGATACAATACTGAGGATAGCCGCCATTCAGAAACGGCATGATACCATTCCAACCTCTACGTGCGGGACATTGCACCTCTAGTTCTTGCCCATCTCGCCAGACTGTTAGCGGCACCTTATCTTCGACTGCCAACAATGCAGAGTAGTAACGAAAATGAAGATTCAGATCGTCTACCTTAACGTTCCCTTGTGCGTCGATCGGATGGGGGCCAATCTTTGTGATGACATCAAACTTCTTGAGGGGAAAGTCTGGATCGTTTTCTTCAATTTTGTGAACTAGTACGCCTCCTGTATTTGCCGGTAATCCAAATCGCTTCCGCAGCGACGGATTCTCTGTGGTCTGCGACATGACCGATAGCAACGGCGCACCATCGTATTGCCCATCTTCAACATCTTTGAGGAAACGGGTCAATTCACTTGCATGAACGAGGAAACCAATATTGTTCGCATTTCCCATCACACTATAAACTACCCCAATCACTTTACCGTTACCAAGAGCTGGGCCACCACTGTTTCCCGGATTTACAGCCGCATCAACTTGAACGCGCAGACCGAGTCGTGCCAGCGCGATTTGGGTAAATTCAATACGTGAAACGATTCCCTTGGTAACCGAAAGCTGATCCCCACCGATCGGAAAACCGTAAACAAGCACTTCGGTTCGCAGAGGGGTTAAGGAATCATCGATCTCCAATGGGTCAATATCGTCGAGTTTGGCTTCATCCTCCAGAGTGACAACTGCCAAGTCCAGGTCATGGGCTATCGCCTGCACCTTTGCTTCCAGTTTTTCATCGGATCCCTTTAATTGAACATAGATTTGCGATGCATACCGAACGACGTGAGCATTGGTAACAATTCGCTTGTTACTGATCACGAAGCCTGTACCCGAGACGTCGTTCGCATTGGATTTTGCCCATGGACGGCTATGATCAAAGCTCCGTTGAGTTACCGTTAGCTTTACAATCGATGATTTCGTCGTGTCATCTTGGCTGAGACCAGTCAGCGGGTTTGAAAGTAACCAACAGGCGATGCTGGTTAAAACAAAGAATATCCTTAAGTTGCAATTCAGGTGGGTGTGGAACACGGATGCCTCGAAGATAGGAATGTCGATCAAACAACGCCACCATTGTAACCGAGACGTACTTCGGTTTCATCCATCGCTTTTTGTTTATCCGCATTTTGAGCAGCCCCGGGCATCATTTGGCCATCGGCAGTTTTTTGATTCATGAATCGTCAGGGCTTTTTTGTAATGGGACTCACTTTCGCTCGAAGTTCAAAAAGTTTGATGAGAGCTTGGTCCATCATGGTCTCACCCGATCCCAACTGGGCGGGAGCGACAAGCGTATCCGCTCCGTATCCCCCTTCGTCCGCTGCTTCTATGGTCGGAAAGTATTGATGATAGCCGTTGCAGTATCCGAAAAAGAAGAGTTGGGAAACGCGACTTCGTTCTCGCAAACGGATGGCATGCTGGCAGAAGAACTCGCCCGATACCCCCACCAATGCTATATCTTGGTGAATCGTAACCATAGTCAGCCGCGGTTTTATTCCATCCTTGTACTCATCGATAAAATTGGTGACCAACTCAGGAAAAAAAGCGACGGAGTAGGCTGCTTGAACCAAAGGATTTTTGAAATTGGTTCTCGATGAAAATTCGAATTGCTGCTCGTAGAATTGAATCGTCGGTGCCTTCACAGGATGAAATTCCAGTGTTTGAGCGAGAGCCACAACTTTTTTCCCTAATGCCTTACCGTAATCTGAGTGGTTTCCGTATGGGCCACGATTTGTAGACAGATCTCCCGCTGCACCTTGCATAAACACAGCGATACCCCCAAGTTCTTTTTCGATGATCTCCCTCGCACCCCCGACAAAATCGGCGGAGAACTCGTACTTCTCGGTGGGTAAACTAGTCGGATGGGCTGCAAAGTTAAATAGAGTCGCAACGGTTCTCTTCTCGTTCGCTGCCTCGAGCCGAAGAACGGAAAGCGTACGATCAATCGGTATTGGTTCCCGTTTGCTATGCCGATTGCGATTAAAATTTCCAAGCTCTGTCGAACCAACTTGAATCCTGACTGGTTCACGAACACGATCTGCCTCAAGAATGGTCTCGATTAGTTGTTGTTCCAGATACTGTCCGTATCGGATTGCCGAGTCGAATCGGCCTTTTCCTCGGCCCGGACGATCGGACAATTCCAGTACCGGACCGTGATGAGTATGGGATCCAGCGATCAGCGAAACGTCGATTCCAGCTTGTTCTCGGATTTTACTTCGAATTCTCTGAAGCGAATCTTCGACCGGGGCACGTCCCAAATCCGTCCCAACAATGGCCACTTTGATACCTTTCGATTCGATCACCAAAGCTGTTGCCAATAGCGGATCCATAGTACCGGTCGAGAGGTCAGCGTGTCGCGCACCATACCCCCACATCGGTACCGGCTCCTGAGGCGTAATCTCTCGTTTAGCCGCTCCCGCCAAGAGGATCTTAATTTCTTGCGAGTAAACATGCGTTGCATCGTAAACATCTAGCGCAAAGCACACTAACAAAACCCCACCAACTGTAGGGCCTTTTAAGAATGAGCAGAAATTCCAAAGCATAGATATCACCAACTAATGAGAACTATCATCGACGCATGGCATGCGCGGAGGCGGACAGCCTAGTACGATAGGACTGAACGCAACAGGATTATCATAACAGTTCATGCGAGACACAATCTCCGGATTACCAACTTCCAATAACATCTACATAGGGATAAAGATCATTTGCAAAATCTGAGAATGCCCCACAGTTGTCAGTTACATCGCTATAATCGTCTTAATTCTCGCCAAAAAATACTCTCCAGCATGATAGAAATCCTATGCTTCCCATTTGTCGCCGTAATTGGCTTGCTCTCACAGGCTCAACGGTGATCGCTCTTGCGACTCGAAACGGATTTACGTCAACTCAATCTACCGATAGGAAAGGGCTCCTTCGCTTAAGCTTGGCCGCCTACTCCGTTCGCGATCTACTGTCCGATTCGAAAAGTGGTTGGGATCTTTTCCGGTTCGTGAACTATTGCAGAGAACTGGGGGTCGCAGGTGCAGAACTAACCAGCTACTACTTTCCTAAAGATGTGACCGCCGAATACTTGATCGAACTCAAACAACATTGCCATCGGCAAGGGGTGACGATTTCGGGTGGTGCAATTCGAAACGATTTCTGCACGTCTGATCCGAAACGCATACAAGACGAGATCAACCATACGAAAAAGTGGATCGATCATTATTCGATCTTAGGTGCACCCGTCATACGAGTTTTTGCGGGCGAACAACCAAAAGAAGAAGCCTGGGAAACGACTATATCACGCTGTGCATCAGCCTGCATAGAGGTCTGCAATTACGCAGCAACCAAAGGTATTTTCCTGGGCTTGGAAAACCATGGCGGTGTGACAGCACGGGCAACCGGACTAATCGATATCGTGAAACGAATTCCCAACAAGAACTTTGGCGTAAACTTTGACTCCGGTAACTTTCGCTCTACGAACGACCCCTATGAGGAATTGAGATCGATTGCTCCTTATGCAGTTAACTCGCAGATCAAGGTCAGCATTGCTCCAGCCGGGAAATCAGAACCGACCGATCTATCGAGAGTGGTAGCCATCCTGCGGGAAGCGAACTACTCGGGATGGGTTGCATTGGAATACGAAGAAAAAGAACCGCCGCTGGAGGCTATCCCCGGTTGGATTGCTAAACTCAAGCCTCTCCTGGACTGATCCGCAGCGGAGTGCTTCGAGTGCACGCCGTACATCATGAGCTACCGTCGTGTTAGGTAACAGCCGTTGTCTCAGCCTATCAGCTTGCTTTCAAATCGACCTTCGTTAATCGTAGGTCGCTCTAGCCTTCCTCGATTGTTGTAAGACAGCTTCATATGATCCAACCCCATTAACCATAGGATCGACGCATGAATATCATGTACATGCATTTTATCTTCGACAGCATACAGCCCTAGTTCGTCTGTGGCCCCAATGACCTGCCCGCCCTTGACGCCTCCGCCTGCCATAAACATAGAAAAACCGGTTGGATTGTGGTCCCTACCGTTCCCCTTTTCGCTCATGGGAGTCCGGCCAAACTCACCTCCCCAAACAACCAAAGTATCCTGGAGCATACCTCGACGCTTTAAATCGGTGAGCAAACCCGCAACAGGCTGATCCATTTCCAAGCATAATCGTGAATGGTTTTTCTCTATATCGGAGTGGGCATCCCATTTGCTGCCAGTGCCATGATATAGCTGAACAAATCGAACACCTCGCTCAACCAGCCTCCTAGCCATCAAGCAATTCCTACCAAACGCTTGTGTTTCCTTTCGATTGAGCCCATAAAGTTCTTGCGTCTCTTCGGTTTCGGTCGACAGATCGATCGCCTCCGGTGCTTCCGCTTGAAGCCTAAAGGCCAATTCATAGCTCTTTATGCGAGCGTCTAACTCGGTCTGCTGTGGATGTTCCGACGCATACGAACGATTCAAAGTATCCAACAATCGCATTTTCTCGTCCCGACGGCCAAGCGAAAGATCCGCAGGAGAAACTAAATTCGGGATCGGTTCTTTCTCAGAACCTTGGATCCGAACCCCTTGATTAGACGCGGGCATAAATCCGCTGCCCCAATTCCGAGGGCCATTCACGGGTCGCCCCGAGTTATCACACATCACGACAAAGGTTGGTAAGTTTTCATTGGCAGACCCAAGACCATATTGCACCCAAGCTCCCAGCGATGGACGCCCGGCGACATTAATGCAGGTATTCATTTGGCAAACACCGCCTGAATGATTGATCCCATTGGTCCAACAAGATCGAATAACCGCAATATCATCGAGGCATTTGCCGATGTTAGGAATCCATTCCGACGCCAACAAACCGCTCTCACCACAAGCGGTCCATGTTCTCGGTGCAGCCAAAAGAGGTGCTCCCTTTTCTCCCATCGCGGTGATCGGCTCTTTGAAACTGGCTGGCAACGGCGAACCAGCCAGCTTGTTCAACTCCGGTTTGGGATCTAAAAGATCGATGTGACTGGGACCTCCCTCGCAAAAAATCCAGATGACTCGTTTGGCTAGTGCAACGTGATGCTCAGCTCCAATACTGTCGCCGGAAAGCATTGCATTGCAAGCGATTGCACCCAAGCCCACACCGGATCCAAGCAACCAGTCCCGTCTATTCAAGGATTCCACTCTCAAGCCCACGTCGATTACTCCTTGTATAGAAATGGATTTGAGTTCAAAAGAACGTGGCACAAATCTTCCAGTCGGACTAAGTCAGGTAACTGTGATGGTTCTTCCTGGGTCACCTGCAAAAACTCGTAAACCGAGTCTCGTTCGTTTGGATCTGGCGACCTTCCCCACGTCAACAAAAAGGCCCTATCAATGATATCATCAACCGAACCACATTGTTCTTTGATGTTTTCAGCCATCCGTTTGGCTCTATCCAAAACGAATCGGCTATTCAGGAGCGTCAGCGACTGCATAGGAGTTGTAGTCGAGTCTCGCATCGATACGCTTTGGAGCCCGTTCGCCATATCGAAGCTGTGCAAAAAATTGCTTGTATTATTGCGTTGACTTTTCAGATAAATGGATCGACGCAGTTCTGTTTCCTCAACGCTCGTACCACCTCGATCCAGCTTGAGCTCACCGCTGGCAGCCAGCATGGAATCACGGATTTGTTCTGCTGAGAGTCTTCGGACCGGAAACCGCCACAGCAAATGTTCCTCTGGATCTTTGGAGAGATTTGACGCCGCGTCGGGATGTGTAGCGCTTTGACGCCACGCCGCAGACATAACAATTTGCTTGCAGAGCGGTTTGATTCGGCCGTTGTTTTCCATAAAGTAGTTGGTCAGCCAATCGAGCAGTACTGGATTCGAGGGAGCGGCCCCTTGGGTTCCGAAATCACTTGACGTGCTCGCGATCCCGACCCCAAAGAGTTGTTGCCATATTCGGTTTGCCATGACGCGATTGGTCAGGGGATTCTCAGGATGGCTAATCCATCTCGCGAGGCGAGTTCTGCGACCAGTGGTTTTCGGATGTGTCTCGGGAATTGGTTCGAGTACAAAGCTAGGCAGGACATCCGGATATCCTGGAGACACCGTCTGCAGCCCGACAGCATTCACAAAACTGGTTTCTGTAATCGGTCCATCAAAATCATTGACAGTCATGATGCTAGGTAGAGGAGTTGGTTTTATTTCATCGAACTGGGCCAGCTCTTCTTGATACTGCTTTCTGAGTTCCTGATCCTCCTTCTTCATGCCACTATAGGGGCCACCTCCCTCTTCGAGATACTGTCGCGAGACGAGATAAGCCATTTGTTCGTCCCACGATGTCCGTTCCGACTTAGGTTTGTAAAAACAGGCTTGAATATCGAGCGGGAACTTATCGACTGTTGATGCCCATTTCTTGGTCTCATAGGGTTCGAGTAACTGCTGTAGCTTTTCCCGTATCGGCCTAGTTTGTGATTCCCATTCCGCTAGCTTTTCGGCGAAAGTCGCTTTTTCCTGTTGCGTTGCCGCAGTTTGATCATCTCGCCAAACAACTGGTTCTAGAAAAGCTCGTAGCTTGTAATAGTCCTCCTGCGAGATCGCGTCAAACTTATGATCATGACAACGAGCGCAGGACATAGAGAGTCCTAGAAAAGCATCGCCGACTACATCGGTCAGCTCGTTCATGATGTCATTCCAATGATTCTTGGCATCACGCTGGTTGTATTCATAAATTCCTAGCCTCAAAAAACCGGCTGCAATCTGATTTCTTGGATCATCATCGGGCGATTCGTCACCAGCGAGTTGCATGCGAACAAAATCCGCAAAGGGGATATCCTCATTCCACGCATCGATAACAAAATCGCGATATCGGTAAATAAATGGTCTGTCGGCATCTTGATTCCAACCATCCGATTCGGAGTAGCGAACGAGATCCAGCCAGAAACGAGCCCAATGCTCCCCGAAGCGAGGATCCTGCAACAACCGATCAACGGTCTGTTCGTAGACTTCCTCAGATGGATTTCGCACGAAATCCTGTATTTCCTCTGGTGTGGGTGGTATTCCAATCAGATGAAGATACAGTCGTCGCAACAAGACATGAGGCTCCGCAATGGGAGCGGGCTCAATGCTTCCAACACAAAGCTCATTGAAAACAAATCGATCGATATCATTTTTTGACCAATGATCATCTTGCAATCGAGGAACAACCGGCGGTTGGATTGGTTTATATGCCCACCAATTCTTATCTTCATCGGTGATTCCTTTTGCTTTGCTCCGCAGTGGTCCGTCTGTCGTTGGCCAAACGACTCCATTGGCAACCCAGGATTGGAATTCTTGCAATAGTCGTTCCTCCAGTTTCTTCCCTGGGGGCATTTCCAAATCTTCATGGCGAATTGCGGAAAGAAGCAAACTCTGGCCGATATCTCCCGGAACCACCGACGGTCCGGAATCCCCTCCCCGAACTAGGGCCTCGAGAGAATCCAATCTAAGCCCTCCCTCTTGTTTCGATTCACCATGACACTTGATGCAGTGTTCGATGAAGGCAGGACGAATCACCGTTTCGAAGCGTTTCGCTTCCGCAGCGCTTGTCGACGAAGAAGAATGCTCGTCCTGGGCAAGCGATTTCGACTGCCCAAATACTGTATTCAACATCCCCAAAACAACTAGAAGACATAAAACGAAACGAACCGCGTTATTAAAATGCGGATGCCACAAGTTGGAGGTGGGTAGGGATGGCATGTCTCGTTTCCTTTTGGTCTATTCTAAATCCTCCATTGCCCCCCCACAACTATACCAATGCCTGAGCGTTCCTTAGTCCGAGGCGACGCTCGAGATTAACGATGTATTTCAAAGAAAAACGAACGATTAACCGTAAGTAGAATTCGAAAAAATGTCAGACCAATCCACTTCGAACCCCGTCGGCTGGCATCTCGAAGCCACTTACGCTGCGTTGCCGCCCCCGTTTTTTTCCGCTGTTTTACCAACACAGGTTGCACGGCCAGAAGTCCTCGTTCTGAACGAAGAACTCGGAAACGAGTTGGGATTGAAATTGAACGCTTTGAATCGAGACGATGCAGCGGCATTTTTCTCGGGTAATCGGCTACCCGCTGGCGCAGTATCGATCGCCCAAGCGTACGCTGGACACCAGTTCGGGGGATTCACCATGTTGGGCGACGGGCGTGCCATACTCATTGGCGAGCAGAGAAGCCCAAATGGAAAACTTTACGATATCCAATTAAAAGGCTCGGGTCCCACAAAATACTCTAGGCGAGGGGACGGCAGAGCGGCTATCGGTCCGATGCTTCGCGAGTATATCGTTAGCGAGGCGATGCATCATCTCGGAATTCCAACAACACGATCTCTCGCCGTAGTCAGCACTGGAGAACCCGTCTACCGCGACCAGGCCCTACCAGGTGCGGTGCTAACACGAGTTGCTTCTAGCCACATACGAGTCGGCACATTTCAATACTTTGCGGCCATTCGGGACAATGCGGGTTTGCAAACGCTTGCCGACTACACCATCAACCGACACTATCCAGATTTAATAACGAGTGATAACAAGTACATCGATTTGTTAAAGACCGTTATCGACCGTCAAGCCTCCTTGATTTCCCATTGGATGAGAGTTGGGTTTGTACATGGGGTCATGAACACGGATAATGTGGCGATCTCGGGCGAAACAATTGACTATGGACCGTGTGCGTTTTTGGATCGCTATCATCCCCACACGGTTTTTAGTTCTATCGACCACGGAGGTCGCTATGCATATGGTAATCAACCGTCTATATGTCACTGGAATCTAGTAAGATTCGCCGAAACACTTTTGCAACTGTTTCACAAAGAGGAAAGTGAGGCGATTCGCATTGCGACAGAAATTCTAGAAGGGTACCCCGCTATCTTCGAGACTCATTGGATGGTGCAGATGGGTCGCAAGATTGGACTGGAAGAAGCGAATGTCTCGGACAAACCACTCATTGAGGATCTGTTGCAATGGATGTCGGAGGAACTGCTTGATTACACCACTTTTTTCTCACAGCTTACCCGAGGATTCGATAAGAATTCCGAGCCATTCAATCAGCCCCGTTTTCTAAGCTGGCATGAAGCGTGGCAAACTCGACTGAAACGCTCAGGACGCCCTGACTCTGCCATAACAAATACACTGGTGAATGCCAACCCTTACGTGATCCCCCGTAACCATCGCATCGAAGAAGCACTCGAAGCAGCAACGTATCGCAATGATTTGGATCCACTTCATCGACTTCTAAGAGCTATTCGAAGTCCTTACCAAGCGACTCAAGACAATGCAGACTACGAATCACCACCAGCCCCAACGCAACAGGTTTACCAGACATTCTGTGGAACTTGAAACGTTTTGAGCAACATGAAACACTTGCTTACTCACTCATATTAAACGCAATGATCCCAATCAATCTAATTCGACAAGCCCATCGCGAGATATCGCCCTTTATCCATCGAACTCCGCTCATTCGTTCCCATGCACTGTCCACTCGATGGGGAGCGAATGTTTATCTCAAGTTAGAGAACTTCCAAAAGACTGGTTCCTTTAAACCTCGTGGTGCATTTTTCAAACTGCTGAATCTCAGCGACGAGGAGCGAAGTCGAGGCGTTGTAGGAGTCAGTGGCGGCAACCACGCTCAGGGACTAGCTTTCGCAGCGCGGACTCTCGGAATATCTGCGACTATATGCATGCCGACAACGACGCCGAAAAACTATCTCGATGCTACGGCAGGCTACGGTGCATCAATTCGATTATCAGACACCATTCATGCGGCTTTTCAGGATGCGGCGCATCTACAATCCCAGGGTCAAATACTCATTCATCCATTTGACGATGAGCGTCTGGCTGCAGGGCAAGGCACAGTGGGGCTTGAAATTCTGGAGGACTTGCCGAATCTGTCTCGATGTTACGTGAGCATCGGAGGCGGAGGGCTCATCGCGGGAATCGCGAGTGCGCTAAGAGGGAACGAAGATTCCCATACACAAGCCCCTAACCGGGTCAGCCCAAGGGTCATTGGCGTAGAAACGGTTGGTGCAGACGCGATGGCACAAGCGGTTGCGGCAAAACAAATTGTTCAATTACCTGCGATCACTAGCATTGCGAGGACATTAGGGGCACCAGCAGTCAGTCAGTTCACACTTGACGCCGTCCGAGAGTTAGTGGAAGAGGTGGTCGTGGTTTCCGATCAAGAATCCGTTCACGAGTTATTCTTTCTTTTGGAGCGATGCAAAGTTCTAGCAGAACCTGCTGCCGCATGTTGTTTAGCGGCTGCCAATCAGCAATGTTCGTCGTTCGGAAAAGAGGAAAACATTGTCATCGTCATTTGCGGAGGCAATACGTCTGCTGCCGATTTAGCTGAGTGGTTCACAAGGTTCGGACGATAGTCCATTCACGGTGAAAACGGTGTTTCGGATTTCCAATTCTTACGAAGAGAGCTTACGAGAGCTTTGACACACCGGGTTCGAGCACTTTGTTGCACCGATTTCGGTCTTGGGCTCACCACTGTGGTTTATCCCAGTGGGAGCATGAATAAGTAGCTACCAACGATGCAAGCCACACACAACCCACCTCCTCCGTCTGGCCATAGGCCAGACGGAGGAGAAGAAAAAAGGGGAGGCGTATTTGGTAGCCGCTCAGTCACCGCTCCATCGGCACAAGGCCAAATGGTGGCAGAAGAATCATTCGCATGGGGAATGCAACTTTCTCTGGACTTCGGGAATTGTTTCCATCAATGCGATGCACTAAGTGGAACCTTCTGATGACGCAGTGAGCGGAAACCGTGTGCTAGCGCACGATCGGCTGATGGGACCGGTAACTGGACCATCGATAGCTCAAAGCTACTCACTCGAGTGCACGAACACTACAACTGCGATAAGATCGCTGACTACTTGCGGCCCTTACGAATCGCTGTGCCTCTTGTCCTCTCCTCGTTGCGTTCGACACTCCCTCCAAGGGGACGGTAAATGCCGTAACTTCGCCGAGCCTTACAAGGGACTATTGCCTAATGCAAAGAAATTTGGATAGTGGTCGGCGTTGCGGGCGGTGTTGCCAGGGAATACACCTGCCGCAAGACTACCCTGAGGCTCAATCAGCAGCGTGGCCCCTGAACTCGATTTACGCACTTTATTCGCGAGGTATTCGCTTGAATCAGATATGGAACAAAACGTGGGAAGCTCTCGTTGTCTCATGGGCAGAGCGATCGATGGCGGAAGCCGATTCTGGGCATGGTATAGATCATGTAAAAAGAGTTGTGGTGAGCGCCACGCAAATTGCAGTATCGGAGAAGGCCAATATCGATGTTGTCATACCGGCTGCCTGGCTTCACGATTGCGTGTTTGTCCCTAAAAATTCTGCTCTTCGTTCCCAAGCATCTAGAATCGCAGCAGAGGCCGCTTCAGAGTATCTCAATGCGATATCGTACCCCCCGGAACTGATTGCCGAGATTCACCATTGCATCGAAGCCCACAGCTTTTCTGCCAACATTCCGTGCCAATCCATCGAAGCGATGGTGGTCCAAGATGCTGACCGACTCGAAGCGTTAGGGGCTATCGGAATTGCTCGCTGCCTGATGACGGGAGGTGCGATGAAACAAAGACTGTATCATCCCACCGACCCATTTCCCACTTCGCGAGAGCCAGAAGATACTAGACAGTCGGTCGACCACTTCTTCGCAAAGCTCTTTAAATTACCGAAGACAATGCAAACAGCCACTGGATTACGGATCGCCCAATCAAGAACTGAATTCATGATTCAGTTCTTGCGTCAATTATCAACAGAACTGGGCGTTGAAGAATCGGCACTGAATAATGCTATTTCGACCTTACTCTAGCGGATTTAATTCCACGGCAGAATCGTAAATCGCAGATTACGAGCCGCTCTTTCCGAAACAATAGAGATGGTCTTCAGACCGCACGAATAATCGACCGTTGTAAATCGAAGGGGTAGCAACAATGGTCTCGTTGAGCGGATAAGATTCGTAAACCGTTGCAGTCTCTCCCAATTGCACCACCGACAACTTCCCATCCAAACTCGCGAGAACCATTAGATCCTCCCCTTGTTCGCTCTTTCCAGCGACTGGAGATGCGTAATACGATCCACTACCATTTTTGAGTCGCTCACGCTTTAGAAGCTCGCCGGACTCGGCGTTGAAGCTGAGTAGAATACCAGGGTCGTTGACAATGTAGGCGGTTCCATTGTGAACCAGTGACGAAGGTATGTACGGTACAGACTTCTGATAGTTCCAAACAACCTTGCCAGTGATCTCCTCCCCGTTCTTCGCAAACTCAACGCATGACAAACCACCTTTGCCAACAAAGGTCGCAAACGCTTTGTCCCACTCGGCGTTGGTTACCTTGCCGTCTGCGTCTCCGAAGCCTGTGTCAATTCTTTGGATTAGCCGAAGAGTTGAAACGGATTTTTCCACTTCGGTGTATTCGATAGAGCCATTGCCATCCCGATCCGCGTTACCCAATGCAGACATAGGTAGAGGTTGCCCAGCCGATTCCGAGTAAAACACGCGGCTACCGACTACGACTGGTGTTGCAACGGGCGCATTGGCTAACCCTGGGACTGTGGCCGTCTTCTCTCCAGTTTTTAAATTATAAAGAACAAGCTCCCCGGGGGCTGGGCTAACCACGTACGACTTGGATTCAATTTCCATCAAGGCTGGTGTTGAGTAGCCGCCTGTAACTCCAAGTAAACGCTCGGTCTTCCAGACCTCCTCCCCCGTTTCAAGACTCAGTGCTGTGAGGTAGGCATCGGAAAGTTGATCCACGACGAGAACGATCAAGCCATCGTGAATCACTGGGGATGCACTTAATCCGTGCATGCTACTAAAGGGGCCCAAGTCTCGCGACCACTTTTTCTCTCCTTCAACATCGCATACCAAAACGCCAGCATCCGGAAAAAAAGCCACCACAGACTTGCCATCGCATGCAACACTACAGGTAGCTGGGCCGCTCGGAGGCGTAGCGGACTCGGCTCGCTGGCTCTCTAAACTCTGTGTCCAAATGACATCACCGGTCTTGGCATCTAAACAAATTAAGCTCCTCTTACCAGAGGTCTTACCTGACTCTGTTTCAAAAGACGTGAGGTAGATCTTGCCGTCGACGATCACGGGTGACGAGGTCCCTTTAGGGATTTCCTTTTTCCAAAGAATCCCCTCTTCAGATAGAGGAACCGACAACTCGAGTTTTGAAGCGATTCCCGTTCCATTGGGTCCGCGAAAACGATTCCAATCCTCCGATAGACCCAGGGTAGGAGTACTGCACATCAATGCCGATGCGACTACAAAACGCTTTGATCGCAATGCTATCATACGGAAGGAAGGGCGAGTCATCATGGAAACCTCAACGATTAGTAACGATAATAGGGAATGAGATACAATCTGGAAAAGTCGCAGCCCGGAGCTTCATTCCTTAACAAATTAGAAATAAAACCGTTGGTTGCTAGCGCGGCGGGTTAGGCTGGCTACTTGGTAGCAGGCTGCTTACTTGGTAGCGGGCACCGCCACCGGAAGCGAGTTACCGAATCGCTCAAAGTCTTTGAACGACCAAACAACCTCTTTCTGAGGGTTGATCTCAACAATTTGCGGGTTCTTTGCTCCCGCGTGGCAATTCACGATCCATGTATTTCCAGATTCCAAACGATCGACCATAGTGATCCACGCCAACTCGACACCGGGAATGTCGTTTTTGCTCACTTCCCATGCGATCTGCTTGTCTGGGGTAACCTCAAGGACTTTGTTTCCATCCCCTGCTCCAATCAACGTATTGCCGCTCTTGAGTCTCACAGCGGAATAGACCTTTGTGCCGATGGGATATTCCCAGATCACCGAGCCATCCCTTTTGTACTCCCGAATTGTTCGGTCACTTTCGTGGCAAACCAGGAATGTATCTTGTGGGGTATGGCGAACTAACCGAGTATCTCGATGTGGATGAGGATCCTGGACCGTCAACGGAAACTGGGAGGCAATGCGTTTGTTTTTATCGAGAAAGAGAATCCGCTTGTTCCCGCTTTCCGCAATCATTAACTCGCCGGTAGAGAGTTTCTGAAAGGCATGAATTTCCACGGCACTCACTCCAGCGAGTGGATTCGGTTTGTAAGTCCAAATCACTTTGCCCTCAGCATCGACCTCGTTAACTTCTCCAAAAGACGTCTGCAGCAGCCAGTGTCCGTTTTCTAGCTCCTGTGCGTCGTGGATTGCCCCAATGGGCAAACTCCATCTCACCGAGTTATCCGAATTGATGAGTGCGGCGATCTTTTTTTCGTAGTCGGCAGCAAAAAAACTTCGGGAATTTCCTGTTTGCTGAGATTGCCCGATTTGAGGGCAAAACGCCAGAAACAGCAGGCAAAAATGGAAAAGGAATGCTTTCATATGGCACTTCGTGAAAGGTTAGAGAAACTGCGTCGTTTAGTTGGTCCCCGATCGCCCCTACAGTGTACCGAAATCACGAATGGCAGCATTTCGACTTTCAGGAATTTTCGGTGCGATCGGAAAAACCCGCAAGTTTTAACATCGGTTAGGCCGAAACATTGGGTGTTCGACGAAAGAATCGTCACCGACTCGACAAGGGTGTTATCGATGTCCTGCAATACGATCAAAAAGTTTATCAGCCTCGCACTTCTGGGAACCATGAGTGTTCAGGTTGGGTGTGTTTCACTAAGTAATATGGCCTTGGGTCCAGTTGGGATTCCGATCCCGATTAGCCCTTATTTGCAGGACAACGAGGAATTACAATTCCACGTTCACGAGCGATACGCTCGGGTGCCTATCATGGGGCCAATCACCGACGCCTACCACGCGGCGATCGATCCACCTAGCGACGACGAAGTGATGCATGCTTTGGAGCGTGCTCGCCCAGTTCGCGGTGGTATTCCATTCTTGAACGAGAAGCAACGCAACCGTGTTCGCATCGTCAAGGAGAAGATTGCGGACTATGTTGATGAGCCACGATTTGTCCCTCTCATCGGCTTCGCTCAACTGCACCATGCACACTACAAGTGCTCGGTTTACTTCGAAGAGCGAATGATCAATGGTTGGCCTGTACCATACTCGCTCGAGGACAACGAGTGCATTGAAGTGATCTACATCGACCATAACCACTTCCACATGTGCGGCGATCCTGACACCGGAGCATCCAGTCCTTACTAGGCTACCCCAATCGCCCACCGAGCTAACAAAAACATCCAAAGCTTTGAACCGACGTTTGTCGGTTCAGGGCTTTTTTTGTTTTGCCAGGCCTTACCGATTCAGGGGCTAGCCGTCGACTCCGAACCCCATAACATTGGTGAGCATTCTAAAGAACTCCCGCCGCATCGCATCGGTATTCACACCCTGCTTAGGTATCGTCAGGCCAACGTCATCTTAGACCTCGTACCTGGACAATGCCTCGCGATCAAACAACCAAAAGATTCAGGCCCCATCGTCCCATTGATCGTCTTTTGCCAAATCGCCAAAGATGTAACGACGGAGTACGTCGCAGACCGGATTCTGAGGCAACGTCTTGAACGCCTCTGGCTCCCACTTTCCTAGCCGTGCTCTTAAGGCCGCTCGCCCGGGTGTTAGCGAGTAGTTCTCGACAATATTTCAATCCAACTTCTAATTTAAAGCTGTAGCCATTTTGCCATTCCCACATAGCTCTGCTTGCTATGTTTCCGTTGACTTTACATTTTTTCTGGCTGGCCTTAACCCAAAGGCACATCGCATCGGGAACATCGGTCCACCAATCATTGTCGTAAATGATGGGGCATTTCGGGCTAACGTTTTCAAGCGAAAATCCGACCTCGTTCTTTTCGATGCCCGGCGGGACAGCGAGACCGGCACTTGATGTAATAACTCGCTGATAGGATTCTATACATTCGAGTACTTCAGTTGTTTAGAATTGAATCGTTTTCCGTTCCGAGTGAACGTGAATCAAGTTAACAGTTCGTGCACGACCTTTCCATGCACATCGGTCAACCTAAAATCACGTCCGGCACTTCGATAGGTAAGTCGCTCATGATCGATTCCGAGCAAGTGTAAAATGGTTGCATGAAAATCATGGACGTGCACACGATTTTCTGCGACCTTAGCCCCGATCTCATCCGTGGTACCATAGCTGAGGCCGCCTTTCACACCCGCACCTGCCATCCATGAAGAGAAGCATGCACTATGATGGCCGCGTCCTTTTTCTCCATCGACTCCAGGAGTACGCCCGAATTCCGTCGTCCAAACCAGAAGCGTATCTTCTAACATCCCTGTTCGTTTTAGATCTTTTAACAAGCCGGCGACAGGTTGATCGATGGCTTTGGCATGATCCGCATGTTCGGCCATATTGCCATGCTGATCCCAGTTATGACTAGAGCTGCCATCGATCAATTCGACGAACCGAACACCACGCTCAGCCAAACGCCGAGCAACGAGACATTTCCAGCCGAACCCCTCGGATTGTCCGTCCTTTAGACCATAGAGCTCCAAAGTTTCCGTCGACTCTTTAGAGATATCAAAAGCCTCACGCGCGTCGGTTTGCATATGAAAGGCGGTTTCAAAAGTTCGGATGCGGGCAGCAAGTTCTGAGTCATTGCCACGTTGTTTAAGATGGCGTGCATTCAACGCGGCAGCGAGTCCGAGCTCCAGTTTCTGCAACCTCTCGTGCGGCGTTCTTCGTTCCAAATCCGCGATTGGCTCTCGACCTGGCACAACACGAACACCTTGATGGTACGCGGGAAGAAAATCATTGCCGTAGACTTGCGTTCCGGCATAAGGCAATTGCGCTGCCAATACCATAAACGAGGGTAGGTTGCTATTGATGGTACCGAGTCCATAACTGACCCAAGAACCAATGCTAGGACGAGTGAAGAAGAACGATCCCGTATGCATACCCAACGTAGCATTATAGTGTTCGTTGTCATTAGAGTTCATCGACTTGATCAAGCATATATCGTCCATGCACTCACGAAGATGCGGAAACAGATCGCTGACCAACGTTCCGCATTGTCCTCCCGGCCTAAACTCCCAAAGCGGCTTGAGGAGCACGCGTTTCTCGTTGGACAACCCACCGCCCACACCTGTCATTTTGCCATCAGCTTTGAACAGTTCCGGCTTATGATCAAAGGTGTCCATGTGCGACACACCGCCATTGGAAAAGATGAAGATCACTCGTTTGGCTTTAGCCGGAAAATGTGGCATTCTAGGAGCCAATGGATCTGTGTTGCCGTTATTCTCGCCGGCATCTTCGGCCAGCAATTGAGACAACAATCCTGGCATTAGCAATGAGCCGGCAGCTAGGCTTTGAGTGAACAATCGTCGTGTTCTTTTGGGAATCATATCTTGATTTACCAGATCATTAATCCACATACACAAACTCATTTAAACGCATTAGCGAACGTAGTAGCGATTGCCACGATTGTTCTTGAACAACGTTCGATTGAATTCCGCTCAATTGAAGCTCTTTGTCCGCTGCGAGAAGAAAGTCCGCAGCCGCCTTGGTCTCGTCGCTCTCTGGCAAACGGCCAAACATAAGCGTCCAAGCTCGTTCTATACGAGTCGAATCATCAGCGTATTCCGTTAGTAATCGCTTCGCTAATCCCCCCGCTTGCTCATGCACGAACTTGTCATTCAGCAAATACAACGCTTGCAAAGGTGTGGTACTGACGAGTCGAGCGGGAGTGCTTGCCGAGGGATCAGCGCCATCGAATATTGCCAGGTAGGGATGACGTTGAATACGCTGCGTCATCAAATAGACACTGCGATGATTGGATTCATAGATAGCTTTAAATGGATTGTGCTGTGTAAATTTCCATTCACTTTGTGGCGGAAATGGATGTTCAGCTCCAGGCTTTGGATTGAGATTCCCACCGAGCCAGAGCAGCGTGTCACGTATCGCTTCCGCATCTAGACGGTGGCGAGGATAAGCTGTTAATAAATGATTGGCTGGGTCGATCTCTAGAGAAGCAGTAGATCGGATACTGCTCATGCGATAAGTTCGAGACAGCATAATAGTTCGGTGCATTGATTTAATAGACCATCCGGAATCCATGAAAGCCAACGCCAACCAATCGAGTAGTTCCGGGTGCGTTGGGGGTTGTCCCTGACGTCCGAAATCACTGGCTGTATTAACTATCGCTTTGCCAAAATGGTATTGCCATATGCGATTCACCATCACGCGTGCCGTGAGGGGGTTGTTGCGATCAACGATCCAATTGGCTAGCTGCAAACGGCCGCTAGTTTCTTCGCGACCCTCGAACGATTCTCCATTGAGTACTTTCAAGAAACGGCGAGGAACTACGTTACCCGGTTTGCTCGGATCCCCTTTTCGCTGTAAGGCCACATCTTCAATCGTTTCTGCATCCGCCACTCCGTAGATCGTTTCATACGGCAGGGGCATAGCAGAATACTCGCGCGAGGCTCGTTCCGCCGCCTCTAGTTTTTTTTCGAGATCTTTACGTGAACTATCTTGTGCCGCATCTCGCTCCTTCTTCAAGGCCTTTACGATGGAACGCAGTTCCTGTTGCCGCGAATCACGCTCCGCCTTAACTCGGGTCACTTCATCCTGGGACGCCAAAGTAACAAAATCTCGCTGACGTTGTTCAAGCTCAATTCCAGGCCATGGGTAACGAGTGCTGTGAAAGATACCATATAATGCATAGTAATCCTCAGCCGTCACTGGATCGAATTTGTGATCATGACATCGAGCGCAATTGATGGTCGTAGCCAAAAATGTGCGGCCTAGGTTATCGATAGTATCTTCGATCGTTAGGTGTTGTGGGTAGTCAGACACACGCGAACCAAATCTTCGTGAATTCGCGATGTAACCAGTAGCAATGATTCTTGAACGTCTCTCTTCGATTGTACGACTCTCGAGCAAGTCACCAGCCAACTGCTCGCAGACAAATTGATCGTACGGCAAATCACGATTAAAAGCGTCGATCACCCAATTACGATATAAGTAAGCTTGCGGGATCGGGAAATCGGAATTGTCACCAGCCGTATCCGAATATCGAACAACGTCTAACCAATGACGGCCCCACCGCTCCCCGTATTGGGTCGAGCTAAGAAGTCGGTCGACAACTTTGGAATAGGCCTCTAGGGTCTGGTCTGCCAGAAACGCCTCGATTTCCTCAGCGGTTGGTGGCAGGCCAATCAAATCAAACGTTGCACGGCGAATCCATGTTCGCTTGTCTGCATCTGGAGCCGGCGCAAGACTTGCAGACTCGAATTTCGCAGCTATGAAATGATCGATTGGGCTCAGGGGCCATGAACTATCTTTTGTAGCAGGTGGCTCGGTCTTAGATAGCGGACGAAGCGACCAAAAATCTCTTGCTTGTGCCCAGTCGATTTCGGTGTTAGCTTTCAAAGCAGCGACTGTATCTTCAGTACGTGGATCCGGTGCTTTCATACGGATCCAAGTAGCCAGATCCGCAATTTGATCATCGGTTAGTTTTCCATCTGGTGGCATCTGTAGGTCGAGATCCTTATAATTTACAACCTTCATCAATAGACTGTTATCCGGATCCCCCGGAATTATCAAAGCGTCAGTATCGCCACCCTTGATAATCCCGGACCTAGAATCTAACAGCAGACCACCGCCGATCTCCCCTGCGTGTAGGCTGTGACAATCGTAACAATGATCGATCAGCAACGGTCGGATCCGAGATTCGAAGAAATGAATCTGATCGTCTGTAGGTGAATCAGCAAATTCAGCCGCCGATGGATTCGGAACACTCCCTGCTCCAGACCAAACTTCGATTCCAGAAAAGTTGGCAGCACCGCCGCTGGCAGATAGCTTGAGTGCCCCGTCTTTGGCGTTTGTCTTCCATGGCCCTAATCTCTTCCATTCTCCTTTGGTACCGCTATTGTACCGTGCGACTACCGTTCCTCCATTCAGTTGAATAGAGTACTCTTCGGGATCGTTATCTTCCCAGACATAGGCGAATACTTGGTAGACACCATCAGGCACCGCGAGCAACTCTACACTTACCGTTCGCCCCCAGCGACTACTATGAATCATCTTGGCTCGATTGGTATCTGTAGGTGGCTTTAATGGGACCAACTCACTTTCAAAGGCCATCCCATCGATTTGAAGATTTTGTGCATCACCTGAATCCCATACTTGCCCGTCGATCACGAGCGCAGGACCGTTGAGATTTACTGCGCGATAGAAGGTCGCTTGTAACTCTTGACCGACAGCGGGCGAGGCGACCAACAAAGCGACGAAGGGGAAAATTCTTTGCAATCGATGCATGTTAATCAGCAATCTGGCAATCACTAATCCTGGAAGGAAGTCTCGAACGTTAAGCTTTCGATACCTATGTTACACATTTTAATGTTGCCATCGGAGTGTAAGTTGGAGATAAAGCGTAAATCTATTGTCGTTTTGCGATAACCTGTTTTTTGAAGGTGAACTGCCAAAATGCTCTGTAAGGCTCTTTATCAGCGGGTTTAGTGCGACACCGACTCCATAAACATAACCGACTTCTTATTCCGATCATGAGACAGGATTCTCACTCAAAAATTCGCCTAGATTTGGCCCTTAGTCACTCGTTGTCGTATTGTCGTGAGACTCTGCGTGGGGTTCGCACCATTGCGTAGGAACGCTCCGACTGGTTACTGACGCCGATTATTCCGGATAGTCGAGCCGTTCAGCTTGCGGCTTCCTTGACATGTTGCGGATACATTGCACACATATTCGAACGCACCTTGGCTGACACGTTGCGAGCGACTAAGAAGCCGGTCGTCAATGTGTCCGGGGTTCTTGCCGAGTTACCGTTTTGTAGGGTCGTTACCGACCACGCCGAAGTCGGGCGACAAGCCGTCGACACTTGCTCGAGCGGGGAATGACCGAGTTAGCGTTCATGGGCTATCCTATTCATGATTTTTCGGTAGAAAGGTAGCGGGGAGTTGCAGAGGTTGCAGAACAAAGCGGAATATGAAGTGTCAATCGTAGGCGCGGACGATGATGATTTGCTATGTGGGCCCTCACGCCGCTCTTTGTATAGCGTTCCCTTGCCTTCCGAACGAATTGGATGTCAGGCGGCCATGTTGTTAGACCAATTATTGCAATCAAAACAACGCAAACGAGAATCCTAGATTTTGCAATCAGGGCCGGGGCGTTATTAGGGAGTCCTCAGATCTTCAGTCGACCCCGGACCCTTACGTATCAAACGCGCTTCGATGTCATTCGGCCCCAGAGTAGTCGTCCCATTCAGGTTGCAGACGTACTAGCTACCGTTCCGGTTTCGCGGCGTGGGCTGGAGAGGCGATTTCGTATGATTTTGAATCGAATCATCTTCGAAGAAATTAACTGTAACCACGTCGAGCGATCGAGACAGATGCTTGTTTCAACAAACCACTCCATGGCCGACATCGCGGTAAAATGCGTATTTAAGGATAGTCGTCATGTCTCAATTCTCTTCCGCAAGTTTATGGGATCAATACCAACCAACTATCGGAATCGTTTTCATCTCAAGCAGTAACCGAACAGATTACAGCACCTGAGAAAGGGAATTGTGATATTAGGTAGTTGGCTCTGAGTTTGACGACATCGCACTCGCCGCGTAAGCATTGTCGATTTCAGCCGCAAGGTCAGTTGACTGGAAGCGAACCATACGTCCAGCCGCGTAATGACGAACTTGATTCCGTCCGCCATTCTTGCAAGCATACAATGCCTCATCGGCTCGTTCAAAAAGAACTTTTGTATCCGCTCCATCCAGGATGGACGACGCCAACCCGACCGATACCGTTACTTCGAGATCCTTTTCTCCATGTCTCAGTTTGGTCGATTCGACCTTTGCCCGGAAACTTTCCAGAACAGCCATTGCATCGACAGCCGACGTATCTGGTAGAAGCATGCAAAACTCCTCACCACCATAACGGAAGGCAGCATCGCCGGATCCTTTCCTTGTACACGATTCAAAAATCTTCGCGACATGCTTGAGGACTTCATCGCCTGCTGAGTGACCATGTTGGTCGTTAAACAGTTTGAATCGATCGATATCAACGATTGCCAATGCCATCGACTTGTTGTCTTTAATCGAATCACAGGTTTGATCAAAGAAGACTTGTTCAAAATGTCGCCCGTTATGCAGCCCTGTCATTCTATCGGTAATAGACTGGCTGTAGATCCGAGTTTTATTCAGATTCACGGCCGCTTGATCCGCGAGGCCTAGCAATAGAGAGATATCTTCCTCCGTGAATCGTCCCAGAGGATCGAGGACTTTGTTTCCATTTTCATCGATCATGACTTTGTTAGTCATGTTGATGACCCCCTCTAGCTCATTGCCGTACAAGATTGGAACACTGGCCATACAGAATACCTCATGCTGACCGACCTGAGGAATTAGCATGCGATCGTTCACACGAATAGGCTTCTTGGTTTCGGCGCAGACACCAGCAACTCCCTCGTTCAAATCGAAAGATTTGGTTTCGACTAGTCCATTGTTGATCTCGTCTCGCACATCGCTCGGGATATTGCCCCAGACGACTCGAATCTCCAACTTGCGGGTGATCTTGTTGTAGATCATCAAATTGCCTTTTTGAGTCATCAGAACATCAACCGCTTTACTTAGCGTTTCGATGCAGAGCTTCTTAAAGTCGTTTACATTCGCAATTTGCTGATTTACATCGTACAGCGTCTGAATGTTTTTAAGGATTCTTTCGTTCTTCTCGTACTTGAGAGTCGAATCGATGTTCGTGATGGCAATCGAAGCCAGTTCTTGGATAAACGCGAAATCACTTTCGGGGATCTGTGAACCGTCCTCTCGTTCACCGATTGTCAGAATGCCTAACACCTCGCCGCTTTTTATCAACGGACACCAGATATCGGACTTGAGAATATTCATGTTCCACTGCTTCCAAGCGTGCTTGAATCGCGGACCACGTTGCATATCGCGAACACTAAACACATTTCCCTGCTGAATCAATTGCCACAACAAGCCATTATTCTTTGGAAATTTGTACATGTAAATGGATTCTTCCAAGCCGGATGGGTGTCGGAATTTTTCATCAAGGCCGAAATGCGCCTTGACGCGAAAGCAGTGTTCCGCACTTTCCAAATCATCTTTGAGCAATACAGCCGTGTTGACCGCGCTGTACTTTTCCCGAACGACAGCCATAAAGGTATCGAGCAATTGCTTCAGGTTTAAGATGTTGCTCAAACCCTTGCCTGACTGAAGCAAAGCTCGCATCTCAAAGATCTCAATGTCTTGCTCGATTGCTTTACGTTTGAAATACTCCAACTCGTGACGAATCTTCTCGTCGTTCGCGTGACTCGCGATGGATTCAGAAAGCCTATCGTTCGGAGAAGAGAACGGTGTAGCTAAATGGGATAACAACCGATCAATCTCTTGCGTTCCCTTGCAAGAATCTACGATTCGTGTCTCGCTCAATGCTGGAATACACACATCGGTAGGAAGAACTCCTGCCTCGAGCGATGGATTGATTGGATTGGTGCTGTAGTTTAGGCCGGAACTCATTGCAATTAAGCTTCCGCTGGGAATCAGAACTAGGAAATGGTGCGAAACCGTAGCTTGCAAAAAACGTGAGAGCCGATAGGGCCAATAAATTGATGCAAAAATTACCAAATCCGTATCAAGTGCATGTCATAACCAGACCACCCACGTTTTAGAACCGGCGCAATCGATCGCTTCGTTACAATCCCCACAAAACAACAATTCCAATCGAAGTGATTAGAAATCGCCCCCTCGATGAACACGCGGATCTCACGGGCAATCTAGTGACTACCCCATCCACTAGACGAAAAAAACCCTATACTCGAGTCTCGAGCCACGGTGCCAAGATCCCAGTGCGTTGATGCTCGTCGATGCAAGTCCCTTTTTTGAAGTCAAATTGGTTTAATCAATGAAGCGAAGCGATTTTATGCGAATGGCAGCGGTTGCATTATTGGTGATGCAGAGCTCTTTTGGCTGGGCAGAGACGCCCGACTTCATCATAGACCTATGGCCATTATTACCACCTGGGGAGCAAATTGAGGTTGGAGATGAAACCGACTTCACGAAGGAAACCGACAAATTGATCGCAGGTCGGCGCATCATAAAACTGGGTAATGTCAAAACTCCCCAAGCACACGTTTATCTTCCGCCGTCCAATTTGCGAACAGGCGCGAGCGTTGTCGTTTGTCCTGGGGGTGGTTTTTCCATTCTTGCTTGGGACCTAGAAGGAACAGAGGTAGCACAGTGGCTATGCAGCCGGGGGATTGCAGCGGTGGTGCTGAAGTACCGCGTTCCGACGCGAACGCAATCCCCAGCATGGCTTGCGCCAGCTCAAGATCTACAGCGGACTATCGCTATTGTGCGGGCAAATGCCCAAGACTGGTCGCTCGACCCTAACAAGGTGGGCGCGCTAGGTTTCTCCGCAGGAGGCTCTACTGTTGTTCATGCGGCGTTCAGCGCAAAGAGGCTTTACGAATCGATAGACCAGTCGGATGAGCAACCATACGTCCCGAATCGAGTCATGCTAATCTACTCGGGAGGTCTTCCCGAGAGCGGCCAATCAGAGTCCATCCAGGATTGGCAAATCACGGAAAGCAGTCCGCCGATATTTATGGTTCATACGTTTGATGACTTCGTGCCTGTATTAGGCACAACTAATTTGTTTCAGATTGCGAAAAAAGCGGGTGTGAATACCGAGCTACATATTTTTGATGCCGGTGGCCATGGGTACGGATTACGGCATGATCCAGAGTTTCCGGTTAGCAAATGGCATCATCTGTGCAGTGACTGGTTAAAACGAGCTGGGTGGATCGATCCCAACAATGAACCATAGCGTTCACGCGTCAGCGAAATGGCGATCGTATTCCGTCTTGTGCTTTCCCGTCTCGCGATCTTTACGGGAGAGCGATTAGATAATCAGAAACGCTACCGAGTTCTTTGCAAATCAAAAATCGAATCGGCACGCAAACCCGCAATCGAGCGTTCTGCCATGAGAGTCGCACAACCCTGCCTGCATAACGGTGTTCTTTCCCAATCGGTCGCGCCCTACTTCGCTCCCCAGTTCTCGGGCCATCTGTCGCAAATCAATCCCCGGGGAATGCCCACATAACAACACGAATTTGCGACGTTCCGACAAAATCCCCCAGCACGATTGCAGAAGACCTATAAGATGCTTGTGAATATCCCAAGCTTCATCGCGCGTGCCATGGCCGTAAGTGGGCGGATCTAGAATAATGCCCTCGTATTGATGGCCACGTTTCCATTCCCTTTCCACATAGCGAACAGCATCTTCTACGAGCCAACGAATGGGCGCAGCCTCCAAGCCGGAACGTTGGCAATTTTCCCTCCCCCATGCAACCGTAGGCTTCGAGGCGTCAACATGGGTGACTTGTACGCCGCGCGAAGCAAGAAAAAGAGACGTCGCCCCAGTATAAGCAAAAAGACTTAAAACTCTCGATGATGATAACTCCTCGTCGTTTTGCTGAAGGCGTTCGGTGAGCCAGTCCCAATGTTGCCAATGTTCTGGGAAAATACCGATCTGGCCTGCGGCGGTCGGCCTAAGCTTTAATGTTACGCCTCGTGAAGCCAAGGCCCAATGATTCAGTCGGGATTTGGCGGACTCCCGGACAATCCACTGGCCACTTTCGGGACGAAAAAAGAGGTCCTCCTCCCCCCAAAGAGGCGAACCTAACGGATCGCACTTGGCTCCTGGACAGGGTCGACTGAGAACCAGCCCCCCAACCTTCTCCAGCTTACGTCCATTCCCGAAGTCGATTAATTCGTAATTCCCTTCGGTGGATTGCATAGGATGATCGGATTAAGGTGAGTTCGTTAGCCTTGAGAATATGGTGATTTACATTATGATTCTCTCCTTCGACGAAAGATGCAATAGATTGATACCCGGAGACTTGAGGATATCGATCAGCTTTCAGTTTCCACGCAAGTCCGAAGAAGCAATAGAGTTGGAATGCGGCACGTATTATCCGCGGTAGTTCAAAACGTTCCTGGTGTGTTGGCACATATTTCAGGCATGCTGGCCTCACGGGGTTACAATATTGATTCTCTCGCTGTAGGCGAGACGGAGAATCGAAACCTTTCGCGTATGACATTTGTGGTTGTTGGCGACAACCGAGTTTCTGAGCAGGTGCGAAAGCAGCTTGAGAAAATCGTTACGGTCGTAAGCGTTCAAGATGTGTCATCGAGAGATTACGTTGAACGTGATTTGATGCTGATCAAGGTCAGAGTCGAAACTGGTGCTCAGCGAACTGAAGTCCGTGAGCTCGTGGAGATTTTCCGGGGTCGAGTTGTCGATGTCGGCCCACAGGAGTTGATGATTGAAATCTCCGGACGCGAAAGCAAGATTCAGGCATTTATAGAACGCATGCGTCCCTATGGCATCTTGGAACTTGTTCGAACAGGCCGAATTGCAATGGTTCGAGGGAGCAACCCCGACGCTGTACTAGAGCTTGAAGAATTGGAACATCACGCCGACTAAGGTCGTACCAACACCTCGACTTAAACGGCACATCGACTTAAACGGCAACCTTCGTTGGGACTGCCGCGTTAACCTTACATTCCTGTTACCTCACTCAATAAATAAATCCCATGGCAGCAAAGATCTATTACGACGGCGATGCAGACCTCTCTGTACTCAGCAACAAAACGATTGCGATTCTCGGGTACGGCTCACAAGGGCACGCACAAGCACAGAATCTTCGGGACAGCGGTTGCAAAGTCATCATCGGTCAACGGCCTGGAAGCAAAAACTATGATCTTGCGGTTAGCCACGGATTTAAGCCACTGGATATTGCTGAAGCCACGAAACAAGCCGACATTGTCAACGTATTGCTTCCCGATGAAGTCCAAGGGGACCTTTACAAGGCACACATCAAACCCAACCTTTCCGAAGGCAACGTATTGATGTGCTCCCACGGTTTCAATCTCCATTTCGGGCAGATCGAGCCTCCCAAGGGAGTTGATACGCTTCTCGTTGCCCCCAAGGGGCCAGGTCATTTAGTTCGCAGCGAATACACCAAAGGGGGTGGCGTCCCATGCTTGATCGCTTTGGGTAACGAGGCTAGCGACGTTACTCGCAAGCTTGGTCTGGCTTATGCGAAAGGCATCGGCGGAACCAGGGGTGGAGTCATTGAAACCTCCATCGCAGAAGAAACAGAAACAGATCTTTTCGGTGAACAGGTCGTCCTTTGTGGGGGGGTTAGCGAATTGGTAAAGGCTGGCTTTGAGACATTGGTCGAGGCAGGGTATCAGCCAGAGATGGCTTACTTTGAATGCATGCATGAGCTCAAGCTTATCGTCGACCTCCTCTATCAAGGAGGTCTGAACTACATGCGATACAGCATCTCCAATACAGCAGAATTTGGTGACTATACGCGCGGCCCACGGATCATCACAGCGGAAACCAAGGCGGAGATGAAGAAGATCCTCAAGGAAATCCAGACGGGAGAATTTGCTCGCGAGTGGATCCTAGAAAACAAAGCCAACGCACCTGCATTCAAGGCACAGAGGCGAATCCAGCGCCAACACCCCATTGAAATTGTGGGTCGCAAATTGCGTGGCCTGATGAAGTGGATTGACGCAAAGGTCATCGAATAAGAGACCGTCCTGTGAAACGAGCCCATCTGAGATCCCAGGCAAGTTCGAACATAAAATAATGCCAAGGGCGGTGCCCATGACTGCCCTTGTTTTTGTAGGTCCCGAAGAAACCTACTTCTGGGTCTCATCCTAGCGCCACCAACTGCCGATTACATGTTACCTGCCTTAAACAAGGCTTTTTGCCGTTGATAGCCGGTAGGTTTTTTGTATACTTCGCCTCCAATCTTTAGGCAAATTTTCCTAGGGATTTCGCGTTATACGGGCCAATCCCAACCTTTTTATTAGTTCAGAGTAGAAAAATGAAAGTCGTTTCGTCCATCGGGGCGTTGAAATTTCGACATCCTGACTGCCAAGTGGTCCGCCGGCGTGGACGCATTTACGTCATTTGCAAGAGCAACCCTCGCTACAAAGTGCGACAAGGCAACGCGAAGACAAAGAGACGTAAGCGATAACGGTCCGTTTCTATGAAGCTACGGATCGGAGTGATCGGTCAGGGACGAGATTGGCAATCTAGGTATTTGCCTGCACTCCGAGCCATGAGAGACCGATTTCATATCGTCGGTTTCTACAATTCCGTTCATGCTCTTGCTGAGAACTCCGCGAGGGAATTTGATGCAGTCTCGTTCGCCAGCTTTCGTGATCTATTGGCGGCTGATGGTCTAGACGGCGTCTTAGTTCTCGAAGAGGGTTGGTATGGGCTGGTTCCGCTGCTCGTCGCTGCCCATGAGGGAAAAGCCGTATTCTGTGGTGCGGAAATCGACCTGACCACAACCGAGGCTAGTGACCTCCAAAAGAGAATCCAAGGCTCCGGAGTTGCCTTTATGACGGAATTCTCTCGTCGCTTTGCACCCGCGACAATCCGGCTAAAAGAGCTTATCGCTACCCGAATTGGCCAACCACGACTACTATTCTGCCACAGGCGTTTAGCCTGCGAAAGCAAACAGGTCCGGAACAACAGATCTTTGGAATCACGAACACAACGCGAGCTTGTGGAATTGATTGACTGGTGCAATTACATCGTCGGGACCCCACCGAGTTGGGTCCAAGCTATAGCACATCAGGGCCGGACCGACTCAAATGCCAAAGACTATCAGATTGTAAGTGTTGGGTTTGGGGATCCGGAGGAGGATCCGAATTCCGTTCTGGCGCAGATCAGCTGTGGAGCTTACATTCCTGAAATTTGGCGGGAAGCAATTGCGTACAGACCGCCAGCTGCCATACAAGTTTGCTGCGAGAATGGACTTGCCTTTGTTGATTTGCCATCTACTTTGGTCTGGTTTGATGATGCAGGACGGCATCAAGAATCCCTGGATACCGAGCTGCCGGTAGGACAGCAAATGTTCAGTTTGTTCCATAGAGCAGTCACTTCGCTCGTGAGAAATGTTAGCGATCTTGAACAAACTTGTACTGCAATGCGAATTCTCGATCACGCTCGATCCAGCACAGAAACACACCGTCGCATTCCCATAGAACACTGACATCACAGACACCAACTCATCAAGTTGGACTGGGAAAAATGTAGCGATTTTAACGATCTTTCTAATGACCGTCGCCTCTTTCGACCGATCCCAATGATGGACGCCGTTGCGTTCTAAGCCCTAGGATCAGAGCTTCGAGGAAGAATAGGCATGTACGAAACGTATTTTGGATTGGTCAATCGTCCGTTTCTCACCGTACCAACCTTAGAACGATATTATCCGGGCAGCACGATCGAACAAACATTTCAAATGGCCGCTCGCGCCATCTCACGCGCCGAGGGGCCTGTTGCGATTTTCGGCGGCACCGGGCTAGGCAAGACAATGTTGTGCCTCCGCATAGCTGAACATTTTCGTCGAAACTATGACGTTGTCATGTTGTCGAGTTCGCAGCTTATTACACGGCGTGCGTTGCTGCAAAGCCTTCTTTTTGAACTGAAAATGCCCTACAGAAACTTAAACGAAGGCGAACTTCGTTTAACTCTCATGAATCGACTGCAGCCCAGCACCGAACATCCAGGTCTCGGCCTGCTATTGATTGCAGATGAAGCGCAGACGCTGTCTCCTAAATTACTCGATGAGATTCGCCTCCTGACCAATATCACGCGGGATGGTATGCCTCGCGTAAGATTGGTGTTGTGTGGAACGATGAAGCTAGAAGATAGTTTGTCGAACCCCCGCATGGAGTCACTCTGCCAACGACTATCATGCCGTTGCTATTTGACACCATTAACTCCGCAAGAGACTACAGGTTATGTTGCCCACAAGATCGAATTGAGCGGCGTTCCTGTAGGAACGGTGATTACGCGCGAAGCGATTGATGCAATCTATCGTGGCACTGACGGCATTCCCCGATTGATCGATCAACTTGCAGACCAAACGTTATTACTAGCCGCGCAAGAACGTCAACGCCCTATCTCTGCCGCTTTGGTTGGCAAAGCTTGGGGAATGTTGCAACAACTTCCCAACCCCTGGAGTGAACCGGAATCGATCAAAGGGGCTGAAAAGACGGAAGCACTCGTCGCGGAATCTTTTATCCGCAATACCCCAGCCCCCCCCCCCTCTTTCAGCCCTTTGGCGCCCGTCCCCGGGCCAATGGCTAGCCAGCAACGGTCACTAGATACGACTACATCCCCAATCGTATCAAATTCCTTACAACTGAAGGACCTTCTTCCCTCTCTTGAAAGAAACCTCGAAGGACAGGATGACATCGTCGAGTACGGCAGTCTGGATGAGGTCGATAACGAGTACCAACTCGCTCCTGATAACCAAGAGACCAGCGAGATTGCTCCCGCACCTCCAGAAACTTACGGAAAGCAGACCGAAAAAGTTAGCATTACTACCAATCCGACCGAGGTGTTCGGCGCCGACTTTGACGAGGAGTTCTCGCTACCTGTCCAATCTTCTCCTGCTTACCAAACCTATTCCGGTATTGCCTTCGGAAACTTGAGAGATGAACACGCGAATGTCGCATGGGAAAACGCATCACCAACTTATTCGATTCCTGAGGCGAGCGAGTTCCTTGAGCCCCGCACACCCCAATCGGAAGCGCGACAGCCAGATCTAGGAAGCCGCTGGGATGATAGCGATATCTTGGAACCAGAACTAACAGCCGAAACCCGGTCGTTGAGTCAGTCACAGGCCGAGTGCCTCGAAAAGCAAATCGAGGAAGAGATGCGTGAGATCGTGTCGGAACTTAACATGAATGCGATGATGTTCGACCCCTCAGAGCCCATTGATAGCAACTATCAAACGATGGATTACACACCTGAGGAACGATCCTCCTATTTTGATTCACCATTATCGCTCGCAGATTCGGAGCGAAGCTGGGCGGAAGAGACTCGCGATACTTCGCCGTTCAGCGCAGCGTTCAGTGCCGAGAATCGATGGGACAACGTGCCGATGGCGTCGGAACAACGCGCAACACCTCGCGGCGACGACCGCGACATCTTGATCATTGAAACGGAATCAGAACCCATTCGCGGATCGTCCTCAAGTGACTCGACGAGATCAGCAAAACCTGTTCTACATCCCTACGCGAAACTATTCAGCAATCTGCGATAGTTCCGCGAGCAACTTGTAACGGCGTGGGAGACATCCATTGGCAGCCTATTCAGATCGATCTAGTGCATTCCCCCTCCAAGTTCTCGGAAGAGCGGTAAAACAACGGCAAACCTTTCTGTTGGGCCTTTGTGGTGTTCGAACACTCGCTAATGAGAACAATCGCACAATGGACAATACAGTGTCTGCAGACGATGCAGGCTGGAACTACAGTCTCAAAATGGCAATGGACTCGATGGCACTTCACTGGGGGCATACCCTAACGCTGATTCCCCATCATAAATTGTTTTCAGTCGGAACCTCCGTATCCAATTCCCGCGCTCGATATAGTGACGCAGAATCAATTGCCCGTTGGAGATCTTTACCATTGTGTGTACTGGATTTAGGATGCGACAGGACGGAAACGGTCAAGAGATACGGTAGACAGTGTGATGGAGTTGCCATGATAGTGCTCGGTAGCCTCCATGTAGCAAAGAAACGCTTGCAACAGTTGCGGAGCGATGCAATCCCGTGGATCGGATATTGGACGGTTGCATTCCAAGCTGATTCGGGCGACAATTCGGACCTGGACTCGGTTCGCCACGCTGCTTAATCTCTATCTTCAAGGAAATGTATATGGCTCGATGCTTGGTAACCGGCGGCGCCGGATTCATTGGGTCACACATCGTTCGTGGCCTTCTTAATGCTGGTCATTCGGTACGAGTTCTTGATAACCTTTGCACAGGTCATCGCAACAATCTGGAAGAGGTTTCCGACCGAATCGAATTTGTCGAAGGTGACGTTACCGACCCAATCGCGTGTAAAGAAGCTCTGAGCGGCGTGGAGCGAGTCTTCCATCAAGCGGCACTCGCATCTGTCCCTCTTTCTCTAGAGCGGCCACTCGATACGCATTCAGCGTGTGCGACAGGAACGTTGAATATGCTTAACGAAAGCGTCAAAGCGAAAGTTCGAAAGTTCGTTTACGCAGCGAGCAGTAGCGCCTATGGAGACCAGCCAACTTCATCCAAGAGAGAATCGGATCTACCGATGCCCTTGTCTCCCTACGCTGTGGCGAAGCTGTGCGGAGAGTTCTATTGCCAATCGTTTTTTCATAGCTTTGGGCTTGAGACGGTTGGCCTAAGGTACTTTAACGTGTTCGGACCACGACAAGATCCAGATAGTCCTTATTCTGCCGTCATTCCCATTTTCGTTAGCCGCATTCTTTCAGGCCAATCCGCCATCGTTTATGGTGACGGTTTGCAATCTCGCGATTTCACCTTCGTTTCCAATGTTGTGCACGGTAACTTGCTCGCCGCAGAACGGCCTAATATTGGCGGTCGGGTATTTAATCTGGCAGATGGTCGCCAAACAACGCTCAACCAATTGCTCAAGCTGCTTGGTCAGATGCTTGGCATTGCCCCAAAGGTAGATTATCAGCCAGTTAGAGTCGGAGACGTACGAGAAAGTCTGGCGGACATTTCTCTTGCGAGGAGACTGCTTGGTTACGAACCGAAATTCAATCTCGAAGAAGGGTTGAAGCAAACCATTGAGTACTATCGAATGCTCGTGTCTCGTTAAAAATTGCGATTGATCGTCGTTAAACTAGCTGGCTTGAAGAGTAACACCGGTGGTGTGCGACTCTCCGGGAGCAAGGACGATTTTGTTGGCTCGGACGTTGGCTGTTTCGACGCAGCACATTCTTAGATACTCTTCGTCGCCAAAGTCGGCCATTCGCTTGCTCTTTTCAATCCACGGGTTCCAGACAACAGTAGATTGAGACCCTCGGGGCACAACACAGACTCTCGAATTCGCCCCATTTTCCATTAGTGTGATTTGTTCGACGATACCTTGATATATTCGATCGGTCTCTTCGGTAAAACGAATTGCAAAATTATCACCGGGGAGTGTGACGTTTTTAAGCTGATCTACAAAGGGGACCGTTTCCAGACCATTAATCTCGACGTCATCGATAGAGTGAATCTGAAAGTAAGTATGCAAAGCTATCTCGAAAGAGAGTGGAACATCTCGATTGTTAATCACAGCAACATCAACGGACAATTCGGCCCCGAAAACAAGTTCAATAGTAACTTGTATTTCGTCTTGAGATAACGCCATCCGCACGATCACTTGATTCGACGACCGAGCGGTTTCGATGAGTTCCCACTCACTAGTTCGAGCCCATCCGTGAGCGGGCAGACTGGCATCCTCGGCGTTGGAACCAAACCACGGAAAACAAATTGGTATTCCACCTCGGATCGGCTTGCCATGCTCAAATATGGCTTGGTCACTTACAAAGAGAATGGATCGATCTCGATTGGCTGGTTGATAAGAAAGCACATGAGCGCCATGAAGCGTGAATTCCGCGCGGCAATCAGGAAGCGAGACTCTTCCGAGTGTTAATCCGCTCGGATGCATTTCGAAAGATAAAGATTCCTCGAGAGCGAAAAGCTCATTTAGTTCTTCCAGGTCGGTCATCATTCGAAAGATTCTTGGCTACCGGGAAATTCACCACTGGAGACTTGCGATCGATACTGCTCGACGGCTTTCATGGCATCATTTCTTAGATTCGCAAACGGTCGAACGAACTTGGGGATGTAGCCACTATTCCAACCTAACATGTCATTCGTGACGAGCACTTGGCCGTCGCAATGTGGTCCCGCTCCAATACCGATCGTGGGAACCGAAAGCATCTTTGTGACTTGGCTCGCTAAATCGCTCGGTACACATTCGATCAACACGATAAACGCTCCCGCTTTCTCGGCGCTGGTAGCGTCTTCGAACAATCGCTCTGCATCGCGTTGAACTTTATAGCCCCCCAAGGCGTGAACGCTTTGAGGCCTCAAACCGATATGTGCAATAGTAGGAATACCAGCATCGACCAAGGCCTTGATCGTGTCTGCTTGCTGATGCCCCCCTTCGAGCTTAACAGCATGGCATTCCGTCTTCTTCATGATCTCTGCAGCAGTTGCGAGTGTATGCGCCACCCCTAGCTGGCCCACAGGGAAGGGAAGATCGACGATTACCATAGCTCGTCTAGTGGCTCGAGAAACCATTTCACCATGGTAGATCATCTCATCCACGGTTACGGGAACGGTTGTCGTACGGCCTTGTACTACCATACCGAGAGAGTCGCCAACTAATATACAGTCGATATTGGATTCATCGAGAAGTTTTGCCGTTGGGTAATCGTAAGCGGTTAGCATTGATATGCGTTCGCCGCGACGCTTCATGGCAAGAAGCGTTTTGACCGTAACTCGAGGGCTGTTGCTCATTAATCTGCTTTATAGCGTTGGGAAACAACGACGATTTCAAAGCCGCTGCCATTTGCGTTGGGACGACATTCAAAGACGGTTCGGACAACCCGTGCTAGCGGAAAACTTATCCCCATTTTAGCATGCGCGTATTCGACTTCTAATTCTAAAAGTCTGTCCTCGGCTGCGCGTGAAACGAACTTTATTGGCGGTCTACCGAGCAGATCTATGCCTGCAAGTCGGAGCAGTTGCTGATCGAATTCTTTTAGAGCGCTGTTACCAACACTCATAAAATACGGGCGACGCTCCAGCGCAGGACTACCACTACGATACACAGGCTTGGTATTGGTTAAACCGGAAGCATATTCAACGATGGGTCTGCCTGCACCGTAGACACCTAACTCGATACCGAGAGACTCCAATTGTTTTGCATAGGACTTGATATCCTTCGCAGAAAATTTCAACTCCCAACGAGTTCCAGTTGGGTCCGAAAAGGGACCATCAGCATCCCCCTGAATTCCCTCTTCTCGCGAGTGTCTGCCAACGACCTCTTTGGTTTTGCCGTCAAAGGCTTCGCTGACCGTCGAAAGATTCTCCTCGATCAGGCTAACCATACTTATTGCGTCCAAGGCGTTATCCGAAATGGTTTCGTTCCAGTTCTCACTATCGGGAAACTCTGCTAGTTCCGTCAAGTTAGCCCGTGACGAAACGTATTCAGAGCGTTTTGGGCCGCCACCCTCAGTTTTGCCTTCCGTTTGGTCGCCTTGCGGAATCTTAGAGAGGATAAACGCTGCCCCCAGAAAGCAGACCACGGCGGTCACCATAATCAAGCAGCTCATTAACAAGCTCGCGATTTTGTCGACGCTGGAGACCTTCAATTGCGGGGCTTTCGGTTCAACCATGGATTGTTTCAACCGCCTTGACGCTTTGGAAAGCATAAGATCCATCTCCCTACTTCTTGGTCAATTTGTTACGGTACCGTTGGTCCGTGACGACAAATTCGTATCCCTTCCCGGCGGAAGACGGACGACATTCAAAGACTGTTTTTCCTACATCCGTCACGCGAAACTCCGGGTTACGATTTTTGACGTAATACTGCGCTTCCGCTTGGGCCAAGAGGTCTTCTGTTTCCTTGGGAAAGAACTTGATCGGGGGGCGTGTTCCCACGTTGATACCAGCGGATTGAAGGAATTGCTTGTCGTAACGTTTGAGAGCTCCATCCGCGACACTCAAGAAATACAGTCGCTTATCATCTTTTGGCAATCCTGTTCGCTTCACTGGTGAGGTAGAAATGTTAGCGATATATTCGACCCGAGGGATACCTGCACCGTAGGTTCCCAATTCGATTTTGAAGAAATCCAGTTGCGTTGCGTAGTTCTTTTTGTCTCGGGCTTGGAATTTGATATCCCATCGTTCGAAACGAGGAATAATGTCATCCCCTTCTCCTTCAGGTCCGGGTGGACGAGAATCTCCTTTGCCGGTGCCGTCGTTCTGTTGGCCATCCATTAACTCCGAGACGGAGGTGATCGCCTCTGCAACCATTTGAAGAGTTTGATCGATAGGTGGGTCGGTCATTTCTACTTCATCCGCAGCCGGCGGATCAAAATCACGTTCAGTCCCCTCCGCGTTTTCCCCTCGACCAGCAATTCGTTCTGGCTCGAGCACCAGAGCCTTGGCTTGAGGTTGCCCTGCACGCAGAAAAAACAAAAGCCCTAACAAGAAAACAGCCAAGCCCACCAGAACTAGTAACGAAATTAGCAAGCTAGAAACTTTGTCAACACTATTCGTTCGCAAGGAATTCGCATCAACATCGAAAACACTCTTCTGAGTTGTTGATGGTGTCTTGGTTACACTGGCCATGGTCGTATGGTGATTCGAAGCGGGAAAAAAGTCTTTAGTTTGTGACGTTAGAGCAACAGAGGCAGATACAATGTTGCTTCATGAATTAGTGTATAACAAATTGATACACAGACCCTTTGGGCTGTTCGCGGCGTTAGTCGATGAAAACGTAGTCAGGTCGGACGGTTAGGTACCACTTACGCCACTGCAAAATCGCCGAGATCCGTTGAGGTTCGGTTATCTTGCCTTCTTTGGGTATAAACGCTGTATCCAATTGACGCGAGATTAATCGGAGCGACGCTTCGGCGTTACGGGGCACGACTGGATCGGGATCCGACAAGCCATAAATCAGCTGCGGAACAAATTCTAAATCATCACCACGTCCGAGAAGTTTGGCTGCAAAGCGACGAGCGTTATGGTCTTTGGAACTCATCATACGAGCGAATCGAGCGAGGTATTCCTTGCGTTCTTTAGGATTTTTCGGCAGGACGATCTTGTCAGGCACTAATGTTGCCTTCATTTCGTTCTGGTCTTCTGACTCCAGAACCTTTAACGCGTCGTCCATGGTCGTGGACTCTGTCTTGCTGACGATCTTACCATTCTTGATAATAACATCAGGGTTGTCTGGTAGCTTGTTTCCACCTACTAGCAAATCATCGTGCAACTCCCCGATCGCTTTTTGGGTACTACGAATCAAGAACAGTACGGCAAAGGCGGTCGAAACATTTTGTGGGATGATATCCCCCTTCATTTGCCATGACCCGTCAGCCTCTTGATCCTGTGCCAACTGATCGACCATGTTGTTGTACCAAGCAGGACTCTTTTGCGTTTTGCCTTTGGAGACCTCCAAGAAGGACTCGTATCGTTCTTTAGAATAAACATAGTAATAGTGGAACTGCTGCTTTGCCGAGTAGGGATTGGCGGAAAACCAATTCTCTGCCTTTTTGTTTACTGCAGTCATTTTTTCTTTGTCGATAACTATCTTCTTCTTTTTCTTTTGGTCGGGATCTACCCTAACAAAGACCTCAGGAACGATTCCTTCTTCTTCTTGTGCCCCGGCGAATTTGCTTCGCCACGCCCCGATCGTATCTCCAGCAATTAGAAAGGCGGAGAAACCTGCTGCCGTGAGGGAAGAGGTTGGAGCTCGGTTTACCACGTTACTTGGAAGATTCACGCCCCATTGATAGGGCCAACCACCATCCCCTGCTTGAGCTCTCGCCAACAAATCGATGCACCGAAGAAGCGTTTCAGGCGGAACCTCGATTCCAGCTTGGTGCATGGTCCAAAACGCGAGCATGATGTACTGCGTTTGAGAAATATCAGCAGCACCACTTGCTTTGTAAGGACCCTCGTTCATGTACCCGAACCCGCCATTTGGGCGCTGCGATGAAACTAACGCGTCTCGCATCGCCACAAGTATGTCTTTGTATTTATCGGGGGAAACCGAGGCCAGCAACATCGCGGCCACCGGAACAACGTACATATCCTCATGTTCCCAGTGTGTCGCGTCTCCATTCATTCGCTGGCCCACTCGGATCGCCTGCTGGATACCGCGTGTCACTACTGGGTGTCCGCCGTTTTCCTCGGGATCCGATTTGTAAATCGCCATCGCGATTATGATGTCATACCCAACATTCCCCTGAGAATCCGCACCTTTACCTTTCAGGAACTCCACCCCTTTTTTCACTAGATTCATCACAAATGGATGTTCCGGATCATAATCCTCGGCCGTCGCGACAGGAGCCGGGGTTACACCAGCGAGCAGGACCGCAACAAGGGAGGTCGCGAGAAACAAATCTCTGATCATAGAAATCCTTCGAATAGGTTTCGGGAAACGTACGCAGACTCCATCATATCTGAACAGAAACCCCGTGGGTAAGGGAAAGCCCTCCCTATCTCATTGAAATTTTCCAGTCTTAGGCGGGGAATCGGCAAACCAGTAAGATCGGTAGGTTGGACACTTTTCAGCGGTCGACCGGTTTAGCGATTTTGTTGAGAGCCGGTTACCCAACTGCCCTAGACTGATTCTGCAGCCATGAACGGGCCGGCGAAGGCCTCAGATATCATCAATATCGTGTTTATATTGTAAAATCCTCAGAAATAAACGTGGTGTGGCCGAATTGACAAAACGGCCCGGAGGACCTAATATCCTTCTTCGTTGGCCAGGTAGCTCAGTAGGTAGAGCAACGGACTGAAAATCCGTGTGTCGCCGGTTCGATCCCGGCCCTGGCCACTTTTCTTAAAACCGTAGTGGTCTCTGCCAACGCAAGGTTTTCTGCTCGAGTCTTTCGTGTAGCATTCGTCCGCGTAAGTCAAGTTGTGTTAGCTAGCGATTTCTCTGTAGTTTCATCTGACTAGGTAGCAAGATATTGGACTTGTCAGACGAACGCCAAAATCGACACTTTGCGGCTTATTCTTCTCGCACCTAGCAGAACGGTTGAAAAGCACCATGAATCAAGCGTTTTTAGACCATGTATCTCAGCAAAACGAGGACATGAAAAAGGCCGGGACCTTTAAAACAGAACGAGTCATTGGCTCTGCACAAGGAGTAAAGGTTAACCTCGAAAACGGCCAAACTCTTCTCAATATGTGTGCGAACAACTACTTGGGACTTGCTCAACACCCCGAAGTGCAGAAAGCTGCCGACGAAACCTTGCGACATTGGGGGTATGGGATGGCATCGGTCCGCTTTATTTGCGGAACCCAATCGATCCATAAACAACTCGAGAACCAGCTTAGCCAGTTCCTGGGAATGGAAGACACGATTCTCTATAACTCGTGCTGGGATGCGAACGGTGGTTTGTTCGAGACCATTCTAACGGCCGAAGACGCAATTATTTCTGACGAGCTTAACCATGCCTCAATTATCGATGGCATCCGATTGTGCAAAGCTCAGCGGTTGCGATACAAGAACAACGATATGAGTGACCTAAGGGCTAAGCTTGAGGAGGCCAAGTCCGCTCGATTTCGGCTGATCGCAACGGATGGAGTTTTTTCGATGGACGGAACCATTGCGGATCTGGCATCCGTATGTGAATTAGCTGACGAGTACGACGCCATGGTCATGGTGGACGACTCACACGCAGTTGGTTTTGTCGGGGCAAATGGCCGTGGAACACATGAGTACTGCGGAGTCTTGGACCGAGTTGATATCCTGACCGGAACCCTTGGAAAGGCACTGGGCGGGGCTAGCGGCGGCTACACCTCCGGTAACGCACAGATGGTCGAACTTCTTAGGCAGCGTTCGCGAACTTACTTGTTTTCCAACACAGTGGCTCCTCCAGTCGTCGGTGGCGCGATTAAAGCCATTGAACTCTTGTCCTCTTCAACAGAACTAAGGGACAAACTCGAAGCCAACACACAATTCTTCCGGGAAGAAATGCTAAAACGAGGACTCAATATACTGCCAGGAGTACACCCCATCGTACCAGTGATGATTGGAGACGCAGCGAAGGCCGGACAAGTCGCGAAGTCAATGCTCGAGGATGGTATTTACGTGATCGCGTTTAGCTACCCCGTGGTCCCCAAAGAAAAGGCTCGAATTCGTACACAAGTCTCGGCGGCTCACGATTTTGATCAACTGCGTATGGTCGCTGAGAGTTTTCAAAAGAGGTCCAAGTAAATCTTAGCACTATAAAAATAGACCCACGATGAATATAGACCGATCCGCTGCCCTGGAACTGATGCACGAGTATGTCGAAAACATCGCTCTGAGGCGACACATGTACGCGGTCGAGGCCGCAATGCGTGCATACGCAAAAAAATGGAACGAAGACGAAGAAAAGTGGGGGCTAGTTGGTTTGCTGCACGATTTCGATTACGAGCGATATCCCAGTGCACCCGACCATCCACTACAAGGGAGCAAGGTTCTACGCGAGAAAGGGGTCTCCGAAGATATCGTCTATGCGATCCTGTCTCATGCAGATTATTTAAGCGACTATCCACGTGTCTCCAGGCTCGACAAAACGCTTTACGCTTGTGATGAACTCTGCGGTTTTTTGGTAGCCTGTGCTTATGTCAGGCCGCTGCGGTTTGCCGATTTAGAAGCGAAGAGTGTTCGTAAAAAACTGAAGAATCTAAGTTTTGCTGCAGCAGTCAATCGCGATGACATCCAGAGAGGAGTCACCGATCTTGGTCTCGATTTGGACGAGCACATCACATTTTGTATCGAGGCATTGCGCGGTATCAGCGATAAACTGTTCGACAACTAGTTCGGCAGTTTTCCCAAGGATCGGCCTCTTTCTTCACGTCCTTCGCTTTGCAAGATTTGATCGGTGCTTTCTGGGTCGACACTCCGGCAACACTCCACGAGTCGATCTGCCAGGGCATAAAGCGGCTGCTCCCAGGTTTCCTCACTGCTCTCGCTGGGTGCAATCTTTGCGATTTCCTCGATCAACAAGATGAACCGAAGAATGTGGCGAAACAAGAGACCTTCGTGCTTCTGCATCCCAGACGCCACGATGTATTTGTTGAACTCGCAGCCGAATTCTAGCAACTCACCAACTACCCACACCCCCCGAGTGAAAACATCATGCACGCCAGGGTATTCGTAATCAAAAAGTCGTCTTAGTTTTTCACCTAGTGCGAGCGGACGAACCGGTGCTTCTTCAAACGTCTTGAACGGTCGACGTTTGCCACCTGCTCCGCCCGCGTCTTTTACGATCTCCTCGTCTGAACGTTCGTCCGCTTCTTCCTGTTGACCAGTCAGTTCTTGCGGCACGGCTAGCCCGAGAGACAAGAGCTGAGGATGCAAGATCTCGGTTGCTAAAGGTCCTGGAGGTAATTTGTCTGGTGGCGGCACCTTCACAATTTTGGCGATGTTTGCCGGCAGCTCCAAAACGCTTTCTAGAATCTGCACTCGCTCTAACTCATCTGCAAATTGCATCATGTTAACCATGTACAATCCGTAGATAGGATTAACGCTTCTCAGTTCAGAAAGATACGTCAATCGTTCGGTTGGAATGGCAGACACAGGTTTATAATCATCGAGATTATACGCGATCGTGTCGGAAGCAACGTCTCGTGTCGCCAACGACGCATCATCAACTCCCTCATCTTCATCCTCCTCGTCGTCAGAAGAATCAGGGTCAGCGGGTTTGTTGGCGGCCCCCCCTGGAATTTGTAGCCAACTTGATTTAGCCTCAACGATTGGTTTCGGCGCTTCTAAATGTTTTATTCCCGGCGTTGGTTCCAGTGTAATGAATCCCGATTTCCACAGGGTAACGAGCATTCGATTGAGTTCTTTTTGGCCTCGCTCAATTGATTTAGAGTCTTGCAATCTGCGTCCGACTAAGTCTCTCAAAGGCTGGACCGCAGGATCGTTAAGCAAAAGGTAAGCCAACAGTCTCCAGGGAAGGTGACCGCGGCTTTCGAGCTTAGCGGCTGGGGCCAAACGCAATTTTTCAAATTGTTCGAAGGTCCAATAGGTTTCCCCGGCGCGGCGTGTGGGCATCTTCTTTTTGAGAGCCTTTTTAGCTTTGATTAAATTTGGATCTTTGGTGTCCTCCGGGATCTGATCATATTGAACACGCCAGCGATTGATCTTTACATCGTCCTCATGGGCTAGCACATAGACGAAACCTTTGGCGTCAAATTGTGGACGTCCAGCTCGCCCAAAGATTTGATGGGCTGTGCTCGGCTCGACCATTTTCTTTTTGCCGAACGGGCCTTTGACAAGGCTCGGCAGGATGACGCTACGAGCTGGCAGATTGATGCCAGCAGAAAGCGTTTCTGTGCAGACAGTGACGCTTAACAACTTTTCTTGAAACAACTGCTCTACAAGCCTTCGATATTTGGGCATAATTCCGGCATGGTGTACCCCAACACCGCGAATAAGAATCTGCTTTAGTTTGGGCCCAGCACCTTGTGAGAAATCGAATGCATCGATTCGTTTCGTGATGATCGCCTGACGCTCCTTGTCGATTAGTTTCTTACCTTTAAGCAACTCAGCAACCTGCCAACATTGATCTCGGTTAAAACAGAAAACAAGGCCTGGGGTACGTCGTTTCGCATCGTCACCCTCTGCAATCTTTTCCAGGTGCTCATCTAGGTAGCTATCGTCAATCCACTCGAATTGTAGAGGTACCTTTCGTTCTGTCCCTTGAACGAGTTCTAGGTTGCGACCATGGGATCGGTGCAGCCAACTGCAAAAATCAACACTATTACCGACCGTCGCCGATAAGAGCATTGTGCGTACTGTTTTAGGTAGCAACCCCAGCGTTAGCTCCCATACGATGCCTCGTTCTGGATCATTAAAAGAGTGAAACTCGTCCATGACTACCGATGAAACATTCTCAAAGTGCTCAGCATCATTACCCATTAATCGATTGAGCAGAATCTCCGCAACCACAACGAGAACGGGAGCGTCTGGATTCACACGTCGATTACCAGTAACGAGTCCAATCGAATCGATTGGAAATCCCCAGCGCAGGGCACTCTGCTGAATCTCAACCAGCTTTTGGTCAGTCAAGGCAATCAGCGGGGTCGTGTAGTAACATCGCTTGCCCGTTTTCAGTGCTTCAAAGATAGCGGCTTCGGCAATCAATGTCTTACCAGTCCCAGTTGGAGCACAGACCAGGACTCCTTGGTCGGAAGAGAACCAAGCATAGATCGCTTCTTCTTGGACCGGATAGGGAGTGAAACTGAGCGTTTCCAAAAACTCGGAAGCGATGTCGACTCGATCAACGCGATCAGCACTCATATAAGAAACTCATTGGGCAATACACGTTGTTCATTTGCGGCTACTTCGATTTGTGTCCCATAGGATATCGATCACGGCTGGATCGATCACGGCTGTTTGGCAATCACATCGATCATGGCAGGGACAAACCATGGCAGATCATCTGGTTTCCGGGAGCTGACATGGTGCCGATCAACGACCACGGGCGCGTCAGCCCAAATGGCCCCTGCGTTTTCCAGATCATCTTTGATGCCTAAAGAGCCCGTAACCTTGACTCCGCGGTAAACACCTGCCGAGATAGCGAGCCAGCCACCATGGCAGATTGCAGCGATACATTTTCCAGAGCGATCGAAATGCCGAATCAATTCTTTGACATCATCGCGGCGTCTCAAGCGATCGGGCATAAAGCCTCCAGGAAGCAAAATCGCGTCAAAGGCTTCCGGTTTTGCATCTTCGATTCTTATATCAGAGACACAGGGATACCCGTTTTTGCCAGCGTAGACCTCTCCTGCTTTTTCTCCCGCCGTAACAAATTCCGCTCCAGCCTCTATAAGCCGGAGTTTGGGATACCAAAGCTCCAAATCCTCGTAGATATCTCCAACGAAAGAAAGAATGCGGCGGTTATTTAACATGGTGGTCATACAGTTTTGAATAGTTAGCCCGGAAATCCAGGTCCCCATGTATTGGGGACCTCATCGAAGGAATTAGCCGGTGATTTGGCCAGTGATTTTGGACAGCAACAATAGGTAATGCTAGTTAATAATCGTGAGCGACACCTAGGTTCAATTCGATGGACAAGGTACACTACTACTTGTCGGATTCTACCCACAAACTATGGTTTTGAGGAAACCCTTCATGGGACTTGGTGATTTTTTTAAAGGCGATAAAAAAGGTCTTTCGTTTGAACTCTTCCCCCCCAAGACAGACGAAGGAGTCGTTCCGCTGCTCAAGACAGTGGAAGAGTTAATGGGTTTTAGGCCGGACTTTTTCACATGTACTTACGGTGCTGGCGGTTCCACTCGAGACCGAACGCTGCAGATTCTGGAAAAGGTCAAGCAACAGTTTTCGATTCCAGTCGCTTCCCATTTGACTTGTGTTGGGGCGACCGTGGATCAGCTTCGGGATTACCTAAACGCAGCGATCGAAATCGGGACCGATTACATCGTCGCGTTGCGAGGAGATCCTCCTAAGGGTGAGACCGAGTTTCGCCAGACCGATGGAGGCTTTCGCTATGCAAATGATTTGGTGGGACTCATTAAGTCAGAATACCCGCAGCTTGGAATTGCCGTCGCTGGGTATCCCGAGGTACATCAAGAGGCTCCCAACATGGAAGTCGATCTGGTTAACTTGAAAAGAAAGGTCGATGCAGGCGCCGATATTGTTGTCACTCAATTGTTTTATAAGAACGACGATTACTTTCGGTTTGTAGATCGGTGCCACGGTATTGGCATCAAGATTCCGATCGTACCTGGAATTCTTCCAGTTACCAATTTGGCCCAGATCCAGAGAATTGCATCACTCTGCAAAGCGAGTTTGCCAGATGCATTTATCGATCGACTTCAAACCAACACAGATGCGGACTGGCAGTTCAAAGTAGGAGTAGAATTCGCGCAGACGCAAGTTGCGGAGTTGCTTCAAAGGGGTGTCCCCGGAGTGCATTTCTACGTGCTCAATAAATCTCAGGCAACCTCAGAAGTACTTCGTGAACACTGGGTGTGTTAGACTGGGTAAATAAAACTGGTTGAACGAGACTGGGGAACTTAGCACGATGAATACGATTGGATTTCTAGGTGGCGGGCAGATGGCCACCGCTATCGCCAAGGGGGCATGCAAGAGTGCGACCAACGCGCCCGCGAACCAATTGGTTTTCTGCGAACCGAACCCTGGGCAGCAAAAGAAGCTGAAGGAACTCTTCCCTGGTTGCATACTTTGCGACTCGGCGCAGCAACTATTCGAGCGTTGTGATCGGATTGTAATAGCCGTTAAACCACAAGTGCTCAGTGAAATTGCAACATCACTACGCCCATTCATCCAACCCAGGCACTTGCTCGTCTCCATCGTTGCCGGAATTTCGATTTCTAAATTGTGCGACTGGTTTGGAACAGACAATCTCATCAGGATCATGCCAAACACACCGTGCCAATCTGGTAAAGGTGCCAGTGGCATGGCTGTAGCAAACGGAGTAAATCAAGACGATACGGCGTGGTGCGAGACGCTGTTCAACTCTTTGGGCATTACAATCCGCTGCACCGACGATCAACTTCACGCTGTCACAGGAGTTTCTGGGTCCGGCCCAGCCTATGTTCTCATGATGATCGAGGCATTAAGCGACGGCGGCGTAAAGGCTGGTTTGAGTCGTGCTGCAGCATTGGAATTAGCTACACAAACCGTTCTTGGTGCAGCCGCGATGGTCCAGGACACCAAGCAACATCCCGCTATACTTCGCGAGCAGGTCACCAGTCCGGGAGGAACGACGATCGCCGCTATCGCTTCCCTAGAACGCAATGGATTTCGTCACGCTGTCATCGAAGCGGTCGACAGTGCTGTTCAGCGATCGCGGGAATTGGGGGGATAGCAAGTCGCTTGATCACCCAGCAATTCCCCCTCTCGGAGTCCGATTTGGGGCTTGACTAGCGCCATCCTGGAGCAAGAATACGGGATACGCTTTTGCGGTCCTGAATACAGGGCTAAGCAAATCCTTTTTACATGAGCTAGAACAAACGACGCGGCTCTTTTCCGCATTTGCGGATCAGAGTCGTTTCTTTTTTGCCTATGCGGGAGAACGACAATATGAACGAATTTTTCTCAATGACTCGGGATGGATACAACCGAATCAAGGCGGAGATTGAGAGGCTCGAAAATATCGAGATGCCAGCAATCGCTGAGAAAATCGCCGAAGCTCGCGCAGAGGGAGATCTCAAAGAAAACGCCGAATACCACGCACAGCGCGAAAATCAGGGCCTGATGCAGGCAAAAATCAACCAACTCAAGCAGAAGCTGAATCGCGCCCACATTGTAGACACCTCTTCATTACCTAAAGACCAAGTTGGGTTTGGAGCGACTGTCAAAGTAAAAGACTCCTGGGGCGATGAGGAGATCTACACGTTGGTCGGGGCAGGCGATGAAGATTACGAAACCGGCAAAATCCTTTCAAGTAGTCCTTTCGGGCTCGCCTTAACCGGAAAGAAAGTTGGGGAAATCGTCGAGATTCAAGCCCCGAGGGGCACTTTAAAATACGAGATTCTCTCCATAGAGTTTGACAGTTAAACGTCTTCGGTTTTCACTCGGATCTTGCCCAGGATTAATTACATGTCAGACCAAAACATCAAGTTGACGAAACAAGGTGACGTTTCCTACGGGCCAGCTTGTTTCGTGACTTTGATTTTCCTGCTAGTTGGGGTTAGTCTGTTTTTCGTATACATGTCGATTGTCTTGATGGGTAACACTGGTGCGCGAGCATCTCGCGCCATCTATGAACAGCTGATTCCCTGGGTGGAGCAATCCCACTTGAGCCAAAACGATCGCCGTGACATCATCGATGAGCTCGAGTTACTTGCAGAGAAAATGAAGCGAGAGGAGCTTACCAGTCGCCAGCTTAGCCGCTTAAATGCCCGCCTTTCAGACAGCGTGGTTTTACAATGGGGAGCCGTCGAAAAGCTCAACGCCGCAGCACAAGAATCAGATATGTCCGACGCAGAGAAGGCCGAGTTCACGAAATTGTGCGATCGCTGGCTTGCGTGTGCCGCCTCTGGCAAACTATCGCTTCAAGAGATGGAGTTTGCCATGCAGCAGGTATGCACTAAGGATGTACGTTCAGGTCGCTTGAACCCAAAGACAGATGCCACGAGCACTGCGCTCAGGGATTTTATGCGAAGGGTGAAAACGATTTGTGACCACTTCAAAACACCAACGGACAGTTTTGATAAGAAGGTCTCTGAAGTGCTCAAGCAGATGATTGAAGATGGACTCGATGAGTCTAAGTGACGATTTACTCCCTGTCCGCGCAGAGTATTACATGCGACGGGCAATCGAGTTGGCTCAGGAAGCGGCCTATCAGGACGAAGTGCCGGTGGGAGCACTCGTTGTTTATAAAAATCAAATTATTGCTGAGGCATTTAATCAGCGCGAGGCACTCGCGGATCCCACTGCACACGCGGAGATGATCGCAATCACCCAAGCAGCAGCCAATCTGAAATCATGGCGTCTCGAACATTGCACTCTCTACGTCACGCTAGAGCCATGTCCCATGTGTGCTGGTGCGATCCTTCAATCGCGGATTCCCAAGGTTGTATACGGAGCCATCGACCCCAAAGCAGGTGCGGTCGAGTCTCTGTATAAGCTGCTGACCGACCCCAGACTGAATCACCGTTGCGAATTGCAAGGTGGGGTCTGTGCGAAAGAATGTGGTAGTTTGCTCACCGAATTCTTTGAGTCCAAGCGTCGCCTCGGCAAGAAATAACGCCACCATCCAATGCTGCTAAATGCCGGCATTAGAAGCCTCATTGCTTGCGGAAGGAATTTGGATCTTGCATCAATTCGCTCTTTCGCGTATTCACCCTAAAACGTGCAGTGTGACGATGCGAACTCATGATGCACGCATAGGACGTCAGGAAGTTCAGAAGGTGTCTGAGTTAAAGGAATTTCGATGGAACGTGCAGGCAACTTTGTCATCGGTACACTTACCGGGATGGTCGGATTGTTCTTTTTAATGCACTTTACGATTTTAAGAGCCCACGATGGATTCCACATCGTGTCCAAAATCGCACCTCGTTTGGAAATCCCATTCGAAGATATTCGAGAATACGATCTCGCCAAATGGCAACGTAAACAGCCCCTCGCGCTCTCTATTATCAAGGCGAGAAAGGGTCACCTGTTTCGCGACCCATCTCTACTTACCTTCCGCGCTCACGTACAGTCTGTTCTCAACAAGGTTCAAAGCTCGAGTAAGCTATAACCGCGAAATTGAGCAAATGAAACAAGCTGAACTTGTGTGGAGCTTGGTATGGGCTATCAACACACCTTTCAAGTACGAAGAATAACCATCGTTCCTTATGGTGGCTTGGAATGGTTAAATCTCTCGGATTATGTCGTAGGCGTAGTCAACGAAAACCCTGAGTCAGACATGATGCTGGCTGGATTTTCCTGTGGCAAAACAACTCTCTTCTCGTCTGTGCAAAAGCCTTAGTATCGCCGCTGTACCGGAATGAACTGATCACCCGAGTGCCACGTTGGGTGATTCTCTAGGTCAAATCCATCAAGGAATTTACGCCGCATAGGCGCATGGGACTACCATGGATAATAGGATCGAAAACCTGTCCCCGTTTCTCCAGGTGGTATTTCCACAAAACCATGGGATCGGCCTAATGAAGCCACGTCGCCGGAACCTTGGCTGGCAATAATGTGGGCTTTTCCGTCTTGGCTGATGGTCACCAAGCGGAACCATGTTAAGTCGAGCGTCTTGGTGTCATCGCAAAGGGTTTCAACGGAATTGGGAGCCCAATTAGAGCTATCTCCTGCCATTTTTAAGAGTAGTGGCAGTGCGTATCGACGCCATGTGACAGCGACGCTGAGTGGATTACCCGGCAATCCCATAATCAGTTGTCCGGAGCTAGTTGAAGCGCCCATCAAGGGTTTACCGGGGCGAATAGGAATGCGATGAAAGACAATGCGTCCACCGACGCTTTGTACAGCCCGAGGCACGTAGTCCGTCTCGCCCATCGATACCCCGCCCGTTAGAAGAACGGCATCCGAATCTGCCAAGGCTAATCGCAATTGCTCTTCGATCGCATCCAATCGATCCGGCACTTTTCGTCGCTGCACCTCACAACATGAGTATCGTTGCATCGCTGACTCTAAAAAGGGACCGTTAGAGTCTCTGATCTGCCAACTTGCGAGTGGCTCACCTAGAGGAACCAATTCATCACCTGTGTTAAGGATCGTCACTCGAAGCTTTTTGAAAACAGCGATTGAGTCATGATCGGAAAAACTGGCTATTGCCGCCATGGTCTGAGGTCCAATCCGTGCTCCCCGAGGAACAATGGCGTCCCCTGCCCGAGCATTCTCGCCCTGTCTTCTGATGTTTGCACCAAGCTTTAGTTGACGAGCTACAGGGGCAAAGTCGACGAAACCGTCCTCCTCGCTGGTGTCTTCTTTGCGAACCACAACCTCGGTGCCAGGTGGGACGACTGCGCCAGTCAAAATTCGGATCGCCTGGCCGGATTCGAGGGGAAACGGTTTGCTTCCTGCGAAAATGGCCCCTTGTACGGGAGTTTTGTTTGTGACGTCCGTAATACGAACCGCATAGCCGTCCATGGCAGAGACATCGGCTGCCGGACTGTCTCGGGTCGCTAGGATTGGTTCGTTTACGATCCTGCCGACCGATTCGAGGATTGGAATTCTTTCTTCGCTGACCACGGCCAGTGAATCCCCTAGCTCTAAAAGTTTGGCCTCAATGGTGGGAACGACTGGTATGTCTGTCATGTTAAATGAAGGAAAACTAGGTTATATTGCGGAAAGTCATTGTGCAGGCACACGGCAACCAACCGTCACGAAAAGCCTCGCACCGCGATCTCACCATCATTGTAACCCTCCTACACCTTTTCTGCGCCTGTTATTGTCCATCGCTTTCGTTACAAGCTAATTCCCAAAGGAGCCTCCTCTCGTGCGCCGTTCTCAATTGTTGTCTACCTTGGCGATCGCAATCGTGCTAACGTTTCGATTCACCTGTTGTGAGTATTGCTCGCTAGCCTTGGGCGATGAACCCAATAATCGTCCCTACAAAACTCCCGACAAGGGAAACAAACGAGGGCATTTAGTTGAGGTTACCGATCAAGGTAATACTTTGCCGGTGGCAGTCGTTCGCGGAACACCGTATGAGATGGGGTATCAGCTAGGGCAGCTTTTTGGTGAACAGATTCGAGGTGTGGTACCAACGTTGGTAGCTTCAGTGAGCCAGGAGATGGGATTAACCTCGGAGGACCTCCGGGAAGTCTGGGCAAGAACATCCGCCTACTCCGATGATCGGCTCGAACAAGAGTTAGCGGGTCTCGCGGATGGATCGGGCGTCAGTCTTTCTGCTCTACAATCGATGCATGCCATACCTCTTCTAATGCCCTATTCGTGCAGTAGCATAGCTGCGTGGGGAGACGCGACTGTCGATGGACATCTGTATCAAACCCGAAACCTGGATTGGAATATTGAGATAGGCGTGCATAACTACCCGATGATTGTGTTGTACCTCCCTGATCAGGGAGTACCGCACGTGGTACCATCCTTTGCAGGAATGATTGGCGCTCATACGGGAATGAACGCGAAAGGCATCGCCCTTTCAGAAATGGGAGATGCATCCCGAAAAGAAGCTCCTTACCATGTACACGCTCCTCATTTCACAACATTCTTTCGTACGATGCTCTACGACTCCGAGTGTCTTTCCGACGCAGTGGATATCTTTCGGGCTCAGCCACAAACAAAACGATACCACTTCGTTTTTGGGGATGGGCAGAAAGAGCTAGGAGCCGTGAAGGTTAGAACCAACGCTTCCAATCCCGCTTCCACAGAGATCGATGTTTGGAAAGACAATGATAAATCCGATGAATTCTACCCCAACGTCCTCTCGTGCGTCGTATACAACGATGAGGGTCGCGGAGCGTTCCCGACTCTGAAGACCGAAACGGGCAAATTAGATGGGCCCAAGCTGATTGCTCTAGCAAACAAGATACCCATCAAAGGTGGTAATGTGGAGAACGTCGTCTATGATGCCACAGCTTTAAGGCTTTGGGTATCGTACGCGAAGGGGAGTGAGGAAGCGTACAAGAGGCCCTACGTCTTTATCGATCTAAAAAAGCTCGACGCAAATGCTAACGGGACTCCGGATTTAGATGAGTAAACGGGTCGTTTTAGTTCCTCATTTTTCCCATTCCCTCGGTTGATCGGTCCCTCCTATGTTATACGAAGCTAATACGCTTGCCATTGCCGTGTTTGTTGCGATGGTTGGCGCAACATTAGGATTCAGTTTTTGGCTGGGAGCCCGCGCAAAAACCAGTCAAGCTTACTTTGCAGCAGGCGGACAGATTCACTGGTTTGTGAACGGCATCGCCTTTGCAGGTGACTACCTCTCAGCCGCGTCGTTCCTCGGTATATGCGGCATGATTGCCTTTTATGGATTCGATGGTTTTTTGTACTCCATTGGTTACTTGGCCGGTTGGATCGTGGCGCTCCTAGTCATTGCTGAACCACTGAAAAGGTTAGGCCGCTTTACCTTTGCCGACGCGTTGGACAGCCAGTTTCAATCGCGGGGAATTAAAGCTGCTGCCGGGATTAGCACGCTCATTGTGAGCATGTGTTATCTCATCCCTCAAATGGTTGGCGCAGGGACCTTGATCAAGCCTTTGCTTGGGCTCGAATACTGGCACGGCGTCGTTTTGGTCGGTGCTGTTGTCGTTTTGATCGTTGTTTCCGCTGGTATGGTCAGCACGACTTATGTCCAGTTTTTAAAAGGGGCATTGCTCGTCGTATTTTCTTTCTTATTGACGGTATTGATACTGCAACGAGGACTAACGGTCTCACCAGTCGAGGAATTAGGCAAGACCCAAGAATTGATAAAGAGCAACGGTGCTACATTCATAGATGGTGCACCATTTGGTTTAAAGGAAGGAGAATCCAATGTAAAGCCGGTTGGTCGGTTAGTAAAACTACCTGATGACCAGCAATCAACTGGGCCACTAGGACCTATAGAGTTCTTGAGAACAATGACTCAGTCGGAAATAGAAATTACGAGAGAATCAAAAGAAGTCACAGACCAAGTGGAAATCAAACGATTTGTACCTGTTCGCGTGTCCGGATCTGAGGTACTCAGTCCAGGTAATCTCCCGTCATTCGCGGGCATACGGGGGGATAGTTGGATCGCAAAACTGGACTTTGTTTCATTGATGCTGGCATTGTTTGCCGGCACCGCATCGTTGCCTCACATTTTAATTCGCTATTACACGGTAAAAGACCAAGCGTCCGCTCGCAAAAGCACCATTGTTGGAATTACATCGATTGGCTTTTTCTATGTGCTGACGTTGTTTATCGGATTAGGGGCGATGGTGAGTGGAACATTAGATCCATCTGATACGAACATGGCTGCACCTCTATTGGCGAAGAGTTTTAGCAATATTCTTTTTGCTGCAGTATCGGCTATTGCGTTTACAACAGTGCTGGGCACTGTCAGTGGGTTGATCGTGGCAGCGGGAGGAAGTGTTGCGCATGACATCGTCGGTGGATTTTTTGGAGTTCAGTTGTCTGAGCACAACGCCGTACGAGTCGCCAAGATTTCATCGACCTTTATCGGTGTTGTCGCGATTCAATTAGGGCTCGCCTTTGAGGGAGTCAATGTAACCTTTTTGGTGGGCTGGGCATTTGCAATTGCCGCGTCAGCGAATTTGCCGGCCTTGCTGATGCTACTGTTTTGGAAAGGAACCACCAAACAAGGACTTATTGCGGGAATCTTAACCGGCGTTCTTGCGTCTTTAGCCTGGGTTATAGTCTCTCCTGACATGTTTAAGAGGTTATTTCAATTGAGCGCCGACGACGCCTGGGTACCCATGAATCAGCCCGGGCTTATCACGATCCCCCTTAGTTTCCTGGTTATCTTCGTAGTTTCCAAACTCACGCGACGATCCACGAAGTCGTAATTTATCAAGGTGGCAATGATGTTCGAGTTGAATAGTAGAAGACAGTTTATGCAAACCGGTGCAGCTGCATGTTTATTGGCAACCGGAGCAAGTGAGTTGTTCGGAACAACCGAGCGCAAGAAGAGAATAGCTTTTCTTGGAACAGAAATACGGACTCACTCCCACGCTCAACATTTTCTGGATCGGCTAGCCATGGGTTATGCTTACAAAGGCCAATGGCGGCAACCTCGCCTGGAAGTCGCTTCGGTATACATCGATCAGCATCCCGAGAATGATTTGACACCAGGTAGGTTAAAGCGTTACGGATTGAAATCGTACGACACGATTGAGTCCGCGTTGACTTTGGGAACAGACAGTTTAGCAGTCGATGGGGTTGTGATTATTGCCGAGCATGGTGATTATCCCGTAAACGAAAAAGGGCAACGCAGATATCCACGATACGATTGGTTTAAAAAGATTGTAAAAGTATTCGAATCGAGTGGGCGATCGGTCCCGGTTTTTAATGACAAGCACCTGTCGACAGATTGGAAAGAATGTGTCGAAATGGTAGCTGACTCCAAGAGGCTAAACTTCCCTTTCATGGCAGGCTCTTCCTTGCCTGTGACTTGGAGACTTCCCATGCTCGACATGCCGCACAATGTCCCACTTCGTGAGAGCGTTTGCGTTTGTTATGGCGGGATCGACAGCTACGACATCCACGGTCTAGAAACGGCTCAGTGCATGTCGGAGCGACGGAAAGGGGGCGAATCGGGAATCGTAAGTGTCGTTGCCTATAAAGGGGAAAGGCTATGGTCAGTACTTCGCGACGACCAATACAAAGACACGCGCCGGTTAATTGAATCAGCCCTTCGTCGCAGCCACAATCTCCCGGTAGACACGGGCTACCCAAGTGGGGTGGTTGATTTTGACTGGGCGGCACGGACTATGCCACAATCGACTGGCTACATCATTGAGCACGCCGATGGCTTCCGTACTACGATGCTATTGGCACCTATCCAAGACTTTAATTATGCGGGACTTCGTGCGGATCGAGATGAAATAATCTCCTGCCAAATGTATCTTCCTATGCCAACTCACGGCTCAACGACAGCGGACTTTTTCACACCATTGATCAAACATATCGAAGATCTGGTTTTGACAGGACAGCCTCCCTACCCAATCGAACGAAATTTGCTTACCTCTGGAATGGTAATTGCGGGAGTGGAGTCTTTGTATCAAGGCTCTCAAATCGTTCCTACTCCCGAGATGCGGATCGCCTATCATGTGAACAAAGAATCCACCTTTTGGCAGGAGTAAATGCAACATTGCTTGGCTTTTTTAGCCTGGGATCAAAAGAGTGCTATACTGAAGGTCTCAATGTTGTCCCCGCCGTCGAACGGGCGGTCTTTTTTGGAGAAATCAGTTCCTATGACAATGCATATCGATCTAAGGCTGGCGGAGTATTCACTTAGGACAAGGACGATTGGTCGATGGGGTGCTATGTGCTGCGCTTTTTGGGCTCTGTTTTTGACGTCACATGTTCTGATCGCGCAAACGGAACAAGTCGCCTCGCGGATGTTCGAGTTGTCGGCACCGGGATTAGATAAACCATCCATTGCGATCCTAAGCGAAGATAGATTGATCATCACAGATCCTAGTGGGACTCAGAACATCTACTCACGTTCAAATCGTTATGACACGCAAGATGGAGCTTGGATCGGGTTTAGCTCGCGCGAGGCCAAGCAGATTATTCGTTGGCCTGCCAGCAGCAAAGGCCCCATGCAAATCGGGATGCTTCGAGAGGGTAGCATTCAGTTTACAACCAGTCGCATGAAAGTAAGCGAACTCGTTCGCAAGGATGATGCTCCAAATACCAGAAGAACTACCCAGGGGAAGGTTGTTCCTATTCTTCCAGAAAGTGGTGTCGAGCCTCCTGGTATGGAATTAAACCTGCCACCCCCCGGCCAGATCCCACAGCCATCATCTCAGCAGACGTCCGTTACGGGTTTTGATGGTGTATCCGTGTTACCGATGAATTTTAGTGTAGGTATGGATTCCGCAAGACAGTTTCTGTCGCTGCGAGGCAACGATCAGTTCAGTCTCGTGCCGCGCGCGACCGATCTCTCGTCCGCTTGGTATGTAGCACCGGTGGGAGACGGTCTTTTCCGACTACAGAAACAAGTAGGAAGTCAGTGGATGGCCATTGGAGTAGATGGACGATTACGTGGTGGAGTCCGCATGGCTCCTGGAACTCGACATCCAGTCCGACTCTTTCCTATCAGCAACGACATTGGACAATTTTGGCGAATTAATCCTTATCAAGCGGGCTATTGTTTTGAAAGTATCCACTTTCCGGGTATGGCTCTCACATGGAATAATCCCGCTGGACTTTTCCTTCAGCCGATTGTCTATGACCCATGGCAAGTCTGGTATCCACAGCAACCATTAATCTCCTTACCGCCACCTCAATTTCGTACCGTTCAGCAACAAGTTGTACCGAACCCAGAATTGCCACCACTTGAATTGGTTTTGCAGAATAATCATCGCGACGAGATACTCGTATTGCTGGCCGACCGTCGAATGCCGGAGAACCCGCAAAAGATCAGAATTCAACCTGGAAGAAGCGAAACCGTATCGATTCAACGAGACTCGGGAGCGACAATTGTTGAATCTATCGAGGTGATGGATTTAGCGGGTAACTGGGCCCAACAGCAGTATACGACTCCCATACCGCCAACAGTCCTTTACGATATAAGCGTCTACGAGATTTTTTTGCAGTCGATCGCGATCGATCGGACGGGCAAGAGTCCGAATCCGATTGAGGACATCAACATGCAGCCTCGCAGTATAGGCTTTTTCCTTGTCCCACCCGGCGAAACATTGCGAGAGGGCTCTGTGCTGGATGTATATCGAATTGCTAACGAAGCAAGAAATCCAGGTGCTGTGCGACGTCTCTCGCCAAAGGATGTTACGCAAGGAGAAGCAAACGGAGACCAAGACCCATTGCGAGCCATACTCAAACAATTTCAGAAACAGCGGGCAGCGTTTTGAACACGTCGGATGAACAGCAATCAGAGTCCAGGACTGATGAGTTATCGAACGGACACGCGAAGGATGAAGCGGTAAAAAAGGAGTCGGTCGCCCCGAGAATACGGCGCAAGGCTCGAACAAATTGGTATTTGATAACAGTAGCAATAGCTCTATTGCTCGGTTGGGGTCTCTACACGTTCGCTTGGCCTCCGATTCATCAATCGATACGAGTTTATCTGCAACCTAATCGCGCCAAGTTCGAACAGGGGCTCGAGTCCCCTGTGCGAGAGCTGTATCACACGTGCGAGTATTTGGCGGTCATCTGGTTCTTCTATTTAGGGGCCAGTATCGGTAGTTTTTTAAACGTCGTAGCGGGCCGTCTTCCCGAAGGGCGCGGGGTTGTATTGGGAGGTTCGAAGTGTCCCTTTTGCCAGACCCGCTTAAGCTTTCGAGACAACATCCCGATTTTTGGTTGGTTGTCCTGTAAAGGGCGTTGCAGCACTTGTCGATTGCCGATTGCACCACGATACCTAATCATCGAATTACTAGTTGGGGCACTATTCGTTTTAATAGCGAGTCGAGAGTTGTTTTCTGGTGGTGCCAATTTGCCGAATTTCAACGCTTTGGTCTACGCGGGAATCATTTGGACAGTGTTTTACCCCAAATGGTATCTAATTGGTGCATTCGTCTACCACGCTATGTTTTTTGCGACCTTGGTAATGTTTGCGGTCGCGGACCTAGAAAAGTCGAGGTTTCCGTGGCGGGCAGTCGCATTCTTCGGAGCGATATTCGCAGCAGTCAAGATCGTGCGATTGGATCTGAGCTTTGTACGCTGGTTTGACTGGTTACCAATCTCGGCTCCCACATGGAATCCCTTTTTGCATGCGATCGTGACCGTGATCGCCGGCGGTCTGGTGGGATGGCTTTTTGGATCAGTTTTATTGCGGATTCTTCCATCGTATGTGCACGAAAAATCCCGGGTCCACTGGCTTCAAGTGTTAGTCCTTGTTGGAATCGTGCTTGGGTGGCAAGCAGTTATAGTCTCAGGACTCGTTGCATTTTTCATGTCATGGCTTAGCGTCGTACTAATGCAGCTTCACACCAAATACCCATCTCAGCTTTTTTTTAGCATTCTTATCGCCACAATCTTGGCTCACCACATGTTTTGGCGACAAATCGATAGTATCATGAAGAGTCTTGTTCCACGCTGACCAAATGGATATCGACTCAGAAATGAGTCATGAATTTTGTCGGCTATTCCTCCCCCTCCATCACGGTACTCACCATGAAAAAGTTTGCTTGGATGTTCGCGGTCGTCGCGTCCTGCTCCATCGCCGCCAAAAGTTGTTTAGCGGAAGTAAAACTCCCCAACATTTTCACCGATCATATGGTCTTGCAGCAGGGTCAAGCCAATAAGATTTGGGGCAAAGGAAAAGCTGGCGAAAAAGTTACGGTTTCCATCGGCGATCACAAGGTCGAGACCGTGACGGATGATTCTGGAAATTGGACGACGAAAATTCCTGAACTCAAGATGGGTGGTCCCTATATTTTGAAGGTGGCCGGCGAGAATACGATTGAGATAAAAGATGTCTTGGTAGGAGAAGTGTGGATCTGCTCTGGGCAATCGAATATGCAATGGTCGGTTAGGAGTTCGTCAGATCCAGATCTAGAAAAACTGGCCGCAAACTACCCGAACATTCGAATGATCAATTTTCCGCAGGTGGGCACACAAGATCCCATTTGGAGCCATGATGATCGCAAGTGGAAGGTAGCCAATCCTGATAACGTAAGTGACTTCTCCGCTGTCGGTTATTTCTTTGCTAGGCAGATCCACTTGTCGACGAATGTTCCTATCGGAATGATCAACAACGCGTGGGGTGGCTCAGCCTGTGAGGCATGGATCGATCGATCAGCCGTTGCAGCCGAATTTCCCAAGCTCAATGAGCGATGGGTTTCCTTGGAGAGCTCATTGTCAGAAATCATGAAAAAGGACAAGGCAACATTGACCGACGATGAAAAGCGTGCACTAGGAAATTTGACTGGCAATGCAAGACCAGCCAACATTTACAACGGAGTTCTCGCGTCGCATATCGGTTATGGCATCCGCGGAGCAATTTGGTACCAAGGGGAATCGAACGCTGGGAGAGCCTACCAATACCGAACATTGTTTCCCGCTATGATCAAAAACTGGCGAAGTGTTTGGGGACAGGGTGACTTCCCTTTCTACTGGGTTCAGCTAGCAGATTTCCGAAAGGAAGAGACAGAAATAGGTCAAAGCGATTGGGCTGAATTAAGAGAAGCTCAAACCATGGCAATGGATGCAGTCCCCAATTCCGGTCAAGCGGTTATTATCGACCTAGGTGAGGGAAAGGATATTCACCCGATGAACAAAGTTGACGTAGGTCGACGCCTCGCTAGATGGGCGTTGGCGAAGGAATACGGTTTTACTATTGCGCACCAAAGCCCGCGATACAAGTCTTTAAGTACTGAGGGAAACAAAGCGATCGTAAGTTTTGACCACGTTTCCGGTGGATGGAGACCATTTGACGTCAACGAGCCTGTTGGTTTCACAGTCGCCGGTGAAGACCAAAAGTTTTATAAGGCAACGGCGAAGATTCTTAAGGATGGAACCATTGAAGTTTCCTCACCTGAGGTTCCATCACCGGTTGCTGTCAGGTACGCATGGGCAGATAACCCGGTTTGCAACATGTACAGTGCGGCCGGCCTACCTCTCACTCCGTTCCGAACCGACTCCTGGCCGGGAGTGACCGAGGGTCGAGATTAGCCGAACGTTACAATCCCTAGAAACCGCAAGCGATAGGCATAACTAGTAGCAAGACTCGTAGATGATGTCGATCACAATCGGACGCATATGCGAGGAAATTCCCCGGGATGATGTCCATCGCTCAAGGTCTTATTGCTTGAATAGTACACCTCCGGAAACGGAGGTGTTTTCGTTTAGCCAAGATTTTTTACAAAATTACTTTACCACGATAGAAATTCGATTCATGAACCCGACACATTCCTATGCGTAGCGTATATTGGTTTTTAAGAAACGAGCGAACCAAGGACGTCGACTTGCGGAGCCTTGGTTGATTTCATTACCCATTTGCAGTAGGTTCCAAAAATGCGTCGCAGCTTAGCACTCGGTCTCGTCATCGCTGTTCCTTGCCTTTTCGTCGGTTGCGAACCAGCCGCGCCACCAGCGTCTAATACATCCACCAGCCATAGCCATGATGGTGCTGGTCATTCGCACGACGGTGCCGGCAAAGCGCACGACGGACACTCACACGAGGGACATGCTCACGGTGAAGAAAGTGCGGCTGCCAAGCTCAGCTTGAAGGACTCCGTTACCAAAGTCGTAGAATTAGCGACCAAGATCAAAGAAGCCGGCGAAAAGGGAGATTTCGAGGCAGCACACGACGAAATGCATGATATTGGTGACCTATTAGAAGGACTGGCAGCCAAAGCCAAAGCCGAATCAAAGAGCGAGGAGGAGCAAGCAGCGATCAAAGCCGCAGCCGATGCGCTTTTCGCAACGATCGGAAAGGTTGATGAGGCCATGCATAACAACAAAGAAATCAAGTACGACGAAGTCAAAGCAGGTTTCGAAGCTGAGCTAGCAGCAGTCAAAGCATTGCTCGAAAAGATGTAGGAACAAAGCAATTCTCGCATGAGAGAGATTTGATTCTACAGGCTGTTTTTGGTCAGCTTCGACTATAGAAATGATAGGGACGGGACTCAGGTGCCGTCCCGAGTCTTTTGGAGAGAACGGTTTATGTCAATTATGCAATTTAAGTGGTTCGCTTCTTTGGGACTTTGCCTTTGCCTGGGCGCATTAGGCTGTTCAAAGGTAAACCCAATTTCAGAAAGCGTTAAGACTTCCACAGAATTGAAACTTGGAGCAGAAACGCCTTTGACGCTCGAACAAGCGATCGAGCAGTGCGCCGCGCTGGATACCTTTTTCGTTAGCCTCAAAGTCGGGGCTG
>Ga0315899_10000311_pt1 | contig 60493 bp, 72 predicted proteins | sample LakEriMetagenome_2_FD_203518 | JGI IMG/M metagenome (GOLD analysis project Ga0315899, IMG submission 203518) | Freshwater fungal communities from buoy surface, Lake Erie, Ohio, United States - Buoy 4 MA112 | ecosystem: Environmental > Aquatic > Freshwater > Lake | place: USA: Lake Erie, Ohio... | reverse complement strand
ATAGAAATTATTATAAAGGTGCCAAGTCGGGGTTTGCGGTTTGGAAAAATCGTGAAACTCCCGATTGGTATTTAAATCAAAAAGAGTTAGTTATCTGATTTTGGTGGTAAAGGGGGGTTCAATAAAAATTTATGATTTAACCAATTTCTTAACTCGTTTTCAACAAAATATTCAGGAACAATTTCATCATCAGACTTTTCATTGGCAATTTCGGCGATATAACGAGCAAATTTAATTTTATATGTGTTACTTAACATTGTCATTAATCCATCTGAAATAAAGAAAACTTTTGAAAGTGGGTCATCAATACCTAACTCACCCTCAACAACATTAAATGACTTCATAATTGCTTTACCCCACCAAGTTTTATAACTATCGGTATCTTCTAATGCGGGTTTTATAATTTTGTTAATAGCTCTTGTTATTGAGGCGGCAACACCAGCAAATGTTATTTGTGGGAAAAACCAAGGTAATAATCTTAATGTTGCTTTATAACCTCCTTCACCTAAATGGTAGAAGATTCTTTTTTTCGTTGCCGAATCAACAAGACCTCGTAATTGACCAAAAGTTATTTTACCTTGAGCTTTACAAAATTTCTCGGAATCGCAAATGTTTTTAATTGCCCTGTCAGAAGGCTCAATATTTTCTAATATTTTATTATATTGGGATTCGGTAATTAGAAATTTCATAACTATAAATATTGGTTTTTACAGAAAAAAGAATTAGATTTGCGCTATGATTAAAATAGAGAAAGATTTTAAAGGAGATGTTTGGGTGTTTTCTGACCCCCATTATAACCACAAAAACATTTGTCGTGGTCTTACAAATTGGCGCTTGGAGAATGGTGAAATCCCAACAAAACAAACAAGGGATTATCCTGATTTGGTTAAAATGAATGCCGCAATTGTTAACAACATTAATCAGGTTGTTATGCAAGATGATATTTTAATTTGCCTTGGTGATTGGTCCTTTGGTGGTTTTGAATCCATCAAAGAATTTTGGGACCGATTGGTTTGTAAAAACATTCACCTCATCTTGGGAAACCACGATACTCACATTGAGAAAAACCGTGAGGGTATTCGTGGGATATTCAAATCGGTGGAGTATTACAACACCTTAAAAATTGATGACTATACAATCCGATTGATGCACTACCCAATCAGTTCTTGGGATGGTTTGAGCAAAGGTGTTATCCATCTTCACGGCCACTGTCATTTGCCGACTGATTTAAGATTTGGTAAAGGTAAAAGAATGGATGTTGGTATGGATGGTCACCCTGAGTTTCGTCCTTACAATGTAATCCGTGAATGCGTTCCGTTGTTGAAAAACAGACCAATCCAATCTGAGATGAGTTGGGACCACCATACTGAAGAAATGAAAGGAGTTGTGGGATAAGTATGAGTAAAATTATTGAGATATTTAAAAAGTTCAAATATGAATTGATATGGATTTATTTATTCATGTTGCTCACTGAACTGTCCATTTTGGCAACCCCATTTTTACTTGGTAAAAGTATTGATGGGTTGCTAGGTGGTACTTATCATTGGTTGGTATTATTGGGTTTGTCGTATTTCTTGTCAACTTTCTTTCATTATAAAAGAATGGTTTATGACACCAAAGTTTATACTAAAATTTACAACAACATCGTATTCAATTTTTTAAAAACTAAAGATACTGATACATCAACAAAAGTTGCTAGAACTGAGATGGCTAATGAAATAGTTCATGTACTTGAGGGATATGTTCATTACTATATTGCAACAATAGTAACAATTGTTGGGTCAATTGGATTCATATATTCTGAGAATTGGAAAGTTGGTATTTTGGTAACTTTTGCAATGATTTTAATTATTTTGGCTGGTATGGTTTACTATAAGAAAATCCAACAATCAATACGAGTTAGAAATAACCATAACGAAAAGAAAGCAAATTCATTAGAGGAAGGGTATGAGCAATCAATATCGTTTTTTAAACGGATGAGAAAATTGAATATATATGACTCAACAATTCAAGGAAAGAATTGGTTTTTAATTGGTTTGATTAAAAATATATTTTTGTTTATCTCCATTATATTATTGGTTCTTACGGCAAAAGACATTACGATTGGTAGTATTATTACCGTATATTCATATGTTAATAACTTCTTAATATCGTTATTATCAGTACCTGTGGCAATTGAGATGTATACAAGATTAAGTGATGTTCTAAAAAGAATCGGATAAATTATGAAAAAGAATTTTAAGACAATTACAATTAGTGTTGAGTTATCAAGTGAGGATGATTTGGAAAAAATCACATCAAAGATGATTAAGAAATTATCTAAATGTGCAACTAATACCGTAAAATCAAAAAATATTAACTTAGATTCAATTAATGTTCATCAATTTCCTTTGAACATTAATTAATTTTCATATCTTTGTGTAATGAAAAAAACCTGTAAAGAGTGTCCCCATATAGTTCGTAATCGTCATAATGATATGATTGTTGATTTTGCTAATAGAACTGGTAAGAAACATAATTGTCATATGACGGAGGGTAAAAAAGATTTGTGGAATGTAAAAGATAAAAAACTTGAATGTTATGGGAGCAGAAAAGAAACAAACATCGGTGGATAGTTTAATTGAACAACTACTCCCGTTTATTGATAGAACAAAAGTAAGTGATACAATGATTCAGAACATCGTTGAGGAGCATCTATTGATGGAACAAGAACAACGAAAAGAAGTTTATGAACTCGGTTATCAGGACGGTAAGGAGTGGGAATATGGAAAAAGTTTTCCCAATATTAAAAAATAATTCATATATTTGCGGGATGGAAACAAAACAAACTAAATTTGGGTCAGTTGAAGTTGGTGCCGAATCAAGTGCAAAGAAAAGTGCTAACAAGTTGAACACATTTGTTGAACGACTTAAAAAAATTGGTATTGAAGTTAAATTAATTGGTAATTTCCCTTGGGTTTATCTTGATGAGGTTTGTGGTAAAAAAGTTACTGAGACTTTTCAGGGGAATCATGGGTTTACGGTAATGTTTCTTCCTGGTAGGACTGATGCACCAGTTTCAGAGTTTACAGACATCAAAGAAATATTTAATTTAATTAAGAAATACACAAAAAAATGAAATATGGAAAGGAAATTAGCGAGCATTAGAAAGATTAGTGATTTATCTCCAATTGAGGGTGCCGACAAAATTGAGGTTGCGACAATTGATGGGTGGAAAGTTGTTGTAGCAAAAGATGTTAACCATAAGGTTGGTGATTTAGTTGTTTACTGCGAGGTGGATTCCTTCTTACCAATCAGAGAGGAATTTGAGTTTTTAAGAAAAAGTTCCCACAAAAAAATGGGAGACCAAGAAGGATTCCGTTTAAAGACAATTAGATTGAGAGGACAATTGTCTCAGGGTTTGATTTTACCAATCCACATTTTACCTTTTGGCGAAGCATTTCATGAAGGACAAGATGTTACTGAAGTATTGGGTATTGTTAAATACGAACCACCAGTTCCCGCTGAATTGGCTGGCAAGGTAAAAGGTTTGTTCCCGTCTTTTTTACGCAAGACAGATGAAGAAAGGGTTCAGAACTTGACATCCGAATACGAGGAATACAGAACATCTGACCATAAGTTTTATGTGACCGAGAAATTGGATGGGTCTTCCGCAACATTCTATTTAAGAAATGGTGAGTTTGGGGTTTGTTCTCGTAACTTGGAATTGTTGGAAACTGAGGGTAATACATTTTGGAAAGTTGCTCGTGAATTAAACTTGGAGAATAAAATGAAATCTTTGGGTAAAAACATTTCAATTCAGGCAGAACTTATTGGAGAATCGGTGCAAGGGAATCCATATAAAATTAAAGGGCAAACCATAAGATGCTTCAACTTGTATAATATTGATACTCAGGAGTATTCTTCGTTAACTGAGTTTAAAGATACTGTAGAGATGTTAGGTTTGGAAACCGTACCCGTGTTAGACACTAATTTCAAACTACCTGACACTATTGATGAGTTATTAAAATTTGCAGATAGTAAATCAGAGTTAAATCCTAACTACGATAGAGAAGGTATTGTGATTAGAACCTTAGACAGAAAAATCTCATTCAAAGTGATATCAAATAAATTTTTATTAAAATACGAATAAGTTGATTGGTGTTGATATTTATATGTATATCAACACCAATTAGTTATGAATGATGAGAAAAAATATTATGTTTATGAATATGTTGACCCAACAACAAAAATCCCTTTTTATATTGGTAAAGGACAGGGAGATAGGCGTTTTTATCATTTGAAAAACTTAAATGATGTCACCAATCCACATAAAACTAATAAAATAAAAAAACTTCTTAAAGAAGGTCTAAGACCAATAATAAATTTAATTAAAACAGGTTTAACCGAGACTCAATCTTTTGAGTTGGAGAAAGAATTAATTAAAAAATATGGGAGGTTTGATTTAGGTCACGGGAGTTTACTTAATTTAAGTGATGGTGGAGAAGGACAATCAGGGTGGGCACCAACTGAGGAATATAGAATTAATATGTCAAACTCAACTAAAGGAGATAAAAACGGAATGTTTGGTAAAACCCATACAGAAGAAACTAAAAATAAAATTAGGGAAAAATCTATTGGTCGCAAATTAAATGATTTTCATAAAAATCAAATGTCCAAAAATAGGATGGGTGAAAAAAATGGTTTTTATGGTAAAAAACATACAAAAGAAACTATTGATTTGATTCGTCAAAAAAAAATCGGTAAATTTATTGGGGAAAATAACTTTACGTCAAAAACCTTTACTTTTATAAGTCCCGATAATGAAGAAAAAATAATAAAAGGTGAGTTTATTAAATTTTGTAATGAAAATAAATTATCAGTTGCGAAAATGAGACGAAATATTAATAAAGGAATAATACTCCCCCCAAAGAAAAACCCTCAGTCTATGACGACTGAAAGTAAAAATTGTATTGGGTGGGAAGTAAAAATTAAACACGAGAAATAAAAGAGGTCCGAAAGGACCTTTTTTTGTTACTAAAGATATTTATAAAATAAAAAATTTTATGAAAAGAGTTATAAGGTTGACTGAATCTCAACTTATAAATACAATAAAAAAAATCATTAAGGAATCTGAGTTAAATGAACTTGGACAAAGTGATTTTGAGGATATTGATGATATAGATTGTGTAGAACCAATCGGTGACTTACATGCGGGTATTGCCACTATATCAGGAGAAAGTAATTTTAAAAGTGGTTTTGAGTTTATCGTTATATATTATAATGATGAAGAAACTAATAGAAAAATTGTTTATGGTTATGGACCTCAAGTAAGTGATAATATGTATGATAAAAAAGATGATGAGGGTAGACCTATAATTTGTCGTATTGCAGAGAGAATGTTGAATGATTTATCTGAAGAATACGAAGAAAATAAAATGTCAGATGTTGAATAATTACGTTGGTATTATAGTCGCATTTATAACGGGGGTTTTAGGACCTATTTCTGTTATTATTTTAAAAAACTGGTTAAACTCTAGAAAGGGTAAACCTGATATCATTAGAGATACGTTAAAGGTAAGTGAATTAGTTGATGACCATTTAGAAACAATTAAAGAAACGTATAAAGCCGATAGAGTTTGGATTACTCAATTTCATAATGGAGGTAATTTTTACCCAACAGGTAAATCTATTGCCAAGTTTAGTGTGATATATGAAACAGTTCAAGCGAATGTATCATCAATTCAATCAAATTTTAGAAATATCCCTGTTAATTTATTTAGTAAGTCAATTAATGAATTGTTAGAAAATGATAAAATTATTATCCCTGATTATAAAGACATTACGGTCGCAACTTATGGGTTAAAATATGTTGCGGAAAGTACTGATTGTAAATCAGGATATTTATTTGCTATAAAAACAATTGATGATAAATTTATTGCAACTTTAGGGTTGGATTACACTAAAGAAAAAATGAATTTAAGTCAAAAATCAATAAATGAATTGGAGAGACACGCATCATTATTAGGTGGTGTTTTAATGTCATATTAATTATGAAAAATACAATTAATGAAGTGAGTAATGGTAAGTTAACAGGTTTAACACCAATATCTACAGGTAGTGGGCATAAAATGAATGCTGAAGCCGCCGCCGCATATGAAAAAATGGTCCAAGCGGCAAAAAATGATGGAATAACTTGGGGTATTACTGACTCATATAGGAATTATGAAACTCAAAATAGAATTTTTGATTGGGATTATTATAAAAAGACAGGTAAAAAAAGAAAAAAAGGTACTTCAGGAACACCCGTAGCGTACCCTGGTAAATCAAATCACGGATGGGGTAGTGCGGTTGATTTAAAAGTTAAATATGGTGATAAAGCCCATACTTGGTTAACTAAGAACGCAGCTAAATTTGGATTCTCAAATCCATTTTCTAACCCAAGAACCGAACCTTGGCATTGGGAACATAAACAAAGTGCGAAGAATATGGGGGCAAATATAACTGTTGATGACACAGTTATCCCAAGTGGGGATACATCCACAACTACAACACCAACAGATGATACTAGCTCAAGTAGTGGTAACTACTCAACAGAAATAAATTCATTAGTGAGCAAAATTAATGCCATTGATATGGATTCAATTAAAAAAATGGTACCACAAATTAGTGAGTCAATAACAACAAATGATTTTATATTACCAATTGAATCTAAAATAAAATCGGAAAAAGATAAAAAAATTATTTTTAAAGGATTGTATGGTGTAAAAGTAGTATCACCTAATAAAGGGGTTGTTGTATCAGACGATAACGATACCGTAGTTATAAGACATACAGTTAATGCAAAGTTTTATTTTTCAGAAATTAGTGGTTTAGAAAAAATTGTTGTGTCTAAAGGTCAAAGTTTAACTCAAGGAGAAAGAATTGGTTATTCAGGTATTAGTGATATCACATTTAAAATTTTAAATGAAAATGATAAACCACAGTTATTAAGTAAATTCTACCCTAAAAAAACCAAAGAGGTAACCACTACCACTGTTGATAAATCAGATAATCCAAGTGATAGAGCGGCTAAAGCGATAAGTAATTTATTTACTTCAGCGGTTTCATCACCATTTGATTTGGCGAAAAGAGCTACTAAAATTGGAAAAAAGGATGATGAAGAAGACCAAATAACAGAAGAAATCAATAGAATTAAAAAATTATTGTAAGTTTTTTGTCTTTTCGCTTGTCCTACCAATATTTATTTCATACATTTGTAAAACAAACAGACAGTTCTTTATTTATTAACCCTTAAATCTTTTTCAGATGTCAGATAAAAATGTTGACGTAGAAAATGACGAAGAAGTATTGTACGGTTACCGTAACGACAAGGGGATGCTACTTTGGACTCCAAACGTAGTATTCGCTCAGTCACAGGCTAACAAGTACGGAACTTATCAAGTCTACACAGAAAAATAAAAAAAAAGTTCACAAACTACTTGACAAACAGAAATGAATGTCGTAAGTTTGTAAAACAAATCGGAAAAGTCCGAAACGTTCTTTGAAAAATTAGTATATCCATTCAGGAAACACAAAAGTGTCGGTGATATTATCCACCGAGTAAATGGCAGAAAGTCCGCAGCTTGAGTGTAACTGATAAAGATATTGGGCCGTGTATAGTCCATGAAATAAACCACGAAAGTGGGATAAAGTGAATCGGAAGTGTAACCGATTTGCGGTTTGGGAAACTGAACTTGAGTACACAAGCGGGATACCGTTTAACCTTTAGTACCGAGGGCAACGCTGTAGGGAAAGTGGTTAGATGATTGGGCGATGTGGGTCGTCTGATTGAGGTGGGAACACCAATAGGAATAACTCGTAGGGATATTGCAAAACATAGGATTATCCGATTCTATTATTGCGTTTCCCAATATCAGAGGGTACTTAAAACCGAAAGGTATGTTAGTGTACGAGTGGTGTCGTTACTAACCTTGATAAACTTCTACCAAGGAGTTAATCACGAAGTAATCTTAAAATATGGAGATGGGGACATTTCAGAGAGTAGTTGAGTATCGGCTCGTTCAAAAGATGAGTTGGCTCGTGGGCGGACCACTACTTTCACAATCCACGACACAAAACCTATGAAAAAATTATGAAACTAATTTAATCAGTAAGGAAAAGTGTCCGTCAGGTCTAGTTTAAAGGTGACTACCTAGTCGTGAGCTGTTCACGGCACACAAAGCTCCCAAGGCTGAGTGTATTTTTACCAAAGACCTCTAATCCCGCAAGGACTAGTTGGGGAGGCATCCTCAAAGAGAGTTGAGTAATAGGAGAGTAGATTAGACCTCAAGGAGTGGTTCACCTAAATAACCGTCACTGAGAAATACTTCTCAAAAGGAAGTGGATAGGAGTAGAAGCAATAATGACTCTAAAGGTTCTCAATAAAACGTGTAATCTCAGCGTTCTTTTTACATATAGCAGGCGGGAGGTATAGAATCTCACTGGTCTCATAAGCCAGATAAACTTGGTGCGATTCCGAGGCGTTGCTACGACATTACAAGGGAAAGGAAACTTTCCCTTTTTTTGTTTATATCACATAAAAAAACCCACCTGTTAGGATGGGTTTTATTTTTTTATTTTTTTATTTGTTTATTATCTTATTGGAAAAGGTCTCAACCCATTAGACACTAATGCCCAAACAGAACCATCTGAATGATAATATGAATCATCAAATAAAATAAATGGTATGTCAGTAGACACTGCAACATCATAATTATACGTCATTGTGTGATAAGTAAAAAATTCAGCAGGAGATGAATCGCCAAAACCAACATGAATCACCTTACCTTCAGAACCTATTAAAATTTTAGAGTAATCAATATCTCTAAATTCTATTTTGTCAAGAGGTTCAGGAATTGACCCTACTTTAATATAATTATCACCTTCATAACTCAATATTTCAATAGGAGTTCCCGCAGGTATATTTAAACCGTTAATAGGTAACAATGAAGTATTTGTCGCACTTTTAGGTTCAACAATGGTTATTTGTAATCTTATCTTAAGTTCGGCTTCGTAAGCAAGAGTTTCTTGTAACTCTTTATCTAAAGATTGTTGTAAACGAATTGCTACCTCATATTCTTGTTGAGTTCGTGATAAGTTTTCCTCATTATCTTTTTGAAGTTCGGGTAATTCTTGTTCCCTATTTCTATAATTTCTTAATAAAAGGATTTGTTCTCTTGTACCACCAGTCTCTTTAATTATTTTTTCAAGTTGGTTAATCAATTCCTTTAATGATTCTCTCTCTTTACTTAATTCCGCTTTAAGTTTTGTGTATTTTCTAATTAAAGCATTTAATCTGGTGACTTCAGCATTATTTATTTTAATTTCTGCTAAAATCACTCTTGATGGTCTAAAACTATCTTCCGCCATTTTAATTTTTTTTTAATTTTTTATTAGGTTTATACTGATAAATATCTTAAAAAATAAAAAACCCCATCCTAAAAAGGTGGGGTTTATAGTTGGTGGAGGTGAAGGGAGTCGAACCCTTGTCCATAACATCCTGTCAGATAAGGACTACACGTTTAGGTTGGTATTTTCTAATACCCCAAAATATTTGATTTTTATTTGACCAAAAACAAAGTCAGTTTGTTCTTCACCATCGTAAACTAACAACCAATGGACGACTCGATTTCGGGTTCAGTCGTATTCCACCTTAAAGGACTTCTGTTGCTAGGTTGTGTGTCCACCGACCCCCCGTTTCCGTAAACTAATTAAGCTACAGTAACATCAGAAGTACGGATTAATCCGATAGCTTCCATTTTGTTTAGCACATTGCCAGTTGTTTTTCTGAATCAGTTTTTAAGGAGATTAACTCAGTCCCCACGTGCCCTTATTCTTCAGCCGATACCTGTCAAAACCAAAAAACACCCCCATATGTCAAATAACGATTTGTTCTACAAATATATAAATATTTATCTAATAAAGAAACACCTTTATATTTATTATTATGGATGAAAATGAATATTCTGATGATTACGCTGAGATAAAATCTATTATGGAGGGCAACGACCCTGGTAGGGGTTATGTATCAGATAATTTAAGAGTTAGATTTAATAAAAACAGTCCCGCAAAATCTTTGGCAAATATCACATTAGATGTGGGTGATTTTATTCATATGATTAAGGATTCTCTTTATTATGCTGAGGATGATAAAAACATCATATTAAATTTATTTGGTGGTTATTATGGTCCTGATTATGAATTTATGAGTTGGGATTCGGCCTCAGAGGATTGGGAAGGTGGGTATATACTTAGATATTTTGATAATGAAAGCATAGAACTTTTAAAAGAGATTTTAAAGTATTCCCCAACTCTAATTGATATTACCGATAATGAATCTATAATTCAATTCCTATCAAAAAAAGAATTTGAAAGAGAAATTGATTGGATTACAACTGAATATCAGGATTTATACAATCAATGTGGACTTGAGAGTTTAAAGGAATACATTATGGGTGAACTATCCAACAAACTATTACCTTACAACATAATTGAGAAGTTTTTTATGAAGAACTACTATACCACCGTTGGTAATTTATATAGGCTGTATAATGAATATAATGTTTCTCCTCACAATAGCGTTTTGGGTCTTTTTAAAATATTGTTAAAAAAAGAGATTGGTAGTAGTATTGGTGGTTATCATGAAGAAATATATGGTATGGGTTGTCGTAATTTTGATGATGAATCATTAAACATAGAAATTCATCGTCAATTAGAAAAGATTCTTGAGAAGATTGAGGAAGGGATGGAAGATGAAGATTTTGACCGAGAACAATATGAAAGAATTATTAAGTATATCCAAAAATTAAAGGGTGTGAATCATAATGGTAAGATGTGGTATCCGATACCAACAATGAAAGGTTACGCATTCACAATTAATAATGTTAACTATGCCAAGGGTATTGAGATTACAATACATAAGAATGATGACGATGCGTATAGGGAAAAGAGATTAATTAAATTTGATGACTTCCCGACTTTTATTGAGAATTATAAATTATTTGAATCAAAACGTCAAAAAAAATTTTTTCTAATTAAATAATTTCATACATTTGTCGTATGGAAAGAGATTATCAATTATTGAAAGATGTTTTGTCAGTTCCGACAAAAACTTACAAAGAAGGTTTAATGGTGGAATTTTTGGTTAAGTATTTAACCAGAAATGGGTACAAACATTACCTTGACGATATGGGGAACATCTATGTTACCAAACAAACTGATGATGTTGAGTTTTTTCCTTGTGTTGTTGCTCATACTGACACTGTTCATAACATAGACACAATCAATGTTAGAGAAGAGTCGTTACCTAATGAACAAGGTGTGTTAAAACCAGCATTAAAGGCTTATAACGATAAGGGTAATCCAACAGGTATTGGTGGGGATGACAAGTGTGGTGTTTATGCTTGTTTGGAATTGTTAAAAGAATTGCCAAACCTTAAGGTTGCTTTCTTTGTGTCTGAAGAAACAGGTTGTCATGGTTCTCGTAATGCCGACCCCAACTTTTTTGATAATGTCGGATATGCGATTCAGTTTGACGCGCCTGGTAATCACATGGTCACTGAGTACTCTATGGGGGTTAGAATGTTTGATGATAAAGGTGAATTTAAAGAAATGTGTAACGAAGTGTTAACTGAAACATTTGATGGTAGACATCAGTTCCAATCACACCCATACACTGATGTATACGCGCTTAAAGAATCATTTGATTTTTCTTGTATTAACTTTTCAATCGGTTATTATAGATATCATACACCTAACGAATATGTGGTTGTTGAAGATGTGTATTCAGGAATTGAAACTGGAAAAAAGATGATTGAAAAATTGGGATATTCCAAATACAAATTCAAAGAGAAATCAAAATATTATTTATAAAAAAAGGGGTTATTCAACCCCTTTTTTCTTTCTACCCTTTTTCGGTTTATTATCAATAAGAACATTAATTTTAATTTCTTTATCAACTACAGTCATAGTGTAATCAACATCTTCTAAAACATTTCCGTTTAAAATTTCTTCAGATATATAATCCTCAATTTTATCTTGAATCGCTCGTTTAAGAGGTCTTGCACCATATAGTTCATCAAATCCAACTTCGGATATTAGTTCTGTAACGGTATCATCAAACGTAAAGTTATATTTCATTTTTGAAAGTCGTTTTGATAAAACGTTAATTTCAAGTTTAACAATTTTCTTAACATCCTCTTTAACTAACTGGTTAAATATAATAACCTCATCAATACGGTTTAAAAACTCAGGTGCGAAGAATTTTTGTAGTTCTTTCTTTAACATATCTCTTTTATGTTCTTCTTGAACATAAGTTTTCGCTTGAGTTCCAAACCCGATTCCACCACCAAAATCTTGTAATTTTTTAACTCCTAAGTTAGATGTCATAATGATAACACAGTTTTTGAAGTTAATCTTTCTACCAAGACCGTCAGTGATGTGACCATCATCCAATACTTGTAATAAAGTTGAGAATACATCTTTATTCGCTTTTTCAATCTCATCAAATAAAATAACTGAATATGGTTTGTTTTTAACTTGTTCTGTTAATTGACCACCTTCATCATAACCAACATATCCTGGAGGAGCACCAATCAATCTTGAGATTGTATGTTTCTCTTGGAATTCGGACATATCAATTCTAATTAAAGCATCCTCATTTCCGAAGATTTGTTTAGCCAATTGTTTCGCCAAATATGTTTTACCGACTCCCGTTGAACCTAAGAAGATAAATGAACCGATTGGTTTATTTGGGTCCTTAATACCAATTCTATTTCTTCTAATAGATTTCGCAATCTTTTTAATTGCATCAGGTTGACCAATAACACTATCATTTAAACTATTCTCCAAGTTACTTAATGATTTTGCTTCGTCAGAGTTTAATTTAGAAATTGGAATTTTTGTCATATTAGATACTACATCATAAACTAACTCAAGAGACACTTCTTTTTTATGTATACCTAACTCTTCCTCAAATTTTTTCTTTTCTTGTTCTAATTTATTTAGAACTCGTTTTTCTTTATCTCTAAGGTTAGCCGCTTCCTCATAGTCTTGACGTTTAACTACATCTAATTTTTGTAATTTAATTTCTTGTGCTTCGGCTTTTAGTTCGTCAATAATTGGTGGCATTTTAACTTCCACTTGACTACGAGCACCAACTTCATCAATGATATCAAATGCTTTGTCAGGAAACTCTCTATCCGTGATATAACGCTCGGCTAAATCAACACATAAAGTTAATACTTCATCATTATAAGTAACTTTATGATAAGCTTCATATTTATCTTTTGCATTTAGAAGAATTTGTAAAGTTTCTTCTTTGGATGCTGGGTCAACAATTACTTTTTGAAACCTTCTCTCTAAAGCTCCATCCTTTTCAAAGTTCTTACGGTATTCATCCAAAGTGGTTGCACCTACGCATTGAATTTCTCCTCTTGCAAGTGCTGGTTTAAATATGTTGGAAGCGTCCATAGAACCCGATGAATTGCCCGCACCAACCATTGTGTGAATTTCATCAATAAAGACTATGATGTTAGGGTTAGCCTGAAGTTCCTCAAGGATTACCTTCATCCTTTCCTCAAATTGACCACGGTATTTTGTTCCTGCCACAATTGATGTCATATCCAAAGAAACAATCTTTTTATCCATTAAATTTCTCGGACATTCACCATTATAAATTTTAATTGCGAGACCCTCAACAATTGCGGTTTTACCACAACCTGGTTCACCAATAATGATTGGGTTATTTTTCTTACGTCTTGATAAGATTTGTGCTATCCTCGTTATTTCTTGGTCCCTACCAATAACAGGGTCTAATTTACCTTCTTCGGCTAACTTAATTAAATCACGACTAAAGTTATCCAATACAGGTGTGGATGAATCACCTTTCTTATTTCCTTTACCGCTATTCTCTGCAGATTCTATCATATTGTTATGTTTTTAGTTAATTATAAATATTTTTTTAAAATTATCAAAGGTTAAAAATGTTCTTTTTTTTTTAAGAGATATATTTATAAATAAAAATTATTATGAAAAAAGTCATAAGATTAACAGAGTCTGATTTAATGAAAATTGTTAAACGAGTTATTAATGAATCTGAAAAACAAGTATTAAAAGAAGGGATTGAATATGGTGGAGTACAAATAGCGCCAACTAATACGCAATACGGAGGACCTGTTATGCTAACTTATAACGGGGTAAAAACTAAGTATACTATAAATGTTGTCGTTACTAAATTAGGTATTAATATATATAAAGGTAAGATTGGTGTTGTCGCTTTTTGGAAAAGTCCAAATGGATATTATGCTAAAGATAATACCGATAAAGTCTTTAAAATCCCAACTACAGAATTACAAAAAATGGTAAATGCTGCTAAAACTAACGCAAAACAAGTAAATATTTCAGGTACTGGTGAAGTTGCGGGTGTTGAGGGGAGTTTTAATGCAACGTTAACTAAAGTAGCTTAATACTACACTTTAATAAGATTCTATATTATTTTATAAAAAAATAATTATGGCAATTTTAAAAGAAGAAATCGTTGGAACTAAGATTTTAAATGAAATTCAGTCAAGTAATATTACAAAGACTGAGTATGACACTGAAACTAAAAAATTGATTGTTGAATTTAAAAATGGGTTAAGGTATGAGTACGATGAGGTACCTCATCAACTATACACGCAATTTAGAATGTCTGAATCCCAAGGTAAATTTTTTAGCGGTAAAATATCCAAATCTTTTAAATACAAAAAATTATAATAAATTACTTTATTTAAGTATTTATTATTAATGAATGAATTCAAAAAGATATTATCAAGTTTTAAATTAAAGGATAGTTTGAATACTGACATTTGGGTTGAATCAGATGGTGAGTATCACATGAAACCAAGAGTTAGAGAACGTCTATTAAAAATCGCAAACGATTTTATTGAATTTTTAGAAGTTGATTTAGTAATATCTGATATTATTATGTCAGGTTCATTGGCTAATTATAATTGGTCTGACTATTCAGATATTGATTTACATGTCACTGCGGACTTTACTCAATTTAATGATAGAGAAAAACCTTTATACGAAGAATTATTTAAAGTTAAAAAATCACTGTACAATAAAAAACACGACATAACTATATACGGTTATGAAGTTGAATTATATGTTGAGGATATAACTCAACATTATGACGTTAAAAACATCGCAAAATTTTCAGTATTAAATAATGAGTGGATTGAAACCCCAATTAAAAATGACGTTAAGTTTAATAATGAAAGGGTTAAATTTAAAGCACAACAATGGATGAATATTATTGATGGTGTAATTGATAATGTTAAAGATGAAGACCTTGATGATGCAAAAGAATTAATTAATAAGTATAGGAGTAAGTTAAGAAAATACCGTACATGCGGACTCCAAAAAGGAGGAGAATATTCTGATGAAAATTTAGTATTTAAAGTCTTAAGACGAAACGGATATTTGGCAAAATTAAAGGGTTTAAAAAATAAAATAACGGATAAAGAATTATCGTTAAAAGAATCAAGATAAAACCATTACACATAGAAAATTTTGACATTTCTATTTGGTAATATATTTATATATAAAAATAATTTTTAAAACAAAAAACAATGGGAGGAATAAAACCAATTGGTAGTGAAAAATTACAGGGAATGGATAAAATAAATCGCATTATGGAAATTGCGAGATATAATGAAAATATACCTAAATCTGTAAATGAAGATACATCTGTTGAATATAAAATAACATTAGCTGATGGTAATACTTATCGTATTGATAAAGAGAAAAATGGTTATGTTATTAAAAAGGGTTTGAATGAGTCTTATGACTATATGGAACCAATGAAAAACAGAAAGTATTATTCTTCATATTCTCAAGCATTTAAAAGATTGAACTTAATTGCTAAAGAAGTTAATGTTAATGAAGGATATGATAAGAATGTTTCGTTGTTTAACGAAAGTGATGACACGAAATATTATTTAAAATTGAATAATGGTGGTGAAGTTGAGGAACAACCAGCATCACCTGCGGCGGCTCCCGCACCCGCTCCTGCACCCGCTCCCGCACCCGCTCCTGCACCCGCTCCTGAAGGTGGAGAAATGCCTGACATGGGTGGTGAAGACATGGGTATGGAAGAACCTGAAGGCGAAGAAGATTTTGATATGGAAGAGCCTGAAGATGAAGATGAAGATGTTGTTACATTTAAAACAATCCAAAAACTTACAGGTAAATTAGGTCAAAAAATTAGAGCGTTCTTATCAGATGAAGAAAACGAAATGACATCAAAAGATATTAAGTATGTGATTAACTCGGTTTTATCGGCATTAGAATTAGATAATTTAGATGAAGAAGATAAAGAAGATATCTTGGATAAATTAGAAGGTGTTGGTGAAGAAGAAGGTGAAGAAGATTTTGATATGGAAGAACCTGAAATGGATGATGAAGAAGGTGAAGAATTATCACCTGAAACACCTGAAGTTCCTGAACCTGAAATGGCCGAAAGTTTTGCTAGACGTAGAAGAATACATCACGATGATTTAACTGATGACGAATCATATCACGTTGAGGATATGTTTGAAGAAATTTTCTCTGAATCAAAAATTGATAAAGTATTAAATAAATATTTTGGTGAAGAACCGACTAAGAAAGTTATTAAAGAAAGTGTTTCTAAAAAAGAAACTATGTTTACTAAAATACAAAAACTTTCTGAAAGTAAGTCTCAAGAAGCGGCTTCGGCTAAAGTTATGAGTAAATACCCAACCGCAAAACTTGTTGGTAAAACACCTAACAAAGATTTAGTTTTTGAAGTTGAGGATAAAAAATTAAAAATATCAACTAAAGGTGGTTATAAACTACTATGAGTTATTTAATTTATGTAAATGAATTAGGTCCAAATTATAAGGGTGATAATATCTACGAATTTATCTTCTCAGATACTTTGGATGAGATTTGGGGAGAATCTTGGGAATCCAAACCTTCAAATGGATACCCAAGTCCTCCCGATTTAGAATTTGTAAAGAAAGTCGGGGTTTTGAAAAATGATACCATACAATTGGAAGTTATTCAAAATTCTGACTATTTTTGTATGGAGGATTCTATGGACGGTGTTATCGCACTGGCTTGGGAGAAAGAAAATGAGTATGTTGACTTTACACGAGTTAAAAGATTAGTTTTTAATTTTGGTGATGACGAACAGAAAGTAAAAGATAAATTATATGAACGTGATATCGTTTTAGAATTTGAAAAAAAAGTGGTCTATGAAAACTAATGAAAAAATATTAGGACTAATCAGTTACGGATTAAAACCATCTTGGGTTATGTCCCTTAATGAATCACAAATTGATGGTTTACATAAAAGGATGAGTAAATCCAAAAAAGAAACTAAAGAAGCGGTAACTAAAACTTCAACAACTACAACTTTTGATTTAAGTAATTCTGCTGATGTGAATTTGGCTAACAAACAATTACAGGGGGTGGCTACTATAGACCCTAATCAGAAAAAAATGATTGTCACTAAAGAGGGTGAAATGACTGAAAAGGCGGTATCAAAACAACAACAAAAAATTATGGGATTAGCTCTTTCTGTTAAAAGAGGTGATACACCTAAATCAAAAGTATCTAAATCAGTTAAAGATATGGCTAAAAAAATGTCTGAAAAAGATTTAGAAGATTTTGCATCAACAAAACATAAAGGACTACCTAAAAAAGTTAAAAAAACTGAAGCTAAAGAAGGTGGTTATATGGACATGGTTGGTAAAGCATTTAACAAAAATATGGCTAATAAAATTGCGGATATTAGGCCAAGTTTAAAATGGGAAAGTATTTTAGAAGATGAATTTTCTCAAATAATTGAGAATACGGTTTTCCCAAAAATGACAAAAAAAGATTTTATAAAAACAATAATGGAATCTCCTGAAGTTGCTCCTGAAAAGGAAAGAACTAAAGAAAAGGAAAAAGAAAGAGAAACCGAAAAACGTCCTGACAAAAATGACCCTTTCAGACCTGGTAAAAGAAAACAACCAAAACCAGCACCAAAGGCGAAACATCATAAAGAAATGAGTGAGGCACCTGAAGTTGCGCCCGCACCTGTTAAAGTTCCCGAAAGAGAAAAACAAACAACACCCGATAAGAACGACCCTTTCAGACCTGGTAAAAGACAACAACCTAAACCAGCACCAAAGGCAAAATTACCTGATTGGTTATCATCAAAATCACTTGGAATTAAATAATAATAAGATGAGTTTAAACGAAAATATGGAGAAATTTTTTAAAGTAAAAAAAACTTTAGAAAAAAAATTAGTTAATGAGGGGTTAACTAAAGATGAAAAAGTTCTTTTAGAAAGAGTTAAGAAAGAAATTGGTGAAGCTCCGATTGATTACTCAGAAGTTGGCGGTGCTAGAATGGAGCCTGAACGTCAACGTAAATTTGAAAAGGGTGAAAATCCATATGCCAAATATGGTATGTCCCAAGAATTGATTGATATTTTAGGTAGTGAAGGTTTTAAAAAATCAGTTGAGAAAGTAAAAAGAGCACTTGGTGATAAGTCAGGTGTAGTGGAGGGTAATCCACAACAAGTATTTATGCAATTGATGATGGCGGCGATGAGAGATTTGCAAACCATTATGTCAATACAGAGTAGAAAGAAAGAAGAGATTGAGGAGTTAGCCGAAAACTTGGTTGCGAGTCATTTTAATTTAGACAAACCACCATTTAATAAAAGAGTTAGACTTGAAGCAACATTAATTTCGGGACCAATGGGTGCAGCGGAAGGTATGAGAACTTCGGCTGAAGAACCTTCAGAAGAAGATGTTATTGAAGCGTTTAAAGATGCTGAGAAACACAAAGAGGAACTTGAAGACTTTGCTCGTGAAGTTGAGGAATTAGGTGGTAAATTTGATTCAAAACAAGCTGAGGAAGTTTTCGGTAAAAAAATGCAACAAGACGCATTAAAATCGTTTGAAGGTGAAAGAGGTAAAAGAAGAATGGTTAACACTATGATTCAAGGAGCGGCATTTAGTTTAGGTCATTTATATAAAACATTAAACGATGAGGTTGCAAGTATTGACCCAAGATTAATGAACCTATACAATGTTTCACAAGCAATTATGGAACATTTATATTGGTTATATCCTGATATGGAACAAATGGCTGGTAGTGGTGGTGGCCAATTAGGTCAGTCATCATTTGAAGAACCTGAAGATGAGGGTGGTCCATTTGTTATTAAAGCTAAAGCGCCAACATTACCATTATTGGTTCACGAATTGGTAAAAGGATTACTTGATTTCATGGCTTGGGATAGTTTGCCTGAAAATGAAAAACAGGCACAAATGGTTTTAGGTGCTGAAGACACATTACCAGGTGAAATTTGGGATTCATTATTAGGACCTGTAATTTGGTCTAAATTCCAAAGCATGATTCCTTCAGATTTATTTGATGATGATAAAAGACACATTCAGTTATATTTGTTCAACAGGTTCAGTAGGTTATCCGCTGATGAAATGAAAAAATTGACTGACGCAATATTAAGAGGTGATAATAGCTCCCAAAAAATGATTAATAAAATGATTGAGGAAATTAAAGAATACTTACAAAATGCTCCTCAATATGATGATGAAGAAAGTGAAGAAGATGATTGGGACAGTGATATGTCTTGGTTAGACGATGAGGATTAATTTATGTCTTTAAGTAAAGAACAGATATTATTAGAATATGTTAAATGTAAAAGAGATACTGTATACGCATTAAGAACATATTTGCAGACATACGACAATACAGTTTCTAAGTATGTCCCACTAGAGTTATTCCCTGACCAAATTACTTTGTTAGAGGATTACGAAAATTACAATGAAAACATTGCATTAAAATATAGACAGGCGGGGGTATCTACGGTTACCGCCGCTTGGTCTTCTAAAAAATTGGTCTTAGCGTCCAAAGAAAAACCTGAAAAAATTCTTATAATCGCCAATAAATTAGATACATCTTTAGAGATGGCTAATAAAATTCGTGCGTTTGTCGGTCAATGGCCATCTTGGGTTGGGGTTGGATTTGCACCTGAGAAAAATTCACAAAAACATTATAAATTAACAAATGGATGTGAGGTGAAAGCCGTTGCAACATCCAAAGATGCCTTACGTGGGTTTACACCAACAATATTAATATTTGATGAGGCGGCCTTCATTGATGCTGATGGTGACTTCTGGTCAGCTTGTATGGCGTCCTTGTCTACGGGTGGTAAAGTAATTGTAGTCTCAACACCTAACGGTAATGACCCTATTTATTATGAAATTTACGACCAAGCATTACGTGGTATGAACGACTTCAAAATTACCGAAATGTATTGGTATCGTGACCCACGTTATACTAGTGACCTATATTTTATTAAAACTGATGACGCAATTCATTACCTTTTAAACAAAGAGGAGTATGGTCCTGAAAAAATAATTAGTTGGGCTGACAAACCATTTTCAGAAAGAAATTTTGATGACGTTAAAGAATTGATGAATAACGGATATAAACCGTGTTCTGATTGGTTTGAACGAATGGTTAAGAAACTTAAATACGATAAACGTAAAGTTTCTCAAGAGTTGGAATGTAACTTTCTTGGTTCAGGTGATAATGTATTTGACTCAAAATTAATGCAAAAAATTCGTGAGAATTACTTATTAGAACCTCAAAATAAAATGTTGGGTAATCAATTATGGATTTGGAAAGAACCTGTTGTGGGTCACAAATACATAATGGGGGTTGACGTTAGTCGTGGTGATAGTGAAGATTTTAGTTCCTTCCAAATAATTGACTTTGATAGTCGTGAGCAAGTTGCGGAATTTGTTGGGAAATTACCCCCAGATACAATGGCTGAAATATGTTACAAATGGGGTAATATGTATTCAGCGTATATTGTGATAGATATTACAGGAGGTATGGGAGTATCAACCTCACGTAAATTACAAGAATTAGGTTATAAAAATTTATATACTGATGGTGTAGAATTGGGTAATACTTGGAAGTACAATCCTAAATCGGCCGAAAAAATACCAGGTATTAACTTTAACAATAAACGTGTCCAAATTATTGCTTCATACGAAGAAGCGATGAGACACGATTTTAAAATATATAGTCATCGTTTATATAATGAAATGGATACATTTATATATATTAACGGTAGACCTGACCACCAAAAAGGAAGACACGATGACTTACTTATGTCTATCGCAATGGCTACTTATGTAGGTGAGTCATCGTTTAGTAATTTAACAAAAGTAACCGAACATACCAAATCAATGTTAGAATCTTGGACGGTAAGTAATAATGATGAAGCGTCAAAAACATTAGATTTTAACCCTGTTATACCTCATTATCAAGATAGAATAAGACAAATGAATGGGGGTTCTCAAGTTTCTCGCGAAGACTATATGAGATATGGGTGGTTATTTGGTACTAGATAATATTTATCAAAGAAACATACTATTTAGTTATTGATAAATAGAATTAAAATTGCTATATGGAAAATAAACAAAATAATCTAACAGTTTGGCAACGATTGTCTCAAGCGTTTGGACCAAACTCGTTATTAAATCAAGATTATCCCACTTATAAGTTTGATAAGGAACAATTATTAAAAACCACATCAAAACAAGACTATGATAGGGAAAAATTACAAGCACAACAAACTTATTATTTAGCTAATCAATGGACTAAAATTGAAAGTAACTTATATACTCAGGCAGTGTATTATGAACCAACACGTTTGGCTTCATTCTACGATTATGAATCAATGGAGTATACCCCTGAGATTTCTGCGGCGTTAGACATATACGGTGAAGAATCCACAACTGTGGACCAAAATGGGTTCATGTTACAAATATATTCAGAATCAAAACGTATTAAATCAATCTTAGCGGATTTATTTAATAATGTTTTAGATGTTAACACCAATTTACCTATGTGGACAAGAAACACTTGTAAGTACGGTGATAACTTTGTTTATTTAAAACTAGATGCTGAAAAAGGTATTATTGGTTGTATGCAATTACCAAACATTGAAATTGAACGTTTGGAAAGAGGTATGGCGGCAAAATCTGCAAATGTTGAAGAGCCTGTTGAAAACAAAGGTTTAAGATTTAAATGGAAAGCGAAAGATATGGAATTTAATTCTTGGGAAATTGCTCACTTCCGTTTATTAGGTGATGACCGTAAATTACCTTATGGTACGTCAATGTTAGAAAAAGCAAGACGTATTTGGAAACAATTATTGTTATCTGAAGATGCGATGTTAATATATCGTACATCAAGAGCCCCTGAAAGACGTGTATTCAAAGTATTTGTTGGTAATATGGACGATAAAGACGTTGAACCATATGTACAACGTGTTGCAAACAAATTCAAAAGAAGTCAGGTTGTAGATTCTCAAACAGGTAATGTTGATATGAGATTTAACCAAATGGCGGTTGACCAAGATTACTTCATTCCTGTACGTGACCCAGCAGCGGCTAGCCCAATTGATACATTGCCTGGTGCCCAAAACTTGGCTGAAATTGCCGATATTGAATATATCCAAAAGAAGTTATTAACAGCGTTACGTGTACCTAAAGCATTCTTAGGATTTGAGGAACCTGTTGGTGGAGGTAAAGATTTATCTTTAATGGATATCCGATTTGCAAGAACCATTAACAGAATTCAAAAATGTATGATTGCCGAATTAAATAAAATTGCAATTGTTCATTTATTCTTATTAGGGTTTGAAGATGAATTATCAAACTTCACATTAGGATTAACCAACCCTTCTTCACAAGCTGATTTATTGAAAGTTGATATTTGGAAAGAAAAAATATTATTATATAAAGATGCGGTTGCTGGTATTGAGGGTATTGCCCCTGTTTCAGTTTCTTGGGCTAAAAAACATATTTTAGGGTTTTCAGATGAAGAAATTAAACTTGATTTACAACAACAAAGAATTGAGAAAGCAGTTGGCGCTGAATTAACAAATACCGCAACAATAATAACTCACACAGGTGTGTTTGATAATATTGATAAATTATATGGTAATAAATCAGGCGGAACTCAAAATGCTGCGGCAACACCTCCACCTCCTCCTGGTGGAGACATGGGTGGATTAGGTGGTGAAATAGGAGGTCCTCCACCACCTCCAGGACCACCACCAGGTGGTGAAGCGGGAGTAACACCTGAATCTTTTGAGAGGAGAGATAATTTAAAAATATTATTAGAAAGTGATAATTTAACCGAAGACGATTCTTTCATTGATTTATCTAAAGCTAAGAATTCTTTAGGGGATATAGAGTCTCAATTGGATAAACTTCTAAATAGTTAATATTTATATTAAAAACGAAAAAATGAAAATAGGGATATTAAAATCAAAAGTTGAGAAGTTATTAACTGAATCATATGGTAAAAACACTTTTAAAGACGAGATAAAGAACTTTAAGACGTATGTGTTGGAGAACAAAGACATTAGTAAATTGTTTTATCTTTACGATGAGTTAACCTCAAATAAAGGATTAACTGAGTCAGTTGTTGATGAATTTATTACTGAATGTAAAAATTTATATTCTAAAACAACTTCAAAAATTAAACCAAGTAGTTTAAAACAATTAAATGAGTGGGTTAAAAATATAAAAACAGAAAATGTTTATTCTCACATTGATGAATTATTTTCAGATAATATATTAACCATTGAGTCAAGAATTAACAGTAAAAGGTTAATATATGAGTCACTAAAGAAAAAACCTACCGTTAAAAAGGAATCTCCAAAAGTACCTATTAGTTCTATGGTATCAATAGCTAATAAAACAATTACAAACTATATTGAGACATTGAGTGAATCAGATAAAAAAGAATTATATAATTTATTATCTGAGGATGACGATAAATTAAGTAAAGACTTTCAGTCTCTAAAAGAATCGGTAATCTCTAAATTATCTTCTTTAAAAAGAGAAAATACTGATTATGAAACTGGTAAAAGAATTAATGAAACTATAAGTAAAGTTGAATCTGAAAAATATGATAAACTTACATATTTTAAGATGAAAAGTTTAAATGAGAATCTTTAATTAGGATTGTTCTTATATTTTTTTTGAACGTACTTAGCTTTGTTGAGTACGTTTCTTTTTTTAACTGATTTTTTAACAAATTCTTTTCTCTCAGTTAATTTAGAACTTTGTCTTGTTTTAATAATTTTACCCTTATATTCTTTAAGTGCCCTTTCAATATTTGAGTTCTTATCTACTTTAACTATTAACATAATTTTTAGGTTTTTGACTATAATGGTAAATATACTTATATTTTAAAAAAATAAACGATTATAATATGAAAAATAATGAAAAAGGGGAAAACCTCAAAAATACAAGGGTTTGGTACATCTAAAATTGTGTATGGAACTGTTGATTCAATTAATTTTAAATCATTGTATTTAAATTTACAAACGTGGGTAGAACCAATAAAAGAACCTGAAAATTGGACAAGGGTTGTTCTTAATTTAAGTAGGTCAATTAAACATTCGGTATTTGAAACATTAGACAGAGATTTATTTGATGAGAATTTCATTGTTGATTTAGACTTACGCTCAAGTGGATTAACATTAGGAAAAAAATCATTTATGAATTTAGAAATAAATTTTTATCTGTCATCAGAAGAACTTGATTTTAAATCAAAAGAAATAAAAGAGAATTTAAAAGATATTGTAACAAGAATTTATGACGAGAATTTTAATGGAAATTATTATTTTAATTTTTCATTAACCAAAACCAAAAAACAAGAAGAATTGCTCCAAACCGAAAGTGTTTAATATTTATTAAATAAAAACATTCAAAATGGATTTAAAAATATTAAACCCTAACGAAATCGGGAAGGGTATTCTTATAGAATATGATGCGGGATATATATCTCCTAAAGAAAAACATAATTTAAACTTTATAAAGGAATCTAAAAATTTTTTAGACCATTCTAAACCGTTTGAATTTTATGCGGTGTTACAGAAATATGACACCCCAAATAGAAATGGTAGAATATATCCTGAACGTATTTTAAAACGTGAAGCCGACAATTATAAAAAAATGATTGAGAAAGGAGTATCTCTATCTGAATTAAATCACCCAGAATCATCATTGATTGATTTAGATAGAGTATCCCATATGATAACTGAAATATGGTGGGAAGGTAATATCCTTATGGGTAAATTATTATTACTAACAAGTCCAGGTTTTCATGAAAGAGGTATTGTATCAACTAAAGGTGATATGGCCGCTAACTATCTAAGACAAGGAGTTACTTTAGGTATTTCATCAAGAGGTGTTGGTTCATTAAAAAAAGTAGGTGAAAGAAACGAAGTTCAAGATGACTTTGAACTAATTTGTTTTGACTTAGTATCGTCACCATCAACACCTGGTGCTTATCTTTTCTCAAATCCTGATGATAGATTTAAGTATGAAGAGAATCTTGAGGAAGAAAAGAAGATGAGAGCGGGAACAGAAGTTAGTGATAATAATAACAAATCACTTGACTTAATGAAAAGATTGTCCGATTATTTGGGATATTAAACAAATTAATTATGGACGAAAAATATTTTGTAGCAAGAATTACGACTGACTTGGTAGATTCCGATTCAGGTAAAGTGAAAAAAGTTAAAGAAGAAAAATTGGTAAAAGGTTACAGTCCCACAGACGTAGAAGCAAAGGTTACCAAAATTTACGAAAACTACACAATGGATTGGAGAATCACCGCTATTGTTGAAAGTAAAATTGATGAGGTGATAGACTAAAATTTTTTCAACGATAAATTTAAAAGGAGGGATAATACCCTCCTTTTTTTGTTTTTAACATTTTTCAGAATATTTATTTAAATAAAAAAGTTACGAGGAATAATCCTCAATAATAACTTTTTTAAAAATTAAAACTATTTATATAGAAAAAAACCAAACTGTAAATGGAAAATAAAAAAAATTTGGTAGAAGAAGCGGTAATTCAAATTAAGAATTTGGAAGAAGCTATTGCCGAGAATGCAAAAGGAATACTTCAGTCAACTATGGCAGGAGAAATCAAAGAATTAGTAAAAGAATCTCTTACGGAACAAGGTGATGAGATTGAAGAACCAGAGACTGACGTTGAAGACGTTGAGGATGAAGTTGATTCCGATGAGGAAATGGCTGACGACGAAATGGACGACGCTGATGTTGATAATTTTGAAATGGATGACTTAGAGGATTCTGATGACGAAGAACCTGTTATTGATTTAACAACATTAGGTGACAGTGAAGAGGATACTCAAGAGATGTTGAGAGTATTCCAACTAATGGGACCTGAAGATGAGGTAATCGTTAAGAAAGATGAAACAGGTAACATCAATTTAAAAGACAACCAAACAAACAAAGAATATATGATTGTACAAGAATCAGAAGAAGAGTTTGATTTTTCAGAAATGGACGAAGAGGATGATTTCTCATTTGAGTCTGAAATGTATGAAGATGATGACGAATCTGAATCTGAAGTTAAGGATATCATTAATAAAGTTTTCGCAACTGAAGAGTTTGAAGAAGAAGAGGATGAAGAAATCGTTTACGAAATTGAAATGGAGGACGAGGAAGAAGATGAATCTTACGAATTAGACGAAGAGTTTGAAGACGAAGAAGAGGAAGAAATCGTTTACGAAATTGAGATGGAAGATGAAGAAGAAGATGAGTCTTACGAATTGGACGAAGAGTTTGAAGAGGAAGAAGATGAGTCTTATGATTTGGATTCAGTAATGGAATCTAAATCGTTTAAAGCTAAAGGTGTAGGAATGGGTAAACCAAATAAGAAAAAAATCTATTCAGCTAAACCTAACCAAGAAGGTGGTTTTAAAACTGTTAAGAAAACAGCTAACAAAACTATGGGTACAGGAAGTGCTAAAAAAGGTTTCTCTTATAAAGATGGTGAAAACTTAGACGGTAAAATGAAATTAGTTAAAGGTAAAAAATCTGAAACTAAAGAAGCCGCTCGTACTTACGGAAATGGTTCTAAATCAGGACGTGGTTTGAGAAAAGGTATTACACCTAATAGAAATCTTAATCTAGAAAACGTTAACAACAACGAAATCAAAGTTTTAAGAGAAAAGAACGAAGAATACAGAAAAGCATTGAATGTATTTAGAGATAAGTTGAATGAAGTTGCAGTGTTCAATTCAAACTTGGCTTACGCTACACGTTTGTTTACTGAGCATACTACAACTAAACAAGAAAAAATCAACATCCTAAAAAGATTTGATTCTGTAGAAACTATTAAAGAATCTAAAAACTTATATCATTCTATTAAGGATGAATTAACAAACACAAAATCACAACCAATGAATGAGTCAATTGATAGAGCTATTAATAACTCACCATCAACAGGTTCAGCGGTTAATTTAATTGAGTCAAAAACTTACGAAAATCCTCAATTCTTGAGAATGAAAGATTTAATGGCAAAATTAAAATAAAAATAAAATAAACAAATAAAATAAAAACAAAAACAAAATGGGAGCATTATTAGAATCAGGTCTTGTTGGTAACATCGGTCTTAAACACCTTAAAGTTATCAAAGAAGATACTATTAACAAATGGGATAAATTAGGATTCCTAGATGGTCTTAAAGGACATCTTAAAGAGAACGTAGCTCAGTTATATGAGAACCAAGCGTCTCACCTAATCAACGAAGCAACTTCTGACGGTTCATCAGGTTCTTTTGAAACTGTGGTTTTCCCAATCGTTAGACGTGTATTCTCTAAATTGTTGGCAAACGATATCGTTTCTGTACAAGCAATGAACTTACCTATTGGTAAATTGTTCTACTTCGTACCTAAAATCCAAGGTTATAATGGTGGTACTTATAATGGATTAGACGCTGGTCAATCAGGAGCACACTACGCACCAATTGGTTCACCAAGTAATCCTGATACAGACGGAGCGGCAGTTGCGGCAGGTTATGACCCAGCTTATTCTTCAGGTTCTTACAACCCTACTTACAAGAAAAATCTTTATGATTTGTTCTACGAAGGAACTGAGCCAGGTTTAGACCCAGCAGGTTTATTTGACTACTCTAAAGGTCGTTGGTCAGCAATTACATCTTCTACTGTTGTTCAAAAATGGGATAATGGTAGTTTAGTTGACGCTGGTGCGGCATTTGACGGTAAAAATGTAAGAAAACTTATCATCAAAATGTGTGGTTTTGCTGATACAGGTGCTGGTAAATTAATTGGACCTGATGGAAACGAAATGGATACTGAAGCTTTCTTAGCTGATTTACACGTTATTGCTAACGTTGCTGACTTCACAGTTTCTGCAACATCGGCTTGTAATACAGTAGTTGATGCTGATGGTAATCCTGTTTCATTATTGTTCAGAGTTGTTACTCAACAATATGGTCAAGGAATTGTTAGTGGTTTAAACCCTGTTAAACAAACAACTTGGGCTACTGATGGTAATGGTGGTTCATTCAGAAACGTATGTGACGCTAACGGATGTATCTATTTAGAAATTGACCTTTCTTGTCCTGTATGTGCTACTTGTGAAGCAGAATCAATTGACGGATACAATGGTACATTGATTGACACTCTTGTTGATGACGCGGCTTTCACAGCTATCTTCAGACGTTACGAAGAGTTAGAATTTGAAGACAAAATTGGTGAGGTTTCTTTTGACCTTGAGTCAGTTACAGTTTCTGTGACAGAAAGAAAACTAAGAGCACAATGGTCTCCAGAATTAGCTCAGGACGTTGCAGCGTTCCATAACATTGATGCTGAAGCTGAATTGACAGCGTTGTTGTCAGAACAAGTTGCAGCTGAAATTGACCGTGAAATTTTACGTGACCTACGTAAAGGAGCGGCTTGGAACCTACGTTGGGATTACAATGGATGGAGAAGAATTCAAGCAACTACATCTTACACTCAAAAAGATTGGAACCAAACTTTGATTACAGCAATCAACCAATTGTCAGCACAAATCCACAAATCTACATTGAGAGGTGGAGCTAACTGGATTGTTGTTTCTTCTGAAGTTTCAGCTATCTTTGATGACTTAGAATACTTCCACGTATCTAATGCGTCTCCTGAGCAAGACCAATACAACATGGGTATTGAAAGAGTTGGTACATTAGCAGGTCGTTACCAAGTTTACCGTGACCCTTACTTCCCAGCTAACCAAGTGTTAATTGGACACAAAGGAACGTCATTGTTAGACACAGGTTACATCTACGCACCGTATGTACCTCTACAATTAACTCCTACAATGTACAACCCATTCAACTTCACACCAATCAAAGGTATCATGACGAGATACGCGAAGAAGATGGTCAACAATAGATTTTACGGTAGAATTACTGTAGATGGAGTTCGTACATTTGATTTAAGAGAATTGAGATAATCAAAATCTTAAATAAAATATGAAAAAGGTCAGAGTTAATCTGACCTTTTTTTTTACTTGATATTGATATAATCGTTAATATGTTTATATATATAATATATGAAAAAAATAATTATTGATGGAATTATAGAAAAAGAAATTTTAAGACTTTACAACGAAGAATATTTAGGTAGTCCATCTATTTCTGAAAAATTAAATATTAAAAAACACATAGTTTTAAGAGTACTTAAAGAAAATAAAGTTAATATTGGTCCATCTGGAAGAAAATATAAAGGTGGTAAAAGTGCTTCAGATAAAAGACATTATAATAAAAATAAAGAAAAAAGATTATCATATCATAAACAATGGTATGAAGATAACAAAGATAAATGGAACGAATATATAAAAGAATACCGTGAAAAAAATAAAGAAAAAATTCGTGAAATAAAACGTAATTACGAAAAAACCCGTAAAGCGAACGACCCCATTTATAAACTAATCAACAATTTCAGAACCGCAATTTATCAGGTTTTAAAGGAAAACAATGTTAAAAAAAACGGTCATTATTTTGATATTCTAAAATACTCACCCGAAGATTTAATTGTACATTTGGAAAAACAATTTGATGAAAGAATGTCTTGGGACAATTATGGTGAATGGCATGTTGACCATATAAAACCGATTTCATCATTCAACATCCAAGAGATTGGTGACAATGAGTTTATAGAATGTTGGTCATTAAACAATTTGCAACCATTGTGGGGTGATGAAAATATTCGCAAGTCAAATAAATTAGACTATTTATAAATAAAATCCTCTTTATGAATTACACCCAACACATACTAAAAATTATAGTTATATTAATATCATTACTATATCCTTTTGTGTTATTGTCAGTTGAGGGTGAACTTTTATCATTATCACAATATTGGAATACTTCATTACAACCATTATTTATTGTTGCGAATGTAATGACAGCATATTTCTTTTTTGGAATAGACAATTGGAGGTTTTCATCTTTTTTATTAGTGATGGTAACCGCTTTCTCAGTTAAATTATATCCAATGATACATAACGTTGTTGCCGTTATGTTTTTTTTATCTTGTCTTTATCCTTTATTTAAAAGTAAACGATTTAAATTTTATGCTTATTTATACCTTTTATCACCATTAGTTGGTTTTTTATTAGGGTTATTATACCTTGAAATTTATGGTATTATTATTTTATGTTCATATCATCTCCATAGTATTATACACGTTATGTCAGTTATGTATCAAAAACATAAATTGGAGGGGTGATTTTTCTTATTTTCAGATATTTATAAATAAACATTTTTTATGAAAAAAAAATTATTTGATATAGAATCTGACGAAGTAAAAAGGATTTTATCATTACATGAGGAAAGAACTAAAAATCAGTATTTAAATATTATTAATGAGGAAGGTGGAAACGTATCTGACCCTAATTATGGTAAATCAAACGCACAACCAAAACAAAAAATAACTCCTCTACAATCATGGACTGTAAGTTCTGCAAGTTATTCTTTAGAAAATGCTAAAGGAGGTACATCTAACAATGAATTAAAATTTTTTAAAGGAACCAAATTTGTTCAAAAAATTAATAAACAAGGTAAACCTTATTTAATTACTCAAGCAACTACAGTCCAATTACCACAAACTTTAACAGGAAAAATAAATGGTCAGGCGACCGCAAGTGTTATGTATAATTGTGCAACAGGTAAATTTAGTTTAACTAACGTTAAGAATATAAAAACACCATCAGTACAATTCCAAGACAAAAGTCAACGATGGTATGATGAGGAAAGATATTTAACGGCTCAACTAACTAAAGTTTGTCAATATAAAGCACCAAAACAAGAACCCCCTGTAAAAGACGCCAATGCGGGTTCAGGAGGAGGTTCAGGCTCAGGAGGAGGTTCAGGCTCAGGAGGAGGTTCAGGCTCAGGAGGAGGTTCATCACAATTCACTCAAGATGTTGCAAATTTAAATACACAAATACAAACATCTTTAGGGGTTCAAACTCCAACAGGACAATTAACCGATGCGGATATTGACGCAATATTAGCTAAATTAGGATAAGAAATTATATTATGAAACAAAGATTAATTATAACTGAAGAAGAGAAAAATCAAATTATAAATCTTCATAGAAAATTTATAAATGAGGCGGGACCTGGTGGTATTGACCCATCTTTACAACAAGGTACCACAACATCAGGAGTGACATCAGGTGCGACATCAGGTGCGACATCAGGTGCGACAGTACAACCCACGGTAATCCAAAAAGGCGTTAAAAACCCAAAAGTTGAGGCATTACAAACTAAATTAAATGAAAAATTTAATTCAGGATTAGTTGTTGATGGTAAATGGGGACCAAAAACAGCGGCGGCAGTTCAAACAGCGTTGACTTCATTACAAGGTGCTCAACAACCTAATGCAAGTACTCAACCATTACAAAAACCAACAACCGATTATGCAAAACAATTCCAACAAAACGCACAGAATATTATAAATCAAAACCCGTTTAGAAGAACGAATTAAAATAAGAAAGACGGACTTACTCTCCGTCTTTTTTTTGCTCTTCAGTTTCTTCAGTAATTTCAGGTCTATTTAACACCCTAATTGATTTTGATATCACCTCACATTCACCGAGAGAAAAGACATTTTGATGGTAAGCCATTTTAACCGCTTGTATTAATAATGTCGTCGCGTTGTCTTTATCAAGGGAATCTAATATGGCATCCAAATGGCTTTCGTTATATAGTGGTATCGTGTTAAATAATTTTCCGTATAAATCTTGTTGTTCCATAAATTCCAAAATGTGTTGATATTTATAATTATAAGAATGAAAAATAATAAAATCTATATTAACGAAGCAACTTCAACTAATACTGGTGGTAGGGGTTCATATATCGCGCCTTTACAACCTGGATTACGACCCTTTAAAAAAGACACGTTAACACCGTTTACAGATTCAGTTTCTGATTATGATAGTCCACTATTACAATATGATAGTTATGATGGAAAAATGGATGAAAGGTTAGACCAAATAAAAAAACTTGAGAAGACCGCAAAAAAAATTACAGACTATATTAAACACCACCCATATTCCACATTTAGTGATGATGAAGGTAATATTGTTAATGAATACCCTAAAGGTAAAAATAAATTAGGTATTGTTCCTATTAAGGAGTGGGTTGATGTTGACGATATAATCATTGAGGTAACATCAACAAGTTCAGGTGAATATAACGGACCCCAAGAATTAGGGTTAAAAAAATGGAAAGAAAATATTTTATCTCCCTTCACTGAATTTGTTGATAGTGATATCAATCACAAAAAGAAACAAAAAACAATGAAGAATAATATTAAAAAAGAAGTTGGTTTTTGGGAAAAAAGTTCTGATGGGACCTACAATAATCCAACTCATGATGTACATACTATTAATGAAGATTTGGCGGTTTGGTTTGGTACAAAGAAAAAACCAAAAGGTAGTTCACAACCAAAAGGACCTTGGGTGAATATTTGTCGTAAAAAAGAAGGTGGGGGACATCCCCCTTGTGGTAGACCTGAAGCATCTGACAAGGGTTACCCAAAATGTAGAGCGGCGGGTGTTGCATCCAAAATGACAGATGCTCAGAAAAGGTCGGCTTGTCAACAAAAAAGAAAAGCTGAAAAAACTCATTCTAAGAGTGGGACAGGTAACAAACCTAAGATGGTATCGTACAAACCAAAAAAAACCTCTAAGAACGAATCTTTTGAGGTTAGAATTAAAAACTATCTATTAGAGTTTATTAAAAATAAAGGTTAATATTTTTTACTAACTTTTTCTAAAATACTACTTAGTGAACTTTTAATTTGTGAAATCATCTCGTCTTCAAACTCCTGTCTAATTTTTTCGGTCTTATTATCATACATACCTGTAATTCTATCCCAATCTCTTTCGTTTAGAACTACATCATAATGGTATACGTGATTTGTGATACTAATCCTTCTTTCATCAAGAATAATAAATAAACCTAATCTTGTATTTTTTATATAACGTTTACCTGAGATAGGTGCAATCAAAAATTTAGAGTCATCTTGATTAATCAATTTATGACAAATTGATTTACAAATTCGTTCATTATAATTTAGTTTTTGGACTTCTTTACCAAATGCGCTGTTAAAATGTCTATATCTTGCCCATATAAGATATTTAACATATTGTCTTTTAATCAAAGTTCGTAATCGTTCTAACATATTAATCTATTTAAAACAAATATATGAATGTTTTTTTAAATAGGGTATAAATTAAACTATTTTTTTTGAAATAAAACGTTTAGGAATTCAGACCATGTTTCCACATCATTCTCATTTCTACCAATATTGGCAGCATAGCAAGTTAAAACAACATTATCTTTAGTATACCCTTTATTTCTATCTAACCTATCAAGGGAAGGTTGTTGAGGGTGTTTTTTACCAGTAGAAGGTGTTAAAGGTATTTTAAACCAATAACATAAACCATTCTGTTTTTCATATAATTCATTTATAAAATCAACATCAATTTCACGTATGACATTTCTTTTATTAGAATCATTAAGTAAAGTATTTTGCCATAACCTTACTCTACGTTCTTTTTGTTTTTTACTTTCATTTTTCCTAAATTCAGGAACCATACGTTTGTTTTTTTTATATTCTCTTCCGATTTGTAAAGTACATTCTCTACATTTAGTTCCTCTTTGTGATTTGTAAAAATCATTAATATTTTTTATAACACCACATTTACTACATTGTTTATCCATAACAATAAATATATGGATAAACATAAAAGAATAAAAAAAAGGAGAATTAATCTCCTTTTTAAAAATTTGTTAAACTCTTTTCCATTTACCCCCCTTGGACTTATATCGTTTGGCGGCGGCCCCATTACAATAAGCACTTGGGCAAACTTTATATCGTGCCCTTGCCCAAGATAAACATTGTTGCCATAGTTTAGGGTTTGTAGGTTTGTTTTTTTTAGTTTTCTCAGTTATTTCATCCATTTCATTAACTGACATTGCTAAACCTAAATCAGGATTAGTCATACTAATCGCCAATGCCTCGTCTTCTTGAGTATTGTCGTCTTCATACATCTCCATTTCAGAGTTGTCTCTTTTTGTTTCATTCATTAAAAAATCAAACACTTGGTCCATATTGTTTTTGGCTTCAGCAATATGGTCTTGAGCCCAATCGTGACCATTCTCTAAAATAGAACTAATTTCTTCTTCGTCCATGTCTAAAAGAATTTCACATTGTCTTTTAATTTGTTCTAAATTAGAAAAGAACATATATCTACTATTCTCTTGTTCTTTAATTACTCTTTTAATTAAAAAACTTAATTCATTTTCGTTTAATCTAACAACTTTTTTCATAATTAATTATATAATCCATTTGGACCGCCTAAAGCGACCGTGTTTAATTGTATTACATCTCTACCACTCCCATCACTATATATTGCATGAGGGACTGAAATAGAACTTGTTTCACCTGAACATACCAAACACATAAAATATTCGGTATTGGCGCTTATAGGGACTAACGCTTCATTTATTAATTTACCAAAATGATTAAATGGTGGGTAATTACTATCACCACCTAAAAATAAAAACCCATCGTTAGGTGTTAACGCGAAAGCTAAAAATACATCATCATAATTAGGGTTTAAATAAAAAGAATTGTCTAATGAAGTATTACTTAAAAACTTAATTAATTTATTTGCCGTAATAAAATCAACTAAGGACGTATAGTATTTTGTGAATGAACCACCTACAATAATTTTATCATCTGATTGGATTATTAAAGAACTTACTTGTGAGTCTAACCCAAATGAAAATGAATTTGAAAAAGACCCGTCACTATTTATTCTTACTAACTTACCAAATGATAAATCATTACCATTGTAATCGGTAAAATTACCGCCAAGAATTATTTTACCCGTTGATTGTAAACCCACTGTGGTTACTAATGCGTTTGTACCAGTACCAACATTAAAAGAAGAATCAAAGCCGCCACCTGTTAAAATTCTAACAACATTTGGTGATGAGTTCCCATCATATGTATCAAAAAGACCTACTGCGATTAATTTACCATCAGGTTGTTTTAAAACATCTAACACGTAAACCGCAGGTCCACCATCCTCTATTCCATTACCTATCACAAATGTGGGGTCAATAGTACCATCAGAATATAACCTTATTATTCTATTATATGATTGACCATCGTATTGAGTAAATTTACCCCCAACAACTATTTTTCCATCATCTTGGACTTCTATTTTATAGACCTCATCATTAAATCCTGTACCACCACTAAAAGTATTATCAACCGTACCATCAGAATTAAATCTAATAATACGACCAACATTATAGGTTATACTATCTCTTGTTAATTGAGTAAAAAATCCACCGACTAATATTTTACCATCAGTCTGAATATGAATAGTTCTTACGCTCTCATTAAAACCTGAACTACCAACTGTAATATCAAAAGTAGGGTCAAAAGTCCCATCCGAATTTAATCTTAAAAGATATGGGGACACATATAATGTTCCTTCATAATCATAATGCTCAAAATCACCAGAAACAAGTATTTTACTATCACTTTGAATTTTAATGTCATGTACGTCTTTATCAAAACCGTAATTAACCCCTTGGGGGAATGTATTATCTAATAATCCAGCAGTTGACATAATATTAACTATTTAAACCATCGGGTCCTCCTAAAACGACCGTATTCATTTGGGTAACCGCAATACCTTGAGCATCGGTATAAACCGCATGTGGGGGAGTTACAGTACTTGTTTCTCCGCTACATATAACACATATTACCGTTTCAGTATTTGCGCTTCTTGGGGTTCTATCTTGACAACCACAATCATCATAATAACCACTCACAATAAATGTCGCTTCAAACAAGGTATCCAACACCCCTAAAATTTCAAAACATAAAGAACCTTCCCAAAACGGACCTTCAATAGTTGAGAATCTACCTATAGGGTTTTGTGAAAAATAAATCGCGTTTACTGGTCCTTCTAATTCAGGATTGGTACAAGCTCTCACTAAAAATGATTTATCATTTTCTTGGTAACAATTTAAACAGTCAGTATGACTAACGTTATACAAACTCAATGGTGTAATAGGGTCTGAAGTCACCCCTAATACAGTACCACATAACGAAGTTTCACCAATAAAAAATGAAACAACTTCACCTACCGATAATGATGTTGCACTAACTACGTAAGTATCACCTGAAGCACAATTTTCTATATTATAATTTGGCATTTTATTTTCTTATTTATAGTTTATTATTTGAAATTTTATTTGTTGTTTATAAGTATTAACTTCACCACTACTAATCACTTTTATATCAATATAATATTCGTTAGGTATTTTATCTCTTGTGTCAAAAATGAAATAATATTCATTTGGCGCTCTATTAATTGAGGTCCAACCCTGAACTTGAACTTCGGTTTGACCTTCCCTAACATAAACCCTATAACTAGCATCAATATGTTGTAATAATTTTTTAGTTGAGTACGCCTGTTTAATAATTACACCAACTTTTCTAACATCAGTGTTAAATATTTTTTCATCTTGTTTAATACCATAAAAATCAAACCCATATAATTTAGGGTCAACTGAGGAGGTACCAATTTGGATTGAACTTTTTAATGGTAATAGTGTAAATTCATTAAAGATAGTCGGTAAAGTAAAACCATTAAGTTTTAAATTGTACCACTTATCGGTAAATGTACATGGTGTTTTATAACCTATAAGTGGAGGTATTATAACCTCATAAACACCTTTGGTTTTTTGACAAGTTGTTAATCCCGTTAACCCATCAATTGGGTTACCAGAAGAGTCATGAATATCAACATTTGGAGTAAAATCCAAGTTAATTGGATTTCCATTATCAAATAAATAAAGATAAAGTTTATTTGTTTTACCAAGAGAAAATAAATTCCTATCATCTTCAATTAAATCATTATAAGAAGTTTCTAAATATGGCTCATAAAATGTTTGAGTATGGCGAGTAAAAAATTGAACCTCATAATTTTCTGTTAAACCCGTTAAATTTTCAACTTGAGGTTTAAAGGCGACCCCCCATCCTGAAATATTATTTAATGAACCATTTAATATTGAGTTTATCTCATCAGTCATATCAAAACTGATGTTCTCATTACCAAATTCAAAATGTTGTATATCAACAATAGTTAAACCTGAATAATTCACATTACCATTATTTTTGTTATTGTAAATACCTGGTTCAGTCCAAACCCCAATAGTTGTTGTTTGATACCAATTGGATGGTCTGTCTGAAAAATTTTTATCATTTTTAATTTCGTAAATTAGGTCCGCATAATCGTAACCCACACCTTCATCCCATAATTGTGGTAAATTAGGGTCATCATTTATAAATGGGATTCTAAACAAAATCAAATCAAAAGATGTTGCTCTCATTCTACTTTGAGATGTTGTTGTATTTAATAGGTCGTTGAATGTTGAGGTATTAACCATTCTTAAAGTATGTTTGATATCGTCAGTACAAGTTGTTGATATCGTACCATCAGCAATTTTTTCTTTTAAAAGAGTCAAATCCAAATCAAATATAAAACGACTATAATTGTTAGGATACTGAGTTGAGATTACTGAACCATAAAAAAGTTCTGTTACAGGGTTTCTACCTGTATTAACAAAACTGTTGTAAATTATAGTATTGTTTCTACTGAAGAATGAATTGTTGATTGACATTTATACGTTTTATATATAAATATCAATTAATTCTAATATTTTGATTTAAGATAGTATTTTGTGAATCCGCCAATATTGCAAGTATCTCCGCAGTTGTTTGGCCATTACCTGATGAAACAGGAACTGGTGGCATTGTTGCAATAGGATGTACGTGACCTGTGACAAAATCAAAAATTTTCATTAATAATTTCATTAACTCATCACCCCTTACTGTTGGGTACGTTTTTTGGAAGATACTATTCTCAGTACCACTAGAACCCGTACCCCCAATAAAATTGTCTTGAGGTATACCATAAAGAGTATTTTGTAAGTCAATAGTACCTTTAGGTCCTGTTGAATCGTGAGATAGTAAGTATAATTTTTGACCCCCTAAGACCCCATAAGTAACATCCCTATTCAAAGTCTCAAATGGTGTCACCTTACCAATTTTTAATTCCTGTTGTACACCAATAACAGGTTGACCTTGTTTGTTATCCCAAACTAAGAAAAAACCTTTTTTTGTGTCATCAGTTATTGGCTTTATTTTTTGTATAAAATTAGTGTAATTCTTTATTTCATTTATATCTTGATTAGTACTTATGACAGTAAATCTTTGACCCCATCCCGTTTCGTAAGTTAGTTTAGAAGGTGTTACTATAAATGGGAAAGATTCTTTAGGGTCAACATTTGTTTGAGAGTTTGTGGTATATCCTGAAATGTTTAAATTACCAATAACAACTCCTTGTATCACGTTATTTATTATTGTCGTTATTTCATCAATCCCTTTAGCGTTAAATTCAAATTTTTCTATAGGACCAACATAATTAGTTCCAATAGATATTTTAGTAATAGTATCGTATTTAAAATTTTGGGTGTTAACTTCTTTACTTGGTAGTACGTTATAGATACTAACAGAACCATTAAATGCGTTTTGAGTATTCTCTAAATTAGATATGTCCCATACAACCATTTTTTTCACAACTTTCGGAACCTCAATAAATGATGCAACTTTTTCTTCTGGTTGAGCCACTTTTTCTTGACCAAATGTTGACAATTGTAAAAACGCTCTTTTAGTGTTGGCAACAGGTAATTCAGTTTTACTTAATTTTTTTGTTTTACCCGCTCTAATTAAAACATCATTTTCTTTAACAATAATATCCGCAGTCCCACGACCTAATAAAGAGTTATCACCTGGCTCAGGAAATACGCCTTTACTAAAATCTTGTTTATATGTACCATCTTGATTTTTAATGGATATACTGTCTTGTATTCTATCACCAGTACCCAAAAACTTTTTAGCGCCCTGAAAATTCTCAAACGGTGATGTCATTGGTGACGAAAATGGTCCTTGAATATAGAATTGGTTGGTATAAGGGAACTCCTTATTATAGTACATTATGTGTACGTATTCATTTTTTTTAGGGGTTTGACTAATAAAAAATGGTAATAATGGTAAAAATAAAACTGGGTCTTTTGATGTCCATTTATCTTTTTCTTCATCCCAATCAGCAATAGAGTCAATAATATCTCTATATGCCTTTGTTTCAGGAACAACTCGTAACCTACCTAACATCATTGGGTCTTGGTCATCGTAAACAATACCAGGAAAAATAATTTGACTTAAATTAAGTTTTCTCAAATAATTTGAGACTATTTTTTCTATTTGACTAGTATCCATTTTTTATTAAGTATTGGTTCTTTTTTGATATTCCTTTAATACAACATTATAGGTTTCTTCTAACTTATCTAAATGATATGTTAATTTTATTAACGTATCTTTAGTATGTGTAAAATCTTTGTTTAGTAAATCCATAGCAAAAATTAAATCCTTATTTGAATGATTATTAAGGTCTTTAATGATTTCTAATAATTTTTCAGTATCTTTAGTTGTTACCATAATTATATTTTTTTTCCAAATGCACTTGCTGGTACAGTAAATCCTGCGGGTGTTATAGTTAACGGACCTAAAGCAACTTGTACCTTACCATTTTCATTTTCTTCATTTGATGATGCTTTTAATTGTGAGAACATTGATAATACAGTTAAATTAGGACTACCATCTGGCATATCGCCTGTCGGTATTCCAATCTTTTGTAATTCACTAATTGTCCCAATAAATGCTCTTGTTTCCGAATAACCATCCAAAAGCCTTGCCGTGTATAAAATTGGGAATGGTATTAATTGAACTCCCGTAGTCCACGTTTGAATAATACTTAGAAGTTCATCAACCACACTTTTACATTTCCTCCAATCAGAAATAAGTTTTACTAAATCAGCAACGGTTAAAAGTATTTTAACTAATCTTAGAATCATTTTAGTTCTTTTATCTAGTTTTTCTTTTGTAATGTCTTTAATTACACTTAAAATTAAATTTTTAATATCTCTTTTAATAATATTAAAAAGCTCCTCAACAAATACCGCCCCTATTTTGGTGATTAAATTAATAGAGAAATTCTTAAAAAATTTACAAAATTTCTCAAAACTGTCTATAGTATCGTCAATTGTTTTACCAATAGCTTTAATCATAGTATATATTGGTAGTAAAATTTTTGGGGATAACAATGCTCCCACTAAACCAGCTAATAGTTGTTTTATGAAATCTTTATCAATTATATCATACCCTGGTTTATTATCACTTGTTGGTGAAACTACCATATCACTCAAACTATCGGCAGTGTTAATAAAATCCTCATCTTGGACATAGGTTAACTTATCTAATTCATCTAATAACCCTTCAGTGTTAACTGGTACCTTAACATTATCACAATCCTCAAACTCAATCACTCCATTTTTTACATTAGAAATTTTTTGAGCGATTTCCCTTAACTCTATATCATCCAACTCAAAAAAAGAATTATCAATACCGTCAGATTGTGAAATCTTAGCATTACCACTAACATCAATTTCAGTCCTATTATCAAAACATAAACCTAACATTCGTTGGACTTTTAAACTAAGCCAAGATTTGTCTCCTATTTGAGAGTCACTATCTTTTTTCTTTATTGAAATTGCACCTGTTAAAAAATCTATTAACCAAGCATAAACATTGTGACCGTCAAATAGTTTGATTGTGTTTAAATAATCCTGAACAAACTGACCAACTAAATTTTGATTAACATCAACTGCGTTAATATTCGCAATTCTAGCTTTTGGGGTTACTTTAAACCATCCACCACCAATCCCTGTTATAGGGTTAATTTCTAAAAATTCAATGTCAAACAAATTTTGTTTTGAATCTCCTTTATAAAATTGAGAATGAACAACCGAATACGGGTTTGTGTTTTGAGTCACGTTATACAGTTCTTTATTCATCGCAAATGGTTTGTTTTGAATAACAACACTATTTTTTTCGTAAATTAATTTACCAACTTTACTATTAGGGTCAATTTTTAAAATGCCCCCTAAATCTATTGAGGCAACACTGATTAATATTGGACTTTCCGCAACGTAAGTTTGTTGTTGGTCACAACCCACCGCAGTTAAAATTTCTTCAAATAAAATTTCTAAAATTTTAGGTTCAATAGTTTTAACTGTTTGTATTAATTTTTTTTTAACGTATTGTAATGAATTAGACCCCGTTACTTCATTTATATCTAATAAATGGTCAAATTGAGATTTGACTTTTCTCTGAAAAGATTTAGTCTTGGCGGAAAATGAGTCTAAAGGACCTGTAATAGAGTCCTTTCTTTTTTCAAAAGAAGACCCATATTTTTTAGATGCATCATCATACCTTTTTTTTAGGTTTTTGTACGCTTTAGTGGACTCAACCTCAGTTTGTAATTTTTCGTAATCAGCACTAATGTCAATAGACGCCATAATTTAAATTATTTCATTTTATATGACCCTCCACCAGTATTAACATCCTTGTCAATTAAACTTTTAATCATCTCATCATCCATATCAATATCTGACAATGAAAAACTTTCACTAGTGTTATTTGATTTCTCCCAAATACTTGCTTGTAACTTAGATAAGGATAATTTTTTTTCCACACAGTCATTGATAATTTTTTGTTGTTTTTCAATAACAGGACCTATTAAAGTCATATCTTCAGGGTCCTTCATCATTGTTAACATTTTATTTTGAATTCTGATGGCAGTATTTCTCTGTTCTACAAGTTCATTGTAAATTTCTTGCATCAATGACAAAATTGATTCTTTGGTTAAATTAATTTCTTTTTTTGGTGGTCTTCCCATAGTATATAAATATTTATCTAAAAATTTTATTTAACCATATTTTGGATTAGGTTTAAATAAATAACCTTGAATTTTTTCATTGAACTTCTTATTTCTTTTGTTGATAAATTTGTCATTTCTCTAAGAGATAATAAAACAATGTTTTTATTAAATTTATTATTATCATTCCCAATAAAAATACTTTCATAATTATCAAACAAATCATATAGGGCCATTCCTAATTTATGCTCGTTCTCCGACAATTTTTCATTTTTAATGAATAAATCCAATTCAATTAAAAATTTATTAATAACACTGCTATAATCTATAGTATCCTTATCAAGGGAATAAGAAAACTGTTCACTATTTTCTAAGTCACTTGAAATGTCTTCATATGAAATTTTTCTATTTGTTTCCTTTTGGTCCTTTATGATTTGACCCATTAAATAGTTTTTACATATGGTACCAAAATAAGAATAGGCCTTTTTTTCTTTAGAAGGTTTAAATTTCTCAATTTTAGTCATTAAAAATGAATGGGTATCTATATGTATTTCATAGAAATCCATATCTTTTCTGTATAACTTATACCGTCTAATAATTGACGATATCATTTTATCTAAAGGTTTTCTCAAAAAATCATTATAAATTTTGTTTTTTTCTTCGTAAGTTTTGGCGGTTAAAAAATCTATAACCGCCATTTCTTCCTGTACATCAAAATAATTTGATTGTTTTGGTTTTCTACCTTTCTTTTTTACCTCATTTGATTGTTCTGACAGTTCATTTTTTTCGCTCATTAAACAATTTGAGATTCATACTTTATGTTTCTATCGGCATCAAATAAGTATTCTTTTTTTGCTGACTCAACCCAAAACCTAATCTCATCATTAGTTAATGGTTCATTACCATTTTTGTAATTCCAAAAGATTGAGCCGTTTCTTAAATTAACGTGTTTGTAACCAATTCTTGGAATTGACATAATTTTAACTGATTTTTGAGTAAGTCTTAAAAACATTTCATAACCAAAAGTTAGTTTAAATGAAGGTTTAATTAAGTCGTAATCACTGAAAGAACTTTTTCTAATGACCATTCCCGACATTTGGAAATTTTGGTAGTCTTGTAAAGTTTCATTAGTTAATATACCCATTTCAGATGAGAAGTTAGCGGCAAATGTCGCTTCATTTGTAAATCCCGCAAATAATCCCTTTTCATCGGTATCAACAACTATTGGTAAAAACGCATCAACATCTGGATATGATTCAGAATATTTTTTAACATTCTTAAACCAAATTGTGGAGTATTCATCATCAAACTCAAAAAGAGAAACCCATTTTGATTCTGAAGATTTAATACCGTAATTAATTTGTGAGGCATAATTAGGTTCTTCAGTCCACTCAAGTTTTTTAACATTTAACAAACCAAAATCAAATCCGTTTAAATATTCGGTAAGAGAAGTTTCATTACAGTAAACAATTACAAGTTCGTTTATTTGAGTATTTTGAATTTTCAACGACTCAACACATTTTTTAAAGTAATCTTCAAAACCAAGTACCTTACTGGTTTTAATCGGTAAAATAACCGATACATCAAATTTTTCTACATTTTCCATATTATTCATCAATTGTTTCTGTTTTTATTAATTGACCTTCAAATGACTCTAATCTCACCGAGATGTATGATTCAAATAAAGATAAAACGGTACTTTCAAACTGCTCTTGAGTTGATAATTCAGAAACAGTTTTATCCATTTCAGAAAAAATATTTTCATCAATATTATCCTCAAGCCAACTTTGGATATAGTCCGCAATAAAATCAACCATCTGTATTTTATTATTAGCCCACAAACCATTTTTTTCATTCAACCACTTAGGTAATAAGTTAGGAACTAATCCCATAACAGGAACACCCGTTTTCATTGATTCTAATGGGAATGTACCGTAAGAACTTGTCTCATCAATCCATACTGATAAACAAGTATCTTTCAGTCCATCCGCAAACTGTTTCTCAGTTAATCCTCTCATATCACGAAAAGTAATCCATCTATATTGGGGGTATTTAATATAGAAGTTTTTAACTAAGTTAATAGAATCTCTTTGCTCTCTTGTGTTAATTGCGATTATTGGTTTTGATGGTAAACTTGGTTTAGAAAATTTTTCAGGAATATAAGGTTCTAAAACATCAACTGAAACATTCTTCATCAATGATGAAATGTATTCTTTTTGTTCTTCTGATGTTGTAATACATTTATGGAACCCTAATTGACCCCAAGTTTGACCTGGCTGTAATGTCTCAAGAATATGGTCATAAGCTTGGCATAAAACAATTTTACCACAAGGTAATTTTGTGATTTGGCTCATTACAAACCCATAAAGTTCAGGTACTACAATAAAATCTTCGGGTGAAACTTCTAAGTTTTGACCCTCAATTGATTGATGAGGTATTTTTTCCATGTACTCATTACCCAACCACTCACCAACACCTGTATAATCGGGTTTTTCGTGTAACATAATTACATTATAACCAGAATTAATTAACGTTAATCCTAACCTATAAATGTATGAAATAGATGCTTTGGCGTTACCTTTAGTATCTTGAGCCAAAAGATAAATTTTAGATTTTTTATCCTTCATATTTTGGATAGACCTCTCTAATTTTGAAATTTGTTCTTGATTCATATGTTTAATATTTATTTATTATTTTTTTGTTTATTAGTGTATTAAATGCTAATTTAAAAGGTATTGATATTTCAGAACTTTTTGGTCCTAATGTTTCGTCAACATCTTCACTTTCACTTAATAGAACATCAACCATAATTTTTAACATATCATATTTTACCACACTGATATGTTGTTCTGTACTTCCAGACTCTGAGTAGTTTGGTAGATTAACCAATTCCTCCATTTTATCTAAATCAAGATAATAATGTTCATTTAAAATTTTTAACATAGTTACAATTCTTTAATTTTATTTTCCAACTCTTTTATTGAGCTAATTGTATGAATGCAAGGAATATCTTTGTTATACTCCGTCTCATATTTTATTATAATTTTACCATCAGGATAATCTAATAATAAGGCGGGATTTGATGTAAGTAAAATATCCACCTCATCCCACATTGAATTAATTGTTAAATTACTATAGAATTTAACTTTTTCTAATTGACACCCAAATTTTGAAAGGAAGAATAATGATGCGGGTTTTGACCTACCAATTTCATCTGAAACAATTAAGAAATCAAAGTAATCTCTGTAATTGACATATATATCATTTAAATCATTGAATGTAGTATATTCAGTTGATTGAGAATGCCCAAATATTTCCATTGGGAATTCCTCATATAAAAATGAATACACCTCTTCGTCACTTTGGAATTCAAAATGATTTTTAAGTTCTAACGAATTTATTGGTGTGGTTATTTTGTATTCAAACGAATCCTCATCCTCAATACCTTCGGTCTTATCAATATAGAATTTTTGATAGGTTTGTTCTATCTTACCTAATGTATTTCTTAACACACCATTTATCTCAATCCCAAATCTCATTCCTCGTATCTGTTTAAGATTTTAGTGATTAACGGGTTACGAACAACATCTTCCATACCAAATTCAAAAACTCCTATCTCACTAACATTCTTAAGTTTTTGAATTGCATCCCAAAGACCCGTTTGTTTCTTATCTTTGTATCGGTCAGTCTGCTCCAAGTCACCCGATATGAAAAATTTACTATTATAACCAATCCTTGTTAATAGTAATTTCATTTGATTAGGTGTTGAGTTTTGAGCTTCCTCAAATATTAAAATTGAATTGTCAATGTTCATACCTCTCATATAGGCCAAGGCAAACACCTCAACAAACTCAAGTTCTTTTAATTTTTCTCTAGCATCCTTACCAATAATTTTATTCATCAGATAGTAAGATGGGAAAATGTAAGGGTCTAATTTTTCCTCAACGTTACCAGGTAATGCTCCCAACTTTTCTTCTGCCTCAACCGCAGGTCTAACAATAATAATTTTTTCATACTGATTATCAGGGTCGTATAATAAATTAAGAGCTGCGCTCATAGCCACAAAACTCTTACCAACACCTGCAGGACCCGTACAAATAGTTATTTGGTTATGTTTTAATGTCTCAAAATATTTTCTTTGATTTTCTGTTAAAAACTTCTCTTTGGGCTTCTTTTTTAAGATTTTACCAATGATGTCTTTTTTATTTAGAGGTCTTGAAGGTTCCTCACTCACCGAAGGCGTTGCTTGCGGAGATGGTTTTTTTCTTTGTGACATATTATTTTAATTAAATTTTATAACTAAATAATACTCCATTATTTATAATATTCAAGCCAATATTCAATCATCTCATCTAACATAGATTCAAAAGTATAATTTGGTCTCCAACCTGTCATTGATTTTAGTTTTGTACTATCACCCTTCAAATCGTAAAGTTCTTCAGGACGATAAAATTTTTCATCAATTGTAACATATTCTCTAAAATCTAATTCTAACTTATTAAAGACATATTCACATAAATCTTTAACAGAATGTGATATACCCGTTGAACAAACAAAATCATCGGGTTTATCTTGTTGTAAAATCATCCACATCGCCTCAACATAATCTTTAGCGTGGCCCCAATCTCTAGTGGCGTCAAGATTACCAAGTTTTAATTGATTAGATAAACCTAATTTAATTTTAACAGCTTCTTTACATACTTTATTCGTAACAAAATTAGTACCTCTTCTTGGTGATTCGTGATTAAACAATATCCCATTAGAAACAAACATGTCATATGAGTTTCTATAATTTCTACAAATGTTATATGAGAATACTTTTGCACATCCGTATGGTGATACAGGATTCATTGGAGTTGTTTCTCTTTGATACCCATCTTGGTCAATACAATTACCAAACATCTCTGAAGATGATGCTTGATAAATTTTTATAGATGGGTCAATTAATTTAACCGCCTCTAAAAGATTTAATGTCCCAACACCAGTAACATTTGCCGTGTATAATGGTTGGTCAAATGAAATTCTAACATGTGATTGAGCCGCTAAATTGTAAATTTCAACGGGTCTAACTTCTTGAATGACACGAATTAATGATGACAAATCTGTCATATCGGCATAGTGTAGTTTAATTTTTTCGTATACCGAGTCTAATCTTGAAGTTTGATTTTCAGAAACTGAGTTTCGTTTTAAAGTCCCGTGTACCTCATAACCCTTGTCAAGTAAAAATTCTGTTAGGTATGAACCGTCTTGTCCGTTTATACCTGTAATTAATGCGATTTTATTTTCTAACGTTCTCATAATTTTTAATAAAGTACTTTATAGTTTTTTTTAATCCATCATATAGTGGGGTAAAATTAAAATCGGGTAAATAATTTTTTAATTTTGAATTATCTGATGGTTTTCTATATTGACCATCTGGTTTATTGACGTTGAAATATACCTTACCCTCAAATTCCATAATTTCAGTTATGATACTGACAACTTCTTTAATTGATATTTCTTGTGAAGTTGATAAAATAATTGGTTCGGATTCAGTGTAGTTATATAAAACCCATTCAGTTAATTTTGCAACATCTTCACTAAAAATGAACTCCCTTAATGAATTTCCTGACCCCCAAATTTCAAACGGAGTGTTATTTTTTTTGGCTAAATAACATTTATGAATTAATGAAGGTATGACATGACCATTTTCAATATTGTAGTTGTCATTTGGACCATAGATATTAGTGGGTATAACCGATTTATAATTTAATCCGTATTGTTCTCTATATGCTCGTATCTGAATATCTGTCATTCTTTTGGCATATGCATATGCGTCGTTTGAAAAATGAGGTGGTCCTAAATGTATTTTATTCTCAGTTAAAGGATATTCTATATTGTCGGGGAATACACATGTGGATAAAAAAGCAACAAGATTTTTAATACCGTGAACCCTTGCTGATTCAATAACATTCGTATTCATCATTATATTATCGTGAAAAAATTCACCTTTATAGTTCATATTTCCACCAACACCCCCAACTCTACCAGCACAATGAATTATGGAGTCAAATTTTATCTTATTTAACACCTCGTCAATTTCGGTTCTATTTCTTAAATCACATTTACTTGACGATAATGGGGTATAATTATCCCCATTAAATTCAGAACCAACAAGACCATAACCCCCTGTTACTAAAATATTTCCCATCACATCCCAATAATTTCAAAAGTGGGGCAAGGAACAATAAATTTACCCCCACTTTTTAAAAATTCTGACTCTCTTTCAACAAACTCATTTATAAAATGCCAAGGTAGTACTAACAAATAATCAGGTTTAGCCTTTCTCATTTCATCTTCAGAATAAATAGGAATGTTAGTACCGACTGTTTTAAGTCCGAACTTGTATATACTTCTTTCAGCAATACCGTCAATCAAAGTATGGTCTAATCCAAAATATTGTAAAAGAGTATTACCTTTAGTTGATGCCCCATAGCCCCAAATTGTTTTTCCTTTGGATTTTTCTTCCTTAATAAAGGAGATTGTTTTTTCTTTTAAATCGTTAATCCTATCAAAAAATTTTAACCAAACCTCTTCTTTATCTAAACCTAATGTTCTTTCATATTCTAACGTAGATTTTAATCTGAAATTACAAATATCACGATAAGGCTGAGTTCCGAATTTAGTTTTATCGGAATTTTCTTTCATACAATAAATTCTAAAAGACCCTCCGTTAGTGTCATTAAGTTGTATATCAACTATATCAATACCACATTCTTTAAATATTTTTTGGATATTAAACAATGAATAGTAATATACATGTTCATGGCAAATGTTATCAAAGGCTAATTGCTCAATCATCAATGGTGTGTATGATAATTGTAATACCCATACTCCATTATCGTCCAAAATTTCAACGATATCATTTACAAAACTTTTAGGGTCTTCTAAATCATAAAACATTGCAATGGTAGTTATAACCTTTGCCTTTAATTTTCCAAATTTACTTTCTTTAAAAACCTTTGACGTGAAATAATCCTGAATAATTAAATTGGCATGTTTTTCGGATTCTCTTTTAAATGAATCATCAACTGGGTCTATACCGACTTTAATTAAGTTATCGGGTACATTACTCAATAATGTACCATCATTACATGCGATATCCACCCATAAATCATTTTCGTTTAATTTAACAATGTCAGTTATTGAATTAACAATTGATTTTAATTCTTTTTTCATGGTATTATTAATTCCTGACCTATACCAATATTTTCCATACATAGTATCTAAAGGTGCTATTTTTTCTAATCTAACCGCACCCGTTTCAGGTTCTAACATCATTTTCATCTCTACTGAACCACCTCTTGGGGATTCACCATCTTTTAAAAAGTCAGAAACATATAAATCTCCTAGTGTAAATAATTCTTTCATAAGTTTTATTATTTTAATAATTTATTATTAACATACCAATCTTCATATGGTTTGTTATACCATTCAGGATTTGGGTCTAAACACGGAGCGTTATCAACAACTCTAGAAAACCCGTTTTTAGTTAAAAGTTCAAAAATTTGATTTTTACGAGTATCACCATCACAATAAAGATTATGTTCTACAGTAATCAGACCAATCTCATATTTGATAAAATCAAACTCTTTTAATGCGATATATTCGTAACCTTCAATATCTATAGATAAATAATCAATAACGTTTGGTGCATTATTTTCGTCTAATATATTTAAAAGAGTGTCACAATCAATACTGATACCTTCATTAGTTATTTTATATTCATTAGCATTAAAATTACAAGTACCTTTATAATCAGTTACCGCCTTGTTGACGTTTACCGATTTCCTGTTTTTAATCAATGAATTAAAAACTGACGGATTAGCTTCAATACATATTCCTGACCAATTAAAATTTTTCTCAAAAAAATAAGTATTACTTGTTTGAATTCCATCATAAGCACCAACCTCAATAAAGTACCCATTTTTTTTGAATTCTAAAAATTCTGCGACCCATTTGTCTTGATTAGATTGTGAATAATACATTTTTACTTTTTTATATATATTTGATTATAATCAACGATGTCGGATAGATAATACCCAATACTTTCAAAATAATTCTTATATGAATCATCATTTAAAAAATTTTCAACGACAATTAATTTACAATCAATATTTTTAGTATTTAGACCTCTCATAACCTCAATTTCCCAACCTTCAACATCAATTGATAAGATATCAACCTTATTAATATTGAGTTCACCTAATATCGTGTCTAGTTTTTTTATTTTGACTTTTATTTTTTCACTATTTTTATCTGTTAAAATAAAATTAGTGTTATTTAGATAACTTTCTTTAACGTCAATAGAAGAAAATGAGTGGTCGGTTACAACTCCCCCATACGCGTTTACCTCTTGATGAACTATAGTAAATTCACCATCTCTATCTTCATAAGAACATGCAAATTCATACACTTCGTTACCAACCTCTTTATGTTGTTCTACAAAAGTAGGGTTAGGTTCAATTATAATTGACCTCCAACCGTTATCTTTAAAGTGTTTTGACATTGATAAAAACTCAGGAGTCGCACCCCCAACCTCAACGATTAATCCTTTATATTCGTAATCTGAAAAATATTTTTCTCTAATTATTTTATCAGTATCATATTCAGCGTAAAACTCCATATTCCATTTTTTTATTATTTAAATTATTGTTAGGGTAATATTATTATTAATTAATAAATCACAGTTCCATTATTTTGTCAAAATTATTTATAAAATTTTCATTTGACCATTTTAGTTTATGTTCTAGTAAAGGAGAACAACCACCACTGATTATATCAGTAATTTTATTTTTCTCAATAGAAATTTCATCACAAAATATATGTCTCATCATATTACAATTAGTGACCGCAATTGGTACATCAACTGATAATGCGTAATCAATAACAGATGAGATACCTTTAGATGGTTTTTTATCATAATAGAAACAATTCACACTACTTTCATTTAACCACTCCAATAACTCATAATTACTCATGTAATGGTCTGTAATAATAAATTCATTTTTATTATTTAACATATTCTCACATAATTTTAAAGTTTCGGTTTTCAAATGGTTATTTATGTCAACATTTGCATTTGGAATATGGAATCTAATTAAAGAATCGGTATATTCTTCATTAATTTTATTAATTAAATTGTGAAATCCTTTATCCGGAAACCCAAACCCAAATGAAGAAATAATTGGTCTTTCGTTATTTTGTTTATTTTTACTTGGTTTAAAATCAAATAAACACCGGTTAATATTATGTTCAGTAACATTATCAACAATTTTTGTTGGGTCATTGTATAGTATTCCTTTTATACTAGAAAACTTTAAATCACCATCGTGATAAATAAAATAACAATTATATTGTGACGATAATTGATTAACTATCTCATCTGTTATCCATCCCATAACCCATATAATGTAATTAAAAACAATAATATCTATTTTATTATTATTTAAAAAATTATTTAAAGTTGTAACGTCATTAGTTTCTAAGTAATAGTAATTGTTGTTTTTACTTTTTTTAAGACTTTCATATATGTTTAACCCATATTGATGAACACCACAATTAGTTGTTTGTCTATTAACAATTAAAATATCTTTCATAACGATTCTATCATTCTTTTATAATCATTTGTCATTCTTTCAGGTGACCACAAGTCGTACAACTCTTTTACTTTTGTATTGTTTTTTAAAAACGACTTTAAATTATTTTTTTGTTCAAAAAAACCTATGTGATTATGAAAATGTCGGTACATATAGGTATTATTAACCACTAAACTAGATTGCGAACTTACCGCCAAATCAGCACTTCCACCAACCCCGATAAACGGGTGAGGGGGATTATAAAAGTACATATTTAAATCATTTTTAGATAAGAAATTAATAACCTCATCCTCAGATTCAAAATAAGTGTTAGTAATATTTAAATTAACGTTTTTCTTATTAATAATATTTTTCCATAAATTAAATTTATATGTATCATCACCACCACCAAAAGTAGCTTGAGTTATATTCATATTAATATTTACCTCATCAAATTCGTCGTGTATTAGTTCAATCATCCTGTCAAACATTTTCCAAGGGGAAACACTAAAACCATGAGAACCTATATTTAAAATATTGTTTTCATTTTTTTGTTTTGTAAACCTTCTTATTGGTCTAATAGTCGTAAATTTATTATCACTTATAGTTTGATTAGTATCGTCATGAATCACCCAACAATCAAAAGTTGTGTTGTAAAAACTAACCATTTCAGGAGTTAGTGGGTCATGGATTATACCGATATGTTTAGCATTGGGATACTCATTAAAAAGACCTTTATGTATATATGGTAATGTACTTAGGTAATAATTATACAATACATAATTAGGTTTTTCATTTTCCATAATTGACCTATATTCCGATTCCCCATTTACAGGGGTTTCAAAATACTTAACAGGTAAAATGTTTTTATCTAAAAGGTCATAAATCCTCTTACCAATTTCATATACACCACACTGTGATTTTGAATGATTGATATATAATATACTCATTTTTATTTTTTTAATTCTTTTTTTATCATGTCAATTATTAACTCATCAACATTATATTTTGGTTCCCACCCAATTGATTTAAGTTTAAAATTATTACCAATTATATTATAATCAATAGATAAATTTTTTGATTCTTCATAATCAATATAGTCATAAAAATTTAAATTATGTAGGGTAAAAAATTTTTTAGCAAACTCAAACATATTAGTTGATACACCACTACTAAAAACAAAATCGTCATTGATTTTATTGTCAATAATTAATTTAACTCCACTCATAAAATCTTTAGCATGGCTAATATCTCTATTAAAATTTAAACCGTATAATTTTATTTTTTTGTTTTCTCCCTTAATTATTTGACCAACTAATGATGATATTTTTTTACTAACAAATTTATCACTTCTATAATAGGATTCATGATTAAAAAATATACCTGAAGAACATTTAATACCGTATTTAATTCTATATTCGGACATTAAATTATGGACCGCTAATTTTGAAATCCCATAAGGGTACATTGGAGATGTTTTACTTTCTTCGGTAATTATTTTTTCATTTGACCTTCCATACATTAATGATGAAGATGCCTGAAAGAAAAAAATATCTTTATTTTGTTTAACAATTGAATTTAATATATTTGAGGGAATAATGTAATTATGTTCAAATGTTCTGTAAGTGTCTTCCCATGGATTTATAACATCAGTTTCTCCTGCAAAATTAACAACCACATCTGGTTTAATTGTTTTTATTAATTGATTTACATAATTAAAATCTGACAATTCTGATAAACATAAATTAATATTGAATTTTTTATTATGTTCTTTTAACCTCTCAATCGGGGTCATCATTCTACAAACCCCGTGCAATTCATAATCTTCTTGAATTATTTCGGTTAACAATATACCATCCTGACCTAAAGGGCCTGTTATTAGTATTTTAATCATATATTAATGAACTTTTCAATACCATTTAAATGTTTATAACCCCCATAGGTTATATAATAATAATCATTAATATATTTCTCATCCCCAATATAATGAGTTTCATCGGGTATGATTAGTTCACCCAAATGAGGTTTCCCCAAACAGTGGGCAATTGCTAATGGGGTTGACATATTACCTATAAAAAATTTACACGAATTAATTGATTGTACAAGTTCATTAAATGAATTACAGTGAATCAATTCAACCTTATCTTTATATGGGAATGACTCATATTCATGTAGCGTGTTAATATTAGTAATAAATTTACATTTATTTTCGTTTACTAATTTTTCCCAAGGAAAAAGGACTGTATGTCTGTGTAAACTTCTGTGGATTAGAATAGAATCCTCAAGACCCTCAATTTTATCAGATTGAACCCAGGGTGTTTTAGGAGGTTCTAAATTATAGTTATCACAAAGCATATCAATCCAGTTAGATTTGAAGAACAATTTGGACCACCTCCATTGATTTAAGTTTATATAATCCTCAACAACATCCCCTTCTCTTAGTAAGTGGAATGAATTAATATAAATTTGAGACATTATAAATGGTTCTAAATCATAATATGTACTGTGCATATCAAAATGAAACCCATCCCCACCATATTCGGATAAGTTTGTTATATATAAAACACCTTTTTTGTTATTTTTTTCGCATATTAATTTTATAACCATTAGGTTATGTAATAAGTCACCCGTTTTTCCCCCACATATAAAATTAATTTTTTCCATACATTTTGTTACTGCCTTGTTTATATAATTTTTGAGGTTTTTGATTTATTACAATATCGTTAATCATTTCATCAATTTCTTGTATTAAATCATTTCTTTGTTGGTTAGCAATATTAGTTATTTTGGTTGCGTTAGATATTTCAGAATCAGTAGCGTTAACATTTCGTTTAATATCCTCAGCCATCCAAATTCTAATATTGGTCACAGTTAATTTATCTATTAAGTTTCCTATTGTTTCCATTTTAATTCATATTTAAAAAACATTCTTTAATTTTGTCGAAATTATCTAACATAAACGGTAATAAATTGTTATGGTAATCTTGTTGTAATTTTTTTAAATTATCACTATCCTCGTTCCTTGTTTGACTTTCATAATGATATGCAACAATGTTTCCATCACAATAATTTGTCAACCCCAATGTCACACATTTTAAATTTAACTCAACATCTTCTAAACAACTAATATAGTTTTCATTAAAATACCCACATTTTTCAAAAATGTCTTTCTTAATCATCAATAACCCACCTGTATTACCCGTTTCCTTAGTTAGGGTTGTAGAATAATTATAATAATTTGTTAAATTTTTATGACTCAATCGGATATTACCACTTTTATCAACAAAAAGTATAATTCCATCATGCTGAATGGTTTTATTTTCAAAATGAAGTCTACCCCCAACAGTTCCGACCTTAGTTTTTTCTTTAAAAACTTTCAACATACCATAAATCGCATTGTTCAACAACTTAATGTCATTGTTACAGAATAGGATAAATTCATATTCATTTCCAATATGATGTTTTACTACTTCATTATTTATCTTAGCAAAATTATAATAATCAAATTCTATTAATTTAACATTTGTATTTTCATACCTTATTTTAATTAATTCCTTTTCTTCAACTGACGAACCTGTATCGGCAATAAAAATATCATATAACAATGTATTACAGTGTTCGTGAAATGAATCAACACAATCAAATAATAAATTTAATTTACTTTTTGTTGGGATGATGACCGCAACTTTACCAACATTTTTAATTTGTTTTTCTTTAATTTCAGGAACATATATTGATTCAGGTTTTAAATCTAACGGTAAAATTGACCTGAATTTATTAATAAATTTTTCTTTGGTTTCATAAAATTCTTGATTCGGTTTCCCAACCGATTGGTGGGTTATTTCAAATGATGAGGTAACACCTATCTTAACACCATCAACATAATTAGGTAAACAAAAACTATGGTCATAAAAATGGAAACGTCCCATGGTCTCATCAAATTTATGTATTATCTTTGTTTTGTCAAATGCCATAAATAAACCATCAATACTTACGACAGGAACTAAGAATGGTAATTTTGGTGAGTATTTACTTAAAAACTTTTTATGACCGTCAGGATGATGATAAACTTGACCAACCATAGTTTGTTTTAATCTTTCCCAATACACACCCGACTCAGGAAAATAACAACTACCAGCCTTACCAATTATACCGAATTCAGGGTTGTTAGAAAAATCCTCTAACAATTTTTTACCCCAATTTTTTTCAAGTTTAATATCGTTATGACAACATACAACAATATCATACTTGGCATCTTTTATTCCTTTATTGTAAAGTTCGGATAATGAGTATTCGTTATGGTTTACGTAAGGTAAAACCTGTACCCATTGAAGTCCTGATGTTAACACAAGATGGTCATTAAACTTATCGTTGTATTCTTTATCTTTATGTGTTGAGTAAATTATTGTTATCATCTTCGTTTTCTTCTAATAATTTCTTTAACTTATCTAATTTTTCTGTCATATACCCATTCCACCACCCATCATTCATATTTGACATGGCAATTTCAGACTTCACCTTTTCAATCTCACACTCTATTTCTTTTTTACTTTTCATATCCCTGTACTTCCAAATCCGTTATCACCTCTTTCTTTTTCGTTTATTTTTTCTTTTTCAACCAAATTAACCCACTTTCCATTAACAACAGGGCAAAGAACTGCTTGAGCAACCTTCATACCTTTAGTTATCGTTACAGGGTGATTATTTGTGTTAAATACAATTACTTGAACTTCACCTGTATATCCATTGTCAACAGTTCCTGGTGAGTTAAGAACCATTAGTCCTTGTTTAATCGCTAAGCCGCTTTTAGACCTAACTTGAATTTCGTACCCATCTTTAATATCAAATGAAAGACCTGTCGGAACTAAAACTCTACCAAAAGAAGGTATTTCTATTTCCTCGGTTGAATATAAATCAAATCCAGAATCACTTGAATAATTATAGAACGGGTCAATTGCATTTTCATTTAACTTAGTATACCCTAAATCAAGTGTTGGTTCATATTCATTAAATGCCTTTTCAATTTCACTAAAATCAACACCAAATTCGTCCATTATTGAGTCAAAATCTCCAACGTCATCATCTTTAGTTAATTTCATAATCTCATCAATTTCTTTCATTTTTTCGTTGTAGAAATTGTAATTTTCAGGATTTGTCATTTTAGTTCTTTTAATTTTTTTATAGCTTCTATTAATACCTCCACATCCTTCTCACAATATTCGGCAATTTCTTTTATCATATTCTTATTCCAATAAGAATCGTGGACATTTGCCCCAGACACCTCACCACCTTTTGGTGATTCAATCCCCAAACAAGAGCAAAGTAAATCAAGGGACCCAATTGCGGTATAAGCCCCGTATTGCCATATTTCTTTAGTGTCAATCGCTTTAACTTCCCATGGCTTTGTATCATATGATGGAAGAATCTTGGATGGCATAATCCCATTAATAATCATACGCTTAGCCAACATAGGAATATCAAAATTCTTTAAATTGTGACCACATAGATAAAAATCAAGTTTATGACATCTATCTAAAAGATTTCTAACTTGGATTAAAAGTTCCTTTTCATCTTCACCTGAAAATGTTTGTTTTTTAACATCACCATTATCCATAACAAATGCCATTGACACACAAACAATTTTTGCAAATTCGGGGACCAATGCCCCCCGTTTTATAAAAACATCATCAGGAACAAGTCCTACGTCTTCTGGAAATCTTTTTTGAAACCAATCAAAGTACTTACTGAATTGGTCCGCAAGTTCGGGACTAAATTTTTGACAAGATTCGTAATCAGGACAACCCCCAACAGTCTCAATGTCTAAGAATAAAATTTTAGTAATTGGAATATTAATCATATCTTATTTTATAATTGATTCGTAAAATTCTTTTCGCAAAATGGTTACATTTTGTAAATTGTATTTGTCTTTAACAGTTTCATACAATCTTTCACCCATATCGGTAATCATATTAGGGTTCTCAACAAGTTTTTTAATAAACTTTGACCAATCACTATGATTTTTAGTTTCGTCAACTAACAAAGCATTACCATCAACAAAATTACCATTTTTAAGTGAATGTTTCAAGTCAATTGTATAAGGACCAACGTTAGATGCGATTAACGCTTTTTTGTAAAACCCCGCCTCAATAACTTTAAGTTGAGATTTAACCCTGTTAAAAATATGGTTTTTAATTGGTGCTAAAGAAATATCAAATTTAGAGTAATTCATAGCGTAAGATGTTACAGGTTTTGTCCAAACTCTTTGGTATGGTAATATAATATCACTTTTGTATTCATCTTCTTTAAATTCAAATAAGTAATCTTTGTATTTACCGTCAATAATTTTATAGTTATTTGTAAAAATCTCTTCATACTTAACCCAAACGGTTTCGCTAGGTTTAATTGGTCTTTGTTTTTGTTCACCTGTCTGTTGATTAACTTCAGTTACGGTCCCACGAATATCAAATCCACATAACACATATTGGATTTTATCATTAATACTTGAGTTTTTTTGAACAAATCCATCCAATAATTTTAAATCATGTAAATGAGATGACCCCCCTAACCAACCAACTCTAATTCTTTCAGATTCTAATGTTGGTTGTTTGAACTGAGGTTCATCTGGATTTATTGCATTTGGAAAAACAACCACATTTTTATTGTATTTTCTAATTTCATCGGCAAAAATTTCTGTAGTTGTTGTTACATAATCCGCTAATTTTAGATTAGCAACAATTTTTTCATGTATTTTGTTTTGAACAATTAATGAGTGGATTGGGTGTTCTTTTGTTGGTAACCAATAATCATCTAAATCAACAATAACTTTAATTCCTTGGGATTTTAAGTAGTTAATCAACTGTTGAGTCCCCTCATAAGATGAACCAACATTTCTATGGATATGAACAATTTGATATTTTTTCCAATAATTAGGGTCATTTACTTTAGGTTCAAAATCAATATCCACATAAAAATCATTAGGATACATATTTTGTAACATTACATGGGGGTCAACTGAGCGAAACTTTCCGACACCAGTTTTATCGCTTGGTAAGACTAACACATTAATTTTTTCTTTCATATTTTTTAATTATATAAACTAAAATATAATAGACCATTTTCATTATATCAATATAGAAAACAAAAAACCCCCACGATTAATGGAGGTTTGACCAATGTAATAAAATACAAAGGGGTGCGTGTTATTCCGAAATTTTTCTAACCTTAGTAACTTTACCCTCAAACATATGTTGACCCACTCTAAATTTAAAAACATCGTTAGATTTTTTTGTGGACTCAACCATAAGACCATTTTCTTTTAGTACCTCTTCAACAGTCTCCCTTACAATACTTCTAATATCATCAGCGGAAATACCATTTGAAATGCTCTCATTAACAATCGGTCTACGTTGTTGTGTGTTTGGTAATGGTTCTCCTTTTGCGTTAACGTTCATTAATCTTGCAGCTTTTTCAGCTAACTCAGATGAAATACTACTACCACCAGTTAATGGGTTATTTGGTTGAACAATTGGATGTTCCATCATTAATTGTTTTATTTCATCAGGTAATTTTGATGACATAATTCTATCTTTAGTTACTGGTTGTTGAGGTTTACTAACAGTACTAGTTGTATGAAATTCACTTTCATTTAAAATATCATTAGGTAAATTGTAAGTTGCTTGAGGCGCTTCGTAATTTTCTACCTGTGGTGTGGAAAAATTATTTATTCCATTATTACCTCTACCCATAGTATCGTGTCGTTCCATAATTTTTTTAGACACCATAAGTTTTTGTATTAAATCATTTTCGTTTGTCATAATAATATGTTTTATAAAAAATATGTGATAAAATATAACAGTAAAGTTAACTGTTAAGCAATGTTCTCTTCTGTATTATCAAATGTGACTAAGCTAATAACTCTCACCATTCCTTTATCACCATTAGGATTAAATCCTGGTTTTGGTTCATTAAATGTCTCACCTGTTGGTTTAAATGATAGGATTTTATCAACTCTAAATAATCTCCACCCAGGTAATGGTTGTTCACCTTTATATCCTGTATGAGACGCTCCCGAATTATCCCAAGCCCTTAATACTGGGTTATCTGCTTTACTATACCCAAAACAAACAGGCTCAATTTCACGTAAACCTTTACCTCCTGGTTCATCACCATCATAATAAATAATAACTTTGCGTCGTTTATTAATTGCATCACTTAATGATTCTATTGATGCGACTTCTAATAATACCGACTTAAATGTATCTATTAATTTCATTATGCACTTGGAGTTGTGTAAGGGTTTTGTATTTTATATTTATTTATTACCAATTCTGCTTTCCTTTCAATTATGTCTTGAATACCTCCCGCATTTTGGTTTCCTGTATCTAAAAACTGACCAGTTCCTTTACCTTGAGCATCTCCATCCGCTAACGCATCTGGATTAACTGCCGAGTATTGGTTTTCTGTTTTGTAATCATTTTTAGGGAACAATTTTTTTCTTTCCGCTTCTGCGATTTCAGATAATGAGTTTTTAGGTTGACTGAAA
>Ga0315899_10000310_pt1 | contig 60763 bp, 42 predicted proteins | sample LakEriMetagenome_2_FD_203518 | JGI IMG/M metagenome (GOLD analysis project Ga0315899, IMG submission 203518) | Freshwater fungal communities from buoy surface, Lake Erie, Ohio, United States - Buoy 4 MA112 | ecosystem: Environmental > Aquatic > Freshwater > Lake | place: USA: Lake Erie, Ohio... | reverse complement strand
ACTCTAGGCTATCGTGACGCCCAAATTGCTCAATCGCCATGCCGTCGAGCTTGCTAATCAAATCGAGCTTAGACCGTTGGCTTTCCGCCGTGGACTCGGTCCGTTCAATGTTCGCAACGCCGCTTCCCGAAGGTTTGAACACGGAACCTTGGTAACTCGCTGGCAAGAAACCACTACCAAAACAATCGAGTCCACCTGGCGGGATCAAACCGCCATTGATCACCACAAAGCCGGGTAAATTCTGGCACTCGCTACCCAGCCCATAGTTCACCCACGCGCCCATGCTCGGACGTCCCTGCAATCCGCTGCCGGTGTGCAGAAAGTAATTCGCGAACGTATGCTCAGGGAACTCCGAGACCATCGAGCGGATTACGGCTAGTTCATCTACGCACGTCGCTACATTCGGAAACAAATCGCTGACCGGAATCCCAGACTCTCCATATGATTGGAACTTCCAAGGGCTAGCTAGCAACGTTCCGTTATTATTGAATTGGGTCGGCTCGACAGTGAACATTTTTCCGGGATCTTGTCCGTTGTATTTGTCGAGCGCGGGCTTCGGATCAAACGTATCCATTTGAGCCGGGCCACCATCCATGTACAGAAAGATCACGTTCTTGGCACGAGCGGGATGGTGTGTACCATGACCTGCGAAGTCCGGTTCATCGGTGTTGATCGACGCGGCACCAAACCCTCGATCGTGATTGAGCGCCGCGAGCGCGACGGCCCCGAAACCACTGGCGCATCGCGCCAGCATTTCACGTCGCGAGGTCGGTTCAGGTTGGTATCGATGACACGGAAAGGATCGTTGATTTTTCATCGTAGAAATTTCATCGTAAGAATATGAACTCTTTCGTATTGATGAGCGCGTGAGCAAAATGACTCCAGCGTTCTCGATCGAGTGATGGATCACCTGATCCCTTGGATGAAGGTCCGAGAAACTCCATTGCGACTCGCTTTTCCATCTCTGTCGGACTACGTGCGAACGCAGATTGATACATCCAATCGATATTCGCGTCGGTGTTGGAACCTTGATTCAGTGCACGATCCGCCCATCTCTTTGCCTGTTCGACCACGAATGGATCGTTCATCAAAATGAGCGACTGAGCTGGCACATTGGATACGTTGCGACGCCCCATTGAACTGAAGGGTACCGGTGAGTCGAAGGTCAGCATAAAGGGTGACAAAAAATTGCGACGCACAGAAATGTAGATCGAACGACGACCGTCACCGTCTAAAGGCCCACTTGTTCCCGGTCGACCACGTCCGTCCATAAAAGATGTCAAGTGAATCGGTACCGGTGCACCAAATTGTTTCGAATCAAGTCGCCCCGATAATGCAAGTAGTGAGTCGCGGATGGCTTCCCCCTCTAATCGCTTCGGGGAGCGGTGATGCCATAGCATATTCTTGGGGTCCGCTTCCATTGCGGCAGGATCGGATTGACTCGACATTTGATAAGAGCGTGATAACACGATGCGCCGAATCATTCGCTTGATGCTCTGACCATCGCGTACGAATTCACTCGCCAAATGGTCTAATAACTCGGGATGAGAAGGCCGCTGGCCCAATACACCAAAATCATCGGTTGTCGGTACGATTCCGCGACCCATGAGATGATGCCAAATGCGATTGACAATCACTCTCGCGGTTAGCGGATTGTTGGGGTCATTGATCTGATTTGCCAATTCCAGTCGCCCACTACCTCGCTTGATAGGCATCGGAGAGTCACCCGTAACCGCAGTCAAGAAATGACGTGGCTCCACTTTACCGGGCTTTGAGGAATTACCACGAATCAAGATACGATCATCTTCACCCGTACCATCTATCATGGCTGGGGCGATGTGCGATTTAAGCTGAACCTGCGATCGAAGCTCCTCACGCTCACGGCGCCACGCGTCGACCATTCTTTGAGCTGACGGGTTGCCCGCTCCATCGCCCGTACGTTTGAGAAACACGATTCTGTCGATCCCGATATTGCCCCAAGACGATTTATGATTGTCGACCACCTCAATCTTGGCTTCTTTTCCGAGGTACTGGCGAACGTCCCAAGTGTTCAAGGACATCTGGTTGTTGTTTTTGCCTGTTGCTTGCAAGACTGTCTTGCCATCGATCACCAAGTTAACACAGGTCAGGTCACGATGTGAGCCGCCGCCGACCAAGAATTCGATTGCGTCGAAGTCAATCATGAACGGCTTTGAGACAAGCGTTCCGGTCAAGCTATCACCGAGCGCAACATCACCACCTTTTCGAATGTTGTGCGAGTTCACAAAGAACTTTCCAACGGCGTTGATCTTGCCTTGATAAGAACCGATCGTTTCCAACGTTTGCGGTATATTGCCAAACGCATCACCAGTGGCTGTCCAGCCGTCGTAGGTCCCCGATTCAAAATCGGCGAAGACTATCTCCTCGAGTGATCCAGCGGGACCAAAAATCGCTTCTGTTTTTTGGGCATATTCAGTAAACGCTCGAGTTGTAGCTGCCAGCCGCTTATCGACATCTGCTAACCCGGCACCATCGAGTCCTTGCACAACCATGCGAATCGAGAGTTGAGTATCTCTGGCGGGGATAAATTCCAGATGCAAACGATGGCCGACATACCGCTTGAGATCGAGGGTCACCCAGCCCTGCTGCTTTACATCAAAAGCGCGAATTGTTTCGCCATGTAGTGGGCCCGCGACCAAGCGGTGAGAATCGACACAGGCAACGACGTGCCCTGTACCTTGGAGGAGCACACTCACTTTCGCATCGTTCAATTCGAAGGTTGGGGTGCGTAGAGTTCGGCCGCTAGCTGGGAGACTTGTCAGTCCACTTTGGTCGTGAACGTTTCCGATTGTGACCGATTCCAAACCGTTCCAAAACGCGTCACTAGTAGCCGAGCCATGAGTAGCGATGCGGACCGCGTTTTGTTCGTCAAAATAGGGAAAGCCTTCACGCCGAGGTGATTGGCCAAAGAGGAAGCCGTCTTGAATGTAGTACTGCGGTGCTAAGTTACTGTAATCGACGATGATCGCATCGTCCGTCAAATAGCTCATCTGTCGGGGATAATTGATCCCCTCAGCATCTAGCAGGTCACGAATTTGTCGCTGGTACTTGGCGTCGATTTCTGCTAGACGATTGGAAATCTGACGATCTTTTTCGATTGTTTCAAATCGAACTTGTCGATAGTCACTGCTTTGCAAGAATCCCGACAAGGAATAATAGTCCGCAGTCGAGATCGCATCGAACTTGTGATCATGACAGCGTGCACATGCGACCGTCACTCCCAAGAATGTCTTTGACATCACATCGATCATATTATCGAAACGATCCGACTCATCTTTTCGAATGTCGACTGGTGAATGGACCCACTCGCCCAAGAACCAGAATCCAGTCCCCAGGATCGATTCATTGAAGCCATGTTCTGGATTCAGTCGTGGTGAAGAGAGTAAATCACCAGCGATGTGTTCGCGTACAAACTGGTCGTAAGGCACATCGGCATTCAGTGCACGGATCACATAATCGCGATATTGAAACGCGTTGGGCGAATCATTGTCAAACTCGTGTCCCCGAGACTCGGCGTAACGAACCAAGTCTAACCAGTGCCGACCCCAGCGTTCACCGAAGTGTGGCGACTGAAGCAATTCATCAACCACACGTGCCAACGCATCCTCGGACTGGTCGGCGAGAGCCTTCGCAATTTGTTCTGGAGTCGGTGGTAAACCGATCAAGTCCAAATAGATTCGTCGCAGTAGTCCTCCGCGATCGACGTCGTCCGCGGGCTTAAGACCTTGAGTTTCCAATTTTGCGAGTAGGAAATGGTCTAGTGGGGAGCGAGGCCAGTTCTTATTGGTAATCGTCGGTAGTTCAGGCGTGCTGATTGGTTGCCATGCCCAATGTTCCGACTTTCGTTTCTGCAAATCGAATGTAGCGATGACGTTGGAGTCTGTTGGTTCATCACCGTCTGGCCATGGAGCACCCATTGCGATCCATTTTTCGAATAACTTGATCTCGTCGTCGGCCAGTTTGCCTTTGGGGGGCATTTCATAAGACTCGTAGCGGATCGCTTGAATAAAAATGCTTGCATCCAAATCCCCTGGAACGATCGATGGCCCCGAATCGCCGCCTCGCAGAAGTGCTGCGCGGCTATCGACTCGCAAGCTCGCTTGCAGTTTCTCCGACGTGCCACTGTGGCAAGAATAGCAATGCTCGACTAGCAGTGGTCGGATCTCTTTTTCGAAAAATTCGAGATCGCTCGGCGTAGCCGTTTGTGCCAAAGCGACCGACGGCACTACGCTCATAGCGATCAGCACCACGACCAAAGTCGTTAAATAATGGTTGAGTTTACGTTTCATTGGGACTTCACCTCGGAACACCTGCGGCATCGCTAGCAATGCAACTAGATGGTTCAGACTTTTCGTAGCGATCGCGTATTTGCTGCACAGTAACCATACTGACAGTAACCATCGTGGTAGCCTGTTCTTAACCGCCGTGGCAGCGATTATTGAACAGTTCCACACTCGTTTTCTGCTACACACCTTGAAACACCATTGCTAGTGGGGGATAAAGCGAGATTAAACTAAATTGCGTCATAGGGCAGCCGGATCGAGCAAGCTGGGTTGTCCCCTGTGCCCGGACATTAGGTGGGATCAAGGTCCTATTCTTGTCCATTAAGCTGCCAAAGTCGAGGATCAAATGCGACACAAAAGTACGAATTTGCGACATCCTGGTGGTTCGATTCAGCAAAAAGCTAAGGGGAGCATCTGATGAAGATAAGAAAACGCCCACAAATGGCACTGCTCATCGAGACCTCTCGCTCCTACGGTCGAAACTTGCTTCGTGGCATCGCGTCCTACGCGCGGACGAGAACGGATTGGGCCTTACTGCATCAGGAGATGACCATCGACACCTCGCTGCCCGGTTGGATGACCGCATCCTCGCCGAGGGGAGTGATTGCTCGGGTTGATCGACGCAATATCGAGCCATTACGAGCCATGAACGTTCCAATCGTTGATGTGCGTTGCCACGAGAAGTTCGATGGGATTCCGCAGGTGGAAACGGACGATCGATTGGTAGCCCGGCAGGCTTTTGAGCATCTGTGGGAGCGAGGCTTTCGTCGGTTTGCCTTTTGTGGCTATCAGTCTGCTCATTACTCCCAAGCACGACTCCGTTTTTTTCGTGAGTTAGTCGACCAAGCTGGCTGTCCGCTGCAGGTCTATGAATCCTCTAGTCCACCCAACGTGACATTGACGCAGGTTGAAGAGCAAGGTCAGTTTGATATCGAATCACTGATCACATGGCTGGGAAGTTTCACGCCACCAACGGGAATGTTTGTATGCAATGACATCCGTGGTCAGCAGGTCGTTAATGTTTGTCGCACGCTCGATATAGCGATCCCAGACGACATTGCTGTGATCGGTGTCGATGATGATGATGCGATTTGTCCACTTAGCGATCCGCCGTTGTCGAGTGTCAAGCCAGATGCAGAGCAGGTTGGCTATCGCGCGGCTGAGGTATTGGATGCCATGCTCAAAGGGCAGTCAACTTTGTCGGTGCAATTCGTACCGCCCGTAGCTGTCGTACAGAGGCTATCCACGCAAGTTGCGGCGGTTGAAGATCGTGAAATCGCGATGGTGTGTCGTTTTATTCGCGAGCACGTATGCGACGGCATCGATGTAAGTGATGTTGCAAGAGCAACATCACTTTCTCGCCGCCAGTTGGAACGCCGCTTTCGACAATCGCTAGGTCATACGTTGCACGACGAAATTACGTTTGCAAGAGTAGCGAGGGTCAAGCAATTGCTGACTGAGACACATATGACTCTAGAACAAATTGCCGTTGCCACCGGTTTCAGTCATCGAGAACGTCTGAGTAGCGTATTCAAGCTGGTCACAGCACAAACGCCAGGTGACTACCGCAGTGAGCACACGATTCGCGATGTCCGAGAACCACGATCCTTCGATGCATAACTAATAGGTTTTGAGGCTCCATTGTGAGTTCTTTTTGATCGCTTGTACGGTTGAACTTTTAGTGAGTCAATCGGCTCAGTGCTTTAAGGCCGGTGGGTGGTTCGATCTGCCATGGAATGATCACCATGCGGCGGGCATGAATGTCCCTTATTTCACTTAGGTATCTTTGCTCGTGTAATTGCCGCTGTTTCATCAGAGGATCGGTTATTGGCAGATTGCTGAGAACCTGATTGATGACCCATGCAAAGGGCTCGATCTCGGCACGTCGCAGGTCTCGTTGTAATGCTGCCGCTTCGTGTACCGGTGTCGCTTCAGGAAGCGTGACGATGAGCACTCTGGTGAAGCTAGGATCTCGTAATCTCGGTAAGAGGTTTTCAACGGCATCTGGCATTTCACTGGCTTGCCGCGTGACCTCGCGGTGATAAGCCAATGCGGAGTCAAGCAACAGAATCGTATGACCCGTGGGGGCTGTATCCAAAACAACAAATTTATTCGTGCCAGCAGCGACAGCATCGGCAAAAGCTCGAAAGACGGCGATCTCTTCCGTACAGGGTGATCGGAGGTCCTCCTCCAAGAGTGCTTTGCCTTGCGCATCAAGGTTTGCACCTGCTTTGCCCACGACTTCTGCCGAATACTTCGCGGTTTCTACTGCCGGATCGATGCGACTTACTGACAAGTTTGGTAGGCGTTCGTCATTCATCGCGGCCGCTACGTGTGCCGCAGGATCCGTTGTGGACAAATGAACTTCGAATCCTCGTTCTGCAATGGCCACGGCGACTGCTGCTGCAACGGTTGTTTTACCGACGCCACCTTTCCCCATTGCGAGAATGACTCCATGACCTGTTGCGACTAAGTCGTCAATCATCTCACCAAGCTGGGGCAGTGGCCCGATGAAGTTTTTCCCCGTCGCTTTCTCTTGTTCGAAATCATCCGGCATATAGGGATTGGTATCGTGCGTTTGTGTTGCGGAGTTGCCCAGTCTACGAAGTGAGTCGATGCCAAGGATTCCATCTGGACTAAGTGGTAGAATCGTCTGCGGAAACGTTTTTAAGCTATCAGGTATCGCAGCGAGAGCGGTTGCACCGCGCTGCTGTAGGGCCATGGCATATGGATCGCTTGTGTCGATAGCGTTGAATACACCGTTTACCACGAGGTGTTGATTGTAGACTCCTAGTTCAGCTAGCTCAAAGCTGGTGCGAGCCGCTTCACGCAGGGCGCTCGTCTCCGCACGAGCTACGAGCACTAGCGTCGTTACTTTGGGATCACTGAGGGCTTTAACAGAGTCTTGATACAATATCTTTTGAGTCTGCAAGCCGGCCAAAGGCCCCAAGCAACTAGTTCCTGTCGTGTTCTTTTTCATAAAGTCATCCCACGCGGAAGGTAACGTTAGTAACCGTAGCGTATGCCCAGTGGGAGCGGTATCAAAAATCACATAATCGAATTCCACTGTCGCTTTGGGATCACCGAGCAAATGCGAGAACTCATCGAAGGCTGCGATCTCAAGTGTACATGACCCCGAGAATTGTTCCTCCATACTCTTTACGGCTGCTTCGGGTAACAATCCACGATAGGGACCCACCATCCGTTCGCGATATTCCGCTGCTGATTTCTCAGGGTCGAGATTCATAGCGAACAGTGTCGCAATAGCAGGGATTGCCGTCGGATGGTTTCCGAGCGTGACTCCCAGCACCTCATCAAGGTTCGAAGCCGGGTCGGTCGAGACGAGCAAGACCTTTTTGCCAGCATCGGCTAACCGAACCGCAGTCGCACAAGCAACCGACGTTTTTCCGACACCCCCTTTGCCTGTGAAGAATAGATTGCGCGTCGGATGCTCTAAAAACTTCATGATTGTAAGCCTTGAGGTGTAAGGTGTAAGGTGTACTATTGAGCAGAACGAGCAGGAACTTGGCTTACGCCTTATCCCTTACTTCTCAAAGCTCTCTAGCAGCAACCGCTTGTTCCGCAACATCCACCATTGTCGTTGGTGACAGGCAATAGCTGTTTCGATAGCGAGCCACTGACCCATGCAGCGAGGTCTTCGCGCGACGGATAAACGGTTTGGCTAACAATCGTGCCATCAACGACAACGACAGGCAGGCAATTGGTTCCCGCTGTACTCAGTAAATGGTGAATCGCTTTATTATCGATAAATGCTTGTGGTTGCTGTGCTAGGTTATAGCGTTCCACATTGTGCCCTTGGTTCTTAAGCCAATCGAGATCGGCTGCGAATCTGGGCAACATGGGATCAACATCTGGACCACAGACGCCCGTCGAGCAGCACATCGGTTTGTCATAGACTTGTACAGTTTTCAAGGTCTTCTCCTTTGAGAAAGTAGTACGGATCGTCAATCAATCACCTAGGATTAAAGAATTACTAGTGGTAATTAGATAGCCGATCATCGAAATACGATAGGTGTATGCGTGTAGTTTGACATTAATGCGAGGCATTTAGTGTTACTCGATCAGGCGTGATACACATGACTGAGTCGGGGGACGCAGCAATAACGATTTAAACACGAGACATCATGTACAGCATTTCACGACAAATCTGGGCAGAGCGTTCGTCGTATCGCTGCGATTCGAACTCTGTGTCGTCTGCTACCTTGGGATCTTCGTATCGGATGGGAATACGTAGGTCGCAGCCCATAACTAATGGGCAAGCGTCATCGGCCTGGGAGCAGGTCATTACGGCACAGTAATGTTGATTTGGATTGGGGGGATCGCCGTACGTTTTCGAAAAGCATATTTGAGGACTAGCCGAGTCCGAGGAAAAGACGCTGTAACGCGGGTTCGTTGTATTTGGGACATCAGGAACAATTCTTAATCCACATCGCTGCATGGCGGCAACCGCTCGTGGGTTAAAGGCGGTGGCTTCGGTACCACCTGAAAAAGTTTCCACTCCAGTCAGGCCGTAGTAATCGGCTGCAATCTGAGCCCAGATTTGCGAAAGGTGGCTTCGACGCGAGTTATGCGTACAGATAAAGGTGAGTTTAGCTATCTCGGATTTTGGCAATCGTTCTCGAACATAGACGGCAACCGTCGCCAATTCTGTTTGTCGTTCACTTGGTATCAAATCGAATTCCGATACGCGATCATTCAGATATCCGAGCAATTTCGGGTAAAGGGAATTAACTGATGGCGAGGGTAGCCTGGCAGTCATTGTAGTTCCTTCTTATAGCTTGAAACAAATTCATCGTACTTGAGCAACGTCGCGGGATCATGGCTCACAATTTCGCTAGCTGTTGCATCAGTGGTGGTTGGTAAATCGCAGACGTTTTTATCATCTTGACGGTCATTGGGGAAGAGTCTATATTTGCACGATGACGCAAATATGCAAAAAAGAGAATTGACTATGAAACCACAGGAAGCCTCACAGTGTTGCGGGCCGATCGACGATTTGCTGGATGCGGAACTCTTTAAGGCGTTGGGGGAACCAACGCGTTTGAAGCTCCTGTCCTGCTTGGCCAAGTGCGGACGAGCTTGTTCGGTTACAGAGTTAACCGAGTGTTGTGCTGTCGATATCTCAGTGGTATCTCGTCATTTAGGTGTTCTGGAAAAAGCTGGAGTTCTCACTGCAACAAAGCAAGGGCGAACCGTCTTTTATGAAGTTCGCTACAAGCACCTGACAGAGGCGTTTCGATCATTGGCAAAGGCAATCGAAGGTTGTCGTCCAAAGCGAGGGTGCTGTTAAACCATTGCTTTCGCTTTTCCCTGTGTTCGCATTTCGCAGCATGGGCTTAAACCGTTTGGAAAATAAAAATCGGAAAGACAGTCGATATGGATCAAGCTGAAAAACCAGCTATCAGCTTCTTTGAGAGGAATCTTACCTACTGGGTGGGGCTCTGCATGGTTATAGGGGTGCTCATCGGTAAATTTGTACCAGCGATCCCGCAGTTCTTAGCAAAGTTCGAATACGCTAACGTATCAATTCCCATCGCTGTTTTAATTTGGCTCATGATCTACCCTATGATGATGAAGGTCAATTTTGCCAGCGTGAAGAATGTGGGTAGGAATCCTAAAGGGCTTTTCGTGACCTGGGTTATAAACTGGCTCATCAAGCCTTTCACGATGTTCGGTATTGCTGCATTCTTTTTCTATGTAGTCTTCAAGCAGTGGATTGCACCTGAACTGGCTAAGGATTATCTGGCTGGCGCTGTTCTGCTGGGAGCCGCTCCGTGCACGGCGATGGTTTTTGTTTGGAGCCATCTCACTCGCGGCAATGCGGCTTATACCGTCGTTCAGGTTGCGACCAACGATTTGATCATCTTGATTGCCTTTACGCCTATCGTTGCATTTCTACTTGGTATTGGTGGGATTACCATTCCTTGGATGACATTGATCGTTTCTGTGGTTTTGTTCGTAGTTGTACCACTGGTCGGTGGAGTGCTAACGCGAAATTTAGTGATCCGCTCTAAGGGAGAAGAATACTTTCAAAATGTCTTCATACCCAAGTTCAATAATGTCACGATTGCTGGTTTGTTGTTGACGCTAATCTTGATCTTTTCTTTTCAGGGCGAAGTGATCCTCACGAATCCGTTGCATATCGTTCTGATCGCTGTTCCACTGGTTATACAAACGGTGTTGATCTTCTTTTTAGCTTATGGAGCATGTTATCGTTTGCATTGCCCGCACGACATTGCCGCACCGGCTGGAATGATTGGTGCATCCAATTTCTTTGAACTTTCGGTTGCTGTAGCCATCACGCTTTTTGGAGCATCCTCACCGGTTGTGCTCGCGACTATTGTTGGAGTGTTAGTTGAGGTACCTGTCATGCTCGCCTTAGTTGCCTACGCAAACAAAACCAGCGGTTGGTTCTCAAAGTTCGGAACTGATGGCTAGCGATTGAGGATCGCCACATCGCTATCCCAAGGTATCGCATACTTTTGGGGGATTGGTATAGAATGCTCTCGTAGCCCGATTTTGCTACATTATCAGCGGATAGATTTCGATTATGTGTCGTATCGTGAAAGTGTCATTGGTAAGAGGTGTCTGGTTTTGCAGTCTATTGGTCTTGAGTCATGTGGTAGTCGCCGCTGACCATCCTGCATTACAACCGGTCAAGGAGCTGTTTGCGGCGATGTCCAAGCATGATGGTAAAGCCATGCAGGAAACCGCTACCGAAGACTTCCAATTGCTCGAGCATGGTGAAGACTGGACGATGCAGAAGTTGATCGATGCGGTTCAACCTAAGGGTAAACCGTATGTGAGGAGGAATTTCTTTTGCCAAATTCGAGCTAGGGAGAAAGGAGATATAGCCTGGATTAGCTATTGGAACAAAGCTGAGATTCAGAGTGAGAGCGGAGGGAGGACTGTCGTGTGGCTCGAAAGCGCAGTCATGATCAAGAAAGACAATCAGTGGAAAGTACAATTGCTGCACTCAACCCGTTTAGAACCGAAAGACTATCCGAAAGAAATTAAGTGGGTTGAGTACCAGGCGACTCCGTAGTGCACCATCAAAATGAAAGGTCACGCGCACGAGTCTTGAGATGAATTTGTGTTAACGTCTTTTTTCGGCGTCAGGTTTCTAGTCCGAAAATCGGAGTATATCGACGAGACATACGAATGTGTTCTTTGCCATTTATACGACTGCGTTTTGATCGGTTCGAGTTCTTTGAACAACTCTCTGCAAATGGAGTGTCGTCAAAATGGCAAGCGGTAGTAAGACCACAGCAAAAATGGTGAACATACTGAAAACCGCGTGTTGCCAAGCAACATCAAGCGGAGCCCAAATGTAACCGGGGTATTCATCTATTTGCATGACGAATCGAAAGTGAGTGCCGGTGGTCTTGAGGACGATCCAATGCAAACAAGAGATCGCTAGTCCAAACAGCCAGGCACCCAGTGGTAATGACAAGACGCCTAACAATGCCCCCTTAACTGTACTTGTGCGTTGTAAAAGCGGGGCTAGAGCAAAGGTGACGATCGTCCCGGTGACCATACCCGTTGCGATTACTGTTTTGGCCTGCCATGGCGACCATAGCAATTCACTAAGAACCCCAGGCACAATCGACCAGAAAGCGCCATAGATTAAGCCCCAAATGAATAGCTTATTTATTTGAATAGCACCGTTTTTTGTCCCGTTACTTGTATTCATGAGTTGAGAGTTCAGTCAATAAATGTTCTTATGGGTGGCCAATCTTGATCTTCTGTAACCGTAAACGCTGTGCGTTACTAACTGTGGCGTTAGGGCGAAATTGGTTGTTTCCGCACTCAACAGGGACATCTTGGTCCGTGTTGGTTTCCCATAAGATGTTGTTTACGTAACGCCTTGACTTATCAGGTGTAGGTGTTTCCGATTTGAAGACCGATATTTTCTCACTTTTCTATTTTTTGTGTTGTGGTTTCAACCCCTAGGACGGCTTCTAGCAGAGGCCCTAAACGCGATGCATAGACCGCGTATCCAGTCGGAGAGAGATGAATATTGTCTGGTGTGTATAGATTCTTTCTCAAAGTGCCATCTTTATCAACGAATTCGCGGAATAGATCCAGCATATGCACATGTGGATCCGCATCCATTTTCAATAGATCGAGTGCCTCATTCGTTGCCAGAATATCCTAATAAAAACAATCATGAGCAAGATGGCCTTGGGTTGAATTCTATCAACACCACCATGATCGAGTCGCCAACTCAAATACGGACCGGCCTGCAACGCATGCCTCGGAACGCTAAAAAACATAGTAGCGAGGATCGTAGCTGAAACTACGGCTGTCTACACAAGGGACCGCTGCTGTTGCTACTGCTATTCCCGTTCTATTTCAATCTGGTTGCTTGAGCTTATCGCTCGGAATCAAATTTCAGATAAAAATTTTGTCGAAGATTGGCCCACTAGATGGGTATGGACAATAAAAATCACGGACAAAAGTATGAGGCCGAAATAAACTCGCGAGGCTTTCACCTCGCGAGTTCTTTGTTCTGCAAGCATCGTCTCAATCGAGTACCTATGCTTTTACGCTGCGACGTCGACGACGGATTACGTAACCGCCCAAAGCGACACAGCCTAACAAAGCCATCGAACTAGGCTCTGGCACGGCAGCGATGGTGTACGATGGGACTCCCAACGCCGATCCGTTGATCGATGAAAAATTCACGTCGGTAGCAAAAAAGTCAGCCAACGAAATGTTGTAGGTACCCACCGTCGCGCCGGTCGTATCGAGTGTTAGTCGCGCAATCTCGACCGCTGTGGTGTTGTTAGGAAATACGACTGCAGGAAATCGCGAACCAAAGAAAATCAAAGTTCCACCGGCATCAAAATCAGATTGGCCAAAACCTCCCGTACCGCCAGTGATTGTTAGTGATCCCGAAGTGAACCGACCCGCGGCTCCATTGGGATCAGCTAGCTCCAAGGTTAGATCCACACCCGCTGGCTGCTGGGTAGGGATGCCAGCGTTGCCTCCTACCAAATCGGTTCTCAGGAAGATACCAAACTGAGCGGTGTTTCCGATAACGATCGGATTCGAGCCTCCAATCTGTTCAACAGAGTAAATCAAGTCAGCTTGGGCTTTGGTGTTCACCAAGAACATCGCAGCCATAGCCAAAAACATTAAAACCTTTTTCATCAATGACCTCGTACTAAGATGCTAAAACAGGACAGGGAAAAAGGGCAACGAACGCTAGTTGCCCAGATAAGAACGTAACCAGACTACATTCGTCGACGTCTTCTGTTCGTATCCTCAGAATCGTCTAGTGAAAAACTGCCGTACGCAGAGAAGTCCATAAAGAACTGATCGAACGAGTTTAAATATCCTTTGCTAGACTCGCCTCCGATCTTTCCGGAAGAACTTCCTTTGCTAGATTTGTCGTCATCTCCAGATTGTCCGTCGCCAGCGCTACCAGGTCCAAATCTGCCAGCAGCAGAAGCAGGAATCGTAATGTTTCGCAGACGTAGGACGCCGATGCCGGCCGACATCGCACCGATATCCGCATTTAAGACCCGGCCGTTCTTATCCAAGTCGTAAATGTTCGTTACCGGTACGCTAGTTCCCGACACTCGGGTTGCAATAGCAGCCGCATCAGTGTTATTCACTATGTACTGTCCAGATTGGACGCCCGTTACCTCGCCGCGAAGGTGACCCAAGTAGAACACCTGAGAACTTGCCAAACCGGTGTTAGAGTTGGCGAGCACTGAGAGCCTAAGCCATCTGTTCTCGATAACGTTGTTCGCCCAAGCGATCGTAACACGACTGTTTGCACCGCTCTGTGTAACAGTGACACTTGTAGGTGCGGGAGCTGCCTGCCAGCCCGACGGTGGGTTGGTAGATTCCGTAAAGGCACCCTGAGGGCTCATTTGGAATGCAAAGTCCGCTGCCGTCACAGTGCCCGCTAAATCCTGAACAACGAACGATACAAGATTAATGCCTCGGGATGTACTAATCAAATTGGCGAAGGACAGCGTTTGTGCTGTTGGTCCTTCTTTGGCAAGAGACTTACCAGTGTCAATTCTATTGTCACCAGTAAAGGTTCCGCCTCCGTGCATCACGTAGGAGTTCAGAATAACGCTCTCAATCGCAGTGACCGTGAAAGTGACTTCAGAGGAGGCTCCTTGAGCATCGGTCGCCGTTATCGTAACTAATCGATTCGAGAGTGCTTGAACTGGAGTTAGTGACCAATTCCAAGTACCATCGGCGTTTCGGACCACATCGCCTAGGGAGGCTGTCAATGTCACTACGTCTCCTGCATCTGGATCTGCCCATGTGCCGTTGTTAACCAGCGTTGAGCGGAGCCCACCGGAGACCGACGCGAGTGCCCGTGTCAGAGTTGGTGTGGTATTTCGGACGAACCCTGGCGATCCTCGATCGACTGCACTGAACACAGAACCGGTTGGGTTTACGGCTCCGTTTTGACCAGCTACTGAGGCTCGCCAATTCGTACCGACATTGTTATCCGAAGCTGGATCGACTAAGAAGATAGTTGCACCTTCTCCCGAAGCTGGCCAAATGGTGCCGTCTCGACCAAAATCGACAACGTCAATATCGTTGTTGGCAGTATCTTGAATCGTGAGAATCACTCCTCCGACAGTGGGGCTGTTAAACAATCCGCCACGTTGTTTGTTCGATCCATCATCTTTTGACGACCAATTCACACCAAAGACTTTGGCAGCAGCAGGAATCTTCCAATCCGTTCTGATCAACGTATCAGTGTTCAAGCCGAAGAATCGATTGTAAATGACTGCCACTTCTCCTGGCAACAACAGAGAGCCAGACGCGATTCGTCCCCAATCTTGCACCTCTTTGTCGTTCAATCGCCAACCGCTTAGGTCGACTGTTGTTGTGCCTTCATTGAAAATTTCGACCCATTCATTTCGTTGCTCTTGCGTTGAGCCACCGTTAGGGTTGTACATGATTTCCGTGATAACAACGTTGCCGACTTCGTTATCACTTACAACAGTATCGTCTTTGCCACCCACGAATCCACCTGCAACAGCGGTGATGGTTAGGGGTTGCGCGCCATCGAAGGTAGAGTCATCGATGAGCGTGATGACGAAACTGACGGATGACTGTCCGCTCGGAATCGTAACGGAAGCAGGAATCGTTCCCACAGCCGGATTGCTGCTTGTCAGATTAACGACAACATCACCCACGGTATCAATATTTCGAGAAACAGTACCTGAGATCGTTCCTCCATTTTCGGTCGCGGTAGAGGGAACATCGACCGTCAATGTCGAAGCTGCGGCTGTCGTGATCACATAGGCTGTCGGATCATTTAGTACAGGTGACGGGAAGTTATCCGTAGTACCAGTCACGACAATATTGTCGATCGCCCACCACCAATCGTTGGATCCTGTGAGTCCCCATCGGAATTTCATCAACCCCGAATCAGGGTTAGGCACCGTGATCGATCTTCGTTCATTCACGTTCGTAGCAGTAGCGGATCCATTCGTGTTATTGACATCCAGAACCAAAAGATTCTCCCAGTTCTGTCCGTCGTCATAACTCACCTGAACGGTTCCGATTTGGTTGTTGGGATTAGGGGTTGTTCCTTCTGGTCGGAAACTGGAATCGAATTCCAGCACGACGCTATTTGGCTGAACGGAGTCCAAGTCGATAGCGTTGGAGGAGAATAAGCTATTGAAGCTATTGCTAGGTCGAGCGTAGTCTTCCCACTCATCCGTATCGCCAATTGCGATAGTTCCTTGGCCTCTTGTAAAGTTGGCGCGACCTTGTCCTCCCTGTGTTTGCCAAAAATTTTTATCAGCAAAGGTCCAACCTACCCATTCCGGAGCACCACCGGCAGGCATCAGCGTACGGTCGACATTCCAGTCTTTAGGTGGAACTGCTGTGAAGTCGCGTCCGTTAGGAGTCACACCGACGGTTTCAAGCACAGCGGGTCCCAATGGAAGCAACTCAAAGTTTTGTGTCAGCAAGGTCGCGCCCGCTGTAGACAGTGCGAGATTCGTCAGTACTACCCCGGGATCTAAGCGACCGATGTAAACGGTCTCGCCCTGAAGATTCTCTGGGAAATTGATTGTCATCGTTGCCCCCGCGACCGTCACGGACGGAGAGTTCACATCAATACTGGCACCGACCTTGCCGTCGGATTGGCGAAGCAAGTGAATGAACCCATTTCCCTTTCGGATGTTCTGATTGAAAGTAACCGTAAAGTTCGAATCAACGGGTACGTTTGTTGCTCCCGGCAATGGAGTAATCCCAACGATCCCGAAGTCATCATCAGTTACCTCGATTTGGATCGAACCTGCATTAAAGTCTGCTGCGGTTGCGTTGATGGCGACTAACTGCGGAAGCTCCAAGATGGAGTCATCGACACCAGTAATGGTAAAGGTTGCTGAGAACGAACCATCCGGGATCGTTACAGTCGCCGGCACAGTTAGTTCTGTTGTATCTGCACTCGTCAACGTGACAACCAAATCTCCCTGACTAGTTTGTGCTCTGGTGACCGTTCCGGTCGCAGTCCCGACATTTTCATTGATCGAACTACGATCGACCGTCAATGTAAGGGCTGGGGTATCCCCCGTTCTAAAGTTCCATGCAGTTGGATCTTCGATACCAGCAAAGGGTGCTCCGGTGCGTTGTCCACGAACAACAAGATTATCGATGGCCCACCAAGTGTTGCTATTGTCACCTGCCTGTAAGCTAAAACGGAACCGTAATTGGCCTGAATTGGGCTGTCCTGATGCGGGCAACGTCCCTTCGACTACGGACGCACCGACAAAAGAATTTATCGCATTTGCGTTGGAGACAATAATTCGCTCGTTGCGTCCGTCGTTAGAGTTGAACGCATCGCCAAAGAATAAGTAGGGTGACCACGAAGCTCCGTTGTTAGAAGAAACCTCCACTTGGCCATAGGGAAATGCGCTTCCCCTTCTAAAGCTCGAATCAAACTCCAGCGACAGAGTACCGTTTGCTACCGTTGATAAATCGATCGGAGCGGTAACCAAAAAACTATTAAACTGTCCTGGGTTTCGAGGTCGATCGGCCCACTCATCGGGATCTGCCACCGCGACAGTGCCCGTTCCTCGAGTAAAAATGCTACCCGATTTGTCATCCGAGGCAGCGATCCAGGAATTTTTGTCCATAAAGGACCAGCCATCGAACTCGGATGTGCTTCCCCCTGGCATCTGCGAATTATCAACTTGGTATAGTAAAGGAGGTGTTTTCGTAAAGTCAGTGCCATCCCCTCCGGTCTCAAGCGTAAAGGGGCCGAGTGGAAGGAGATCAAATGTTTCTGACAAAAGAATCGTATTGGGAACTATAGTCGCGGATGTATCGAGAATCGCACCATCATCGAACAAGACGTGGTAGTTTGTAAGCTTCTTGAGATCTGCTGTCGGATTGATCGTGACTCTTGCGCCGGAGATAGTCACATTCGCGGAATTGATATCGATCGTTTCTCCAAGAACTCCCGTGCTCGTTTCTACGATATGAACTCGGCCATTTCCTTTTTGAACGTCGGTATTAAACTCGACGATCAAATTTGTTTTGAAGAAGGCATCGGTTGAGTTATCAGCGGGGAAAACTGTTAGGGTATCAGGTCCCTCGTCATCAGTGACCCTTACGATTTGATTCCCCGTAATGTATCCCGTTGCAGATGCTGTAATGATGACAGGTTGCGTGCGATCGAAAAGCGTGTCATCTACGGCGGTGATCGGGAACGTCGTGAATCGCTGACCGTCTGGTATGACGATAGATGCGGGGACAGTCGCTTCGGTAGTATCGTTGCTTGTCAGCGTAACGGTAATGTCACCAGCAACGCTGTTGGCAGTCCGGCTTACGGTAGCAACCGCTGTCCCACCGTTTTCACCCATAAATGCCTTATCGATCGTAACAGCCAAACCCAATGGAACTGGCGTTGAGAATTCCCAGAAAAGTGGGTCGGACAATCCGGCGAATGGAACTCCGACGATGTCACCGGTTATCTTTAAATTGTCAATTGCCCACCAAAAATCGTTTCCGCCTTCTGTATAGAAACTGAAAATGGCAGTGCCACTGGCCGGATTATTCACGCTTCCAATCGAAGCACCACCACCAGTTGTACCGCCAGTGATGAGCCGTTCGTTGATGTTCCCCTTGGCGTACGGCGCATCGTTATCCGTGTTAGTCGGATTCAATTCGAGAAGCTGGGTAAAGGTCGCTCCTCCGTCGAAACTAACTCCCAACCGACCAATTTGACTATCTTCAGGCCGGAAGCTGGAATCAAATTCGAGCTTAAGGGAGTTAGCTGCAACCCCAGTCAAGTCAACCGCTTTCGTCTTTAAAGTACTTTGGAAGGGCCTCACGGGACTTAGGCCATCGTCGTATTCATCCGTATCTCCAACTGCGATGTTACCAGACGACCCAGCGAACAAGTTTCTGTCTTGACCACCGGCGGTTGACCAAAACTCCTTGCGAGCAACTGTCCAGCCTCGCCATTCAGGAACACCAACTCCTGACATGGCAGGATTATTCAACTCAGAGATGAAACCATCCGGAGGCGTCGCCGTCCAGTCTCTACCGTTCCCGGTGGTCTCAAACACTTGAGGGCCCAAAGCCAGATAATCAAAATTCTGCGTCAGCAATGTAGCGCCAGTCGTCGGGGTCGACGAAGTATCGATGAAGGCACCATCGTCGATAATGACGAAGTACGAATTATCCAGAAGCAAATTTGATGGTGGGTCGATGGTGACCTGAGCACCACTGATCGCCACGTTCGGCGAACGGACATCAATTGCAATTCCTACCGCGTTAGTCGACTTCTGCAGAACATAGATATTGCCTTGTCCCTTGGCGACGTTGGCATTGAAGGTAACCACCAAATTTGAATCGACTGGCACTTCGGTCGCACCATCGAGCGGGCTAACATTGAGGATGTTGAGTGCCATCAACTCTCGTGCTTCGAGTTGCTCAAAAAACTGTCTGCGAGCACGACGTCGCAAGATTTGTTTTGTAGCTTTACGTTTTTTGAAGAGTTTCCCAAGCTTGCTAGCGACCGAACTGATTGATGGACTTTTTCTCAATGACATCGAATTTCCCCGCCTGATGAATCAAATGATGTGTGGATCGAATGGTTTGTGAATAACAATCCTTTGCTCTGGACGTCACATCTCATGTGTCCAGAAAATTCATCCCAAACGTTAACTTGGGTATTCTGGCGGCCATCTGTTAAATGACTGCATAGGAAGTGTGTTTCTTTAGTTAAGAAACGGTGATTGTTAGATGAGCAAACATCTGTCGTGAGTCGCTAATCGTCCTAGCGATTCAGGTTGCGTTGCGGCAGAACGCACGAGCATTAAAGGCGATTACAACTCTGTCTTCGCTACCGCGATACGGAAGCCCGCTATGCAATAGAAATGATGGGAAAAGAAGAAGCATTCCATTTTCAATGGGCGCGTCGATCGAGCTTGATAAGTACTTATTTCCAAAGTCTCGATAAGCACCACCACTTATCAATGGGTTATAGAATCGGCTCCCTCCGTTGGGAGCACCTTTTCCAGACGATTGCCCGGATGAACCTAAGCGAAGATAAAATATGCCGCACCAGCTACATCCGTGGTGCCAGTGCGCATCATGAAAGCCGTTGTCATTCGTGATGTGATACCAGCTATCCGGGAAAAGGATTTCAATGTCCTGGGGTTTTCCTTCTTCATTGGCAATGCACACCGCAGAAGCTAAAGTACCTCGAATGAAACCAACCAATTCCTGCAAGGATACGTCTTCTCGTTTGAATAGATCGAAATCGCCTTCATAAATCCCGAAGGAACCCTTTGCACCTTCTGCCACACCACTTGCAAGCGATTCGGTTTGAGCTGCTTTGAGTGTGTAGAGCAAGTCAATTATGGGTTGTCGGTGTGCGGCAAAATTGTCCCACTTGCGAAGGAAAAACATGGTAGGCCAAGCCTGCACGCCTCGTAGTTCGGATGGATTATTTGCAGACAAGGCTTTACCGTCCAATAAACAACATGAGCAAGAACTTTTCAGAGATGATCCTAAGGACTTTTCTACAGTTGCCGTTTTGCTTTTCGTTAATTCTTGGCGAATTTGTCGTTATGTTTTCGAAGCATTGCGATTTCGCGACTGGTAGTTAGGATACCCCGATCGATACTTTGTTGCGCAGGGTGAAGACTCATCCGTTAGCATACTTTATTTACCGAAAAACTCGGATTATCCCATGACGGCTACTCAGCCAACTCGCCAAATTGCTCCGGTCTTTGCGACATTGATCGGTAAATTCCAGTACCATGAAACCGACGCCTTGAACGCAGAACTCAAGCAATTGATATTGGCTCGTGAGCAAACGACTCCGAGCGATGATTTTGCGAACCACGGAGGTTGGCATTCTCAAACCGACTTGCTTGATTGGCCTGGCAATGCTGTAAACACTCTCAGAAATTGGATGTCAGAGTGCCTAGCTCAAATGGTAGGGGCAACATACCAACTACCTGAAGTCCAGGGTCGGCCCATGCCAAGTCGAGGGGGATTTCTCATTAATGCGTGGGCCAATGTTAGTCGCAAAGGCAATTACCATCGGATGCACAATCACCCATCGAGTGCGTGGTCTGGTGTTTATTACGTGACTTCAAATAGCCAACCTAGCTCTCTGGCAGGCGTTCTTGAGTTTTATGACCCTCGACCTTACACCGAAATGGTATTCACCCCTGGAAGCCCCTATGGCCAGCGAATGCTTGTTAGGCCGACTCCAGGTTTAATGGTCATCTTTCCAAGCTGGATTTATCATTTTGTGCACCCGTGCGATTCTGACAATCCAAGGATCTCGATTGCATTCAATGCTTCATGGAAATCGCAATGAACCAAGCAGCTTTGGATAGCCTAAGGCGGGAGATCTTATCCTCTCCATGTCTGTTTCCAATGGATCGTTCCCCGGATGGAGAACTAGTCCATTTCATCCGGTTGTCTGAAGACGATTACCGTCGGGCGAGCTTTATGGATCAACGCATGCTTGACGACGCGAATAAAGCAAGGGTTGCATTTAAATCGGGTAATGTGCCCTGGAGTCTTTTGGCTCCTTGGCTTCAGGAGTTACCCGTTGGGTGTGACTTTATCTTTCATGTATCTCATGCTGGTTCAACATTGTTGTCGCGAATCCTAGGGGAACACCCGGATTGTTTTGCTGTTCGTGAACCTTGGGCTTTGCGATCCCTCGTTGAGCCAGAGGCAAGCGAGCAAGTTCGAGATTATCTCGCTCTCTGGTCCCGTACCTTTCGTCCGAATCAGCGTGCCGTAATTAAAGCGACAAGCTTTGTTAGCCAGATCGGTACATCGCTTATGCAAATTGCAAACGGATCAAAGGCCATTTTGATGTACGTTCCAGCGGAAACGTTTTTGGCTTCGGTTCTAGATGGTTCGATGGGAGACATCGACTCCTCGGCTGAGAAGCGACTGAATCGACTTAGAAAAAACTCTAACTTTGAACATATTACACTCAGCAAACTCAGCCCAGGTGAACGAGCAGCAATGAGCTGGTATGTGGAAATGGAATCTCTCAGGTTCCTGAAGCAAACGTTTCCGGAAAGGACTCTGTTACTTGATTTCGATCAATTTCTTACATCGCGAGAAAATCACATTCGAGATGCTGCACAATTCCTGAGTTTGAACGGGCATGAATCGAAAATGCTGACGAATCCGTATAACAATCGATACGCAAAGAAGATCGAGGTTTCGTACGATGCCAGCTTTCGACTGCAATTATTGGCCCAGTCCAAAGCCAAAAATACTGAAGAAATGGAGCGGGGAATTCGATGGCTTCAGGCTATCGGCCAATGACCGATAGCCCATCTGGTGATGTATCGCAATCAACAATTTAACAAAGATGTTAGTCAGCGTTGGAAGCGACCTCTCCACCGTTTCGCGATCCGTAGGAGCTATAGATAACCTGGTCGATTTGCGAAGATAAAAATCGAACCGATCCATCAGCAAAACCAAAATTTGCACCGCCGGTGTGCTTGCTACCGAAACTGATTTCGTACTCAGCAAATGCTGGCGAGCCAGGGGCTACCCAAGGATGATTCATTTTAGCGCCGGTGGAACCAAGATGCTCCGACATATCACCATTATTAGTGGTATCAACATCATCCCCACCAAAAGCAAAGTGATCCTTTCTTCCTTCGTTAGGGGCGTTCCGTTCTCTGATCACACCCATCTCTGGAACTGCCTTGATGTCTGGTTCTGCTTCACCGATTGCAATTGTGTTCGAGGTACCATCCGTGATAGATGCTAGAGTAGCACCGGTTAAACCGTAGCTTCTGCCGTTAAATCTGATCCGTTGATGTGCCATCTTGTTTATGAAAACACCATCAAGATCGTGGATAACCTCAGTCGCTGCGGAACCTCCCCAGGGTGCCTGTGCGACTTGTCGGCGACGATCGTCCTTGAGGACTCCCGAAACGCATCCCAAGTAGTTGGTTGGAGCTCTTCGTTGAACAATCCAGTTGTCACCTGAAATGTCAGCGACTGATTCCGGGAACGCGGACGATGGGCATCGAAAAGAAGGGATACGCTGTTCGCAGACATAAATGTTCTTGAACCATCGGTTGTAGGCACGATTCGTCAGGGCGGCTTCGCCAGTAATTCCTGGTAACGGAAATGCCCATTGGAAATTGCCTTCACCGTCTTCTTGAAATGTCATCAACTCGTACAGATTCTTTTGTTCGATGTAAGGGAGAATTAACGAGTGCCACGAGGTCCCCACGTCGAATTCCGCAGCCATGGGAAGCGCCTTCAAGGAGCTCTCAAAGTTCATCACGGACAGGACTAACTGCTTTGTATTATTCTGGCAGCTCATGCGTCGAGCTGCTTCGCGCGCAGCTTGAACGGCTGGTAGCAACAATCCTACCAAAATGCCAATAATAGCGATAACTACCAGTAACTCGATGAGAGTGAATCCTCGCTGCGTCGATCTGATCTTCATAACCTATTCCTGTAGAAAAATGAGAACTGAATTATTTCGTCTTAATGTCAAAATTGAAAACATTGGGCACGCCTCTGGCCACGGTCACTGACTCTTTCGTCGTGCTCGGAGACTCATACAAGTCTGGAAAAAGATTCAGTACTCCACCTGGAACTTCGCTAGGTTTTGTCTCAGGCGGTACGGGCTTGCCGGCGGATGTTACCCAAGCGACAAAGGTAACTTTATACTTACCTGCCCAGATACCCTCTTCTCCTTGGGGATGCTGGATTTTGAAGTTCCCTTCTTGGTCAGTAAGCCCAAAACCGAATCCGTGTCGATCAGGGTTAAAGATCTCTTGCTCACTAAGATCGGGAAAGAAACCAACTTTGCAATTGGCTGCTGGTTTACCATCGATTTTGACAGTGCCTTGAACAGATTGCATTGGTGGTTTCCCACACCCTGCTACTGAGACGAGGAAAGCTAAAAGCAATCCGAATTCAAGCAAAATCAAACGACGACTTACACCACGCATACACTTCTCCAAATGACTAATACGCAATCAAGCTCATTTAGCTGTTGCGATGTGAACATGCAGTCCTTCCTCCACCGAGTCTATCGCTTCATTGTGGAACAGCAATGTCGAGTACGTGAAGAAACAATGACGTTTCGTTGAGGTATTCATGAAGATTATGGCGGGCTTCAGAGTGAATGACGCACTGAACTTAATGTATAATTAACACGAAGCGACTTATTGTTTTCCTTTCGATCGTGGACACTAGCGCGAGTTCGGCGTCCGTTAGCGTTTAGGTCCAACTCTTATTGAGATATCCGATGCATTTCACCAAACAGTTCGTTACTCTTCTCGTCGTCTTGGTGGTTTCCAATATATGCGTTGCGCACGAGGGGCCAGACCCACGCGGAGCTTGGCTCCTTGATGGTGAAAAAATCGACGGTCAGATCCTTAAAGCCCAAGCGGGGTTGAATCTCTCTGTGGTTGGTTCACCGAGAGCAGAGAAAGTTGGCCATCTTAATTGTATGCGTCTGGATGGTAGCGAGAGTTACTTTGTTGCACAGGATCCATGGGTAAAGACAAAAAGCACTTTACCAAGCAATCTAATTACTATCTCAGCATGGGTGAGCCTCGATTCTCTTCTTCAAAACGGAGGGATAATTTCCGCATTCCAAGACAATGGAAACTACGAGAAGGGGTGGGTGCTAGGCTACAACAAACAAGCGTTTTCCTTTGGGTTGTCCACCGAGGGGGCAGACGATGGCGATGGAAAAATGACTTACCTCTCGGGCAAGACCTCGATAGAACCAGGGAAATGGTATCACGTTTGTGCCGTCTACGATGGTTCGACAATGCAGTTATGGGTGAACGGAAAATTGGATGCGGAATCCACTGAACAGAAGGGGAACATTCTCTACCCGGACGAAGCGAGGTTAGCTATCGGCGCCTACCTCGACTCGAACGAGTTGTTTCCAATGGACGGACGCCTTGCACAAGTCTTCGTTTATGACTTAGCTGCGAAACCAGCCTGGATTATGAACGATTTCGAACAACAAGAGCAATGGGTCGCGTTACCCGCAAAGCTTGACCCTTCGAAAGAATTCAAGTTTCTGGTGAAGCCATATCTGCAATTTGCGACCAGAGATAGCATTCGAGTTATGTGCGAAGTTAGTCGCCCCTCAAAAGTCTCCGTAAGATATGGAGAGACTAGTAGCTTTACAAACACAGTAGTTGCTACTAGCGACGATCGTTTGCTTCATACTGCAACTTTAACGGGTCTAGCCGCCGAGATGGGATACTACTATCAAGTAATCGTAGAGGAGGATGGTCGAGAGGAAACGATTCGGGGTGAAGTGAACTCGTTTCAAACAGCCTCATTGCCAAATACTCCTTTTGCATTCGCAGTCATGGGGGATACGCAAGGAAATCCGGCCGTGAATGGTACGCTTGCTCAATACGCCTGGGCACTCCGACCGAATTTTTTAGTCATTCCCGGGGATCTGGTTGACGATGGACCCGTCAAGAATCAGTGGGTAAATGATTTTTTTGCAAGCATGAATCCGTTGATGTGTCGAGTGCCATTCTATCCCGTTCTCGGTAATCATGAGCGAAATTCAGATTACTACTATCGATATATGGATCTCCCGCCGCCAGAATACTATTACTCGTTCCAGTATGGCAACGCCATATTTTTCATGATCGACTCGAACAAAAAAGTTGATGAAGAAAGCGAGCAGTATTTGTGGTTGGAGAAGCAGCTTCAAGAGCTTGAGGAACGTGAGAAGGCAGGTACTTCCGACGTAGTTTGGAAGTTTGTTTGCTACCACCATCCTTCCTATTCGTCTGACGAAGACGACTATGGCAACCTTTGGAAGGGAAAGAGTACTTGGGGCGATCTTCGCATTCGGCCTCTGACGAAACTTTATGATCGATATGCGGTTGATGTAGTTTGGAATGGACACATCCACTCCTACGAAAGGACTTGGCCCATGGTAGGTGGTAAAGTAACCGAGGATAAGGGAACTGTTTACATGGTTACAGGGGGTGGTGGAGGTGGATTAGAGCAAGCGGGGCCGATTCGTCCGCCGTTCCAAAACAATGTTCGTCGTGGACACCATTTTGTATTCGTTGCCGTGAATGGAAATACACTTGAGCTCAAGAGTTTTGACCTCGATGGCAGACTATTCGATACCACAACGATTCGGAAAACGTCGAAGAGATAAGGTTACAGACATAGGGTTGCAATGTAAGACAGCGATTGCTGTCATGGAACCACTGGCCGATCAATAAAGCCATTGGGAGTCAAAACGGTTGTGCCAAAACCGCCAGACCATTTAGGAGCGAGTACTAAGAACGTTTCGGAGTAGTTTTTAGGAACTGGCTTTTTGGGGATCTAGTTGCCCTCAGGGCACAAAACCAAGCTAGGTGTGGAGACATTCCGTCGTATCAAGTTACGATTTTTCGGGTTTTCTATTCTGATTCGACTCATACACCAGTTTTGACTGCAGGCGGTATGGCATGTTGCGAATCTCGCTTCATAAATACAGCTCGATGAGGTAATGGCTAGTTTCGAATGTAGTAAGTATCCGGTATGATCACTCATGGATTCATGAACACGAACTTGGCGTACCGAAAAATGATGTCTAAAAGTGACGAGCCGATCTTCTGTGCTCGAGGGGTCACGAAAGTTTACCGTGTCGGTGAGAATGACGTCTGGGCACTGAGAAAGATTGATCTTGATTTGTATCTTGGTGAATTCGTCGTACTCCTCGGCCCATCAGGAAGTGGCAAGTCAACGCTGCTAAATATTTTGGGTGGATTGGATATTCCAACATCGGGGCAGGTCCGATTTCGGGATCATGACTTATCTCACAATGATGATGAAATGTTGACGCAGTATCGTAGGCAACATGTAGGATTCGTCTTTCAGTTCTACAATTTAATACCAAGCCTGACCGCTTACGAGAATGTTGCATTAGTAACCGATATCGCAGAGAATCCGATGCCTCCGACAGAGGCGTTGAGCCTAGTCGGTCTGAGTAATCGATTGAATCATTATCCCGCTCAATTGAGTGGTGGAGAGCAGCAGCGGGTGGCGATTGCCCGAGCGATCGCGAAGCAGCCACATGTTTTGCTTTGTGACGAACCAACCGGGGCATTGGACGTGAAAACTGGTATTATTGTTCTCGATGCGATCCAGCGTATTAACGAATCATTGGGCACCACGACAGTCATCATAACGCACAATGCTTCCATAGCGGATATGGCAGACAGGGTGATCAAGATGAGAGATGGTGAGATTGTAGAATCCTTTGATAATCCACATCGTCTTCCTGCATCGAAGTTGATTTGGTAAACATGTATACTCTCCGAATCAAGCTTCTCCGCGAGCTTTGGCAGTTAAAATGGCAGAATTTCGCGATTGCCAGTGTGATGGCTGCTGGGGTAGCCGTGATCGTTATGTCTGTCAGTACATTGCAATCGCTCCAGACCAGTCGCTCTAAATTTTATGAACAGTCGCGATTTGGTCAGGCTTTCGTTCATCTAAAACGAGCTCCTCGAACAGTAATCCCTCGCATAAGAGAGATTATTGGGGTTCAGTCTGCAGAAGCAAGAGTCGTCACTCAAGTCAATCTTGTGTTGCCTAATATGACTGAGCCCGCTGCTGGGAGGATCGTTTCCTTGCCCGTACACGGTAAACCTAGCGTCAACCAACTTCACTTGATAGCCGGTCGCTATTTGTCAGTCGATCGACCGGGAGAGGTTCTTTTGACACAGGGTTTTGCCGACGCCAATAAGCTTCGTCCTGGCGATACGTTAACGGTAATCATAAATGGTAAAGAGACATTGTTGCAGGTAGCTGGAATTGTGTTGTCAGCGGAATTTATATATTCCGTGAGACCTGGTGAGCTCCTACCTGACGATAAGCGTTACGGTATCCTATGGATGGGATATGAGGAATTATCGGCATTATGTGATCTCAGCGAAGCATTTAACGATCTCTCTATAACCTTCGCGTACGGTGCAAGTGAGACTGCGATCTTAAATCAGCTAGATCATCTACTCGCGGATTATGGGGGTACCAATGCATATGGACGAGATTTGCAAGCCTCGCACCGATTTCTAGAAAATGAATTGATCCAGTTGCGAACCATGGCGACTGTGCCGCCCGCAATCTTCCTCGTTGTCACGGTATTTTTAATTCAGGTTGTTGTGTCACGACAAATTTCGATCCAACGTGAGCAGATTGCCATGATGCGAGCATTCGGTTATCGCTCACGCGAGTTGGTGCTGCATTACCTTGCCTTTGGGATTATCGTTGGATTAGGCGGGGTCGCCATGGGGACGCTCGTGGGTGCTAAGCTTGGCTTCGATCTGACCCAACTCTACACGCGATTCTTTCGCTTTCCCTCGATTGATTACAAGCTTGATTGGCAGCTTGTCTTGATTACAGGTATGGTGACACTCGGTGCGATTGTCGCTGGTGTTTGGCGTTCTGTATGGAAGTCCATCTCGATACCACCCTCACAAGCCATGCAGCCGGAATCGCCACCAAGCTTCCGTCGAAGCATTCTAGAGCGAATTGGTTTCCAAATATTTTTTTCAACAAGCTTTAGAATGATTCTTCGGCATCTGGAGCGTTCGCCAATGCGTTCGCTCCTCTCGAGTACAGGCATCGCATTAGCGGTAGCTATTTTGGTGATGGGCAATTTTGTCCAAGACACTGTAGAACACACGCTTGATTTTCAGTTCTTTAGCGTTCATCGCCAAGACCTCCAGGTAACTTTCACTGAGCCTACTTCTCGTGATGCCATCTTTGAACTAAAACGATTTCCAGGCGTAAGAGCAATTGAACCCTTTCGTGCGGTTTCTGTTCGTCTGGTGCATCATCATCATCGTCGGCGGATGGAAGTATTAGGGCTCCCAGCATCATCGCAACTCTTTCGCGTCGTTGATCCATCGCGGGGACCAGTAGAATTACGGCCGGGAGGCTTGATATTGTCTCGTAGGTTAGCCGATTTATTAGATTGTCGCTGTGGCGATCAAATACGGGTAGAGGTTCTGGAAGGTTCTCGCATTGTTCTTGACGTACCGGTTGTAGCGACAGTGGATGACTATCTCGACATGAGTGCCTATATGGAGATAAATTCACTCCGCCGCCTACTGCAAGAACAAGATAACGTTTCGGGGGTTAGTATATCGATCAACAAATTGGATGCCGATGAATTGTACAAGAGACTACAAGAATTGCCGCGAGTCGCAGGTGTTAGCATCAAGCGATCCGACATAGAAAACTATCAAAAAACGATGGCAGAGAATGTCCTGCGTATGAAATTTCTCAACATGATCTTCGCTTCAATTCTAGCGGTAGGAGTCGTCTATAATTGCGCTCGAATTTCTCTGGCGGAGAGATCCCGAGACCTGGCGACATTACGAGTCTTAGGGTTCACGAGAGCGGAAACATCGAGAATACTTATAGGAGAAATGATGCTTCTCGTATTGGTGGCTATACCGTTTGGATTGATTATGGGATATGGATTATCGTGGATGCTTTGCCTGTCATTAAACACCGAATTACACCGATTTCCCCTAGTTGTCAGCAATCGAACGTATGTTACGGCGGTAGCTGTAGTCTTATTGGCATCATTATTCTCAGCTATGATAGTAAGACGACGCATAGATAGACTTGATTTGGTCGAAGTCCTTAAGGCTCGAGCATAGAAATGAAACGCATGATTCGCAATTTGCCTTGGATTGTGGGATTTGTAATTTGTGTAGTTGTTCTGACTTATATGCTTTGGCCTAGTCCGATCCGGGTTGAGGTTGTCCAGGTGACACAAGGTGCGATGATAGTAACTATCGATGAAGATGGCAAAACGCGAGTTAAAGAACGCTTTATTATTTCTGCTCCCATTGCTGGACAACTAGCCAGAATTGGGCTTCATGCGGGAGATTTCGTTGAGGCTAACAAAACGGTCATTGCAACCATCGAGCCAACCAAGCCGGCATTGCTCGATGCAAGATCCCTAGCAGAAGCCGAATCACGAGTCAAGGCAGCTGAAGCAGCGAGCCTACAAGCTCAATCAAGATTAGAGGCGGCTCGAGAAACCTACGCTTTGGTAAAACACGATTTAGATAGAGTAAAGGGATTATCCGTACCCGCGGTGATTTCGCAAGCGGAGGTTGACCATGCGGAGCATCAAGAGCGAATTGCTGCAGCTACGCTCCGCGGAGCGGAGTTTGCGGATCGTGTCACGACTTTTGAACTAGAAATCTCAAAGGCAGCTTTTGTTAGAACGCTCCCTGAGTCTGATGCCCAGTCGAATGTAACTCGCATGGATATTCTTTCTCCCGTTAACGGTCAAGTCTTTCGAGTAATTCAAGAGAATGCCACGGTTACGAGTCCTGGTCAAGCACTTGTTGAAATCGGAAACACACAAGAACTCGAAATTGTTATTGATGTACTATCGATGGATGCTCCGCGAATCAAGCCCGGTAGCAAAGTCATCGTTATTGATTCCGTGGCACAAACCCTTGAGGCGAGAGTTCGATTGGTTGAGCCCTCTGGGTTTACCAAGACATCTGCTCTTGGTGTTGAAGAACAGAGGGTTAACGTTATCGCAGATTTTGTTGAGAATCTGTCAAATGTGAATCGCTTAGGTGATAAATATCGTATGGACGCCAGAATTGTGGTTTGGGAGGCCACCCTTGCAACAAAAGTTCCTGCGGGAGCCCTATTTCGTAAAGGAAATGAATGGGCTGTGTTCATTGTCGAGAATCAACGCGCCAGAATGCAAACAGTTAGCATAGGAGAAGTAAACAATCTAGAAGCCGAAGTGCTGTCGGGACTCTCGCCTGGAGACGAAGTCATCAATTATCCCAGCGATAAAATTCGAGATGGCGTACGTGTATTTCATGAACAATCTTCAGATATATAAACAAACCCAGAACTCATAATTTCCCGTTTGCAGCCTCCTGTAGGTTTGGACTCAACCTTTTTTCATCTCTGTGTGATGAGCCTCAATCTGGACCAATTGGTGAGTAGTTATGACACGAACTTTTCGGCCTTATTCTCCCTAAGTCTTTGATCGTAGAAAACGAGACTCGTTTTTATTTTTTAAGCATAGTGGTATTCACTATTCAGCTAACATTCATCTCAGTTACCATTCATCAGTCCGGAACGGTGAGGCAGGGAGTCCGTCTCGGTTGTACAGATTGGCACCTTCGGGATTCATGGTAAAGGCGTAGCGGACTGCGACCGGACTTTCTATGTCGGGATGAGTGCAAACAACAGAATCGCCCTCGATCCTAGCGTTAGCCCATTTCCAAATGCGATCCGATCCAGCAATAGCGAAACGTTTCAGCTGTTCCTCCGCGGATGGTGTCACCGCTTCACGGTCGAATTTCCGCCCTACCATCAAACCTGCTCCCACGTGATCGAATTCGACCACCGCTTTGTTACCGTCGACTTTAAGCTGTCGATAGAGGGGGCCGGAGACTTCGATCTCTTTTCCGTATTGATTCGCGAGCGCCCAACGAGCCAGCCGCTCCCCCACATCGAATTTGTTCTTGGGATGGATATCGTCAGCGTCCCCAATATCGATTGCGACCGCCATGCCTGTATTGGGCAAACTTAAGCAGCGGCGCTGCGCATCTCGAAAATAGGCCCAGCCGTCTGCATTCGCAGGATCGCTCGATGGTTTTTGCCAAGCAGCCAGCTGCACAAAATAGAATGGAAGCTCAGGATCCCCAAACCAATTCCTCCAATCCGCAATCATGGCACGCTTCTTCTCGATGTATTGAAGTCCATCTACGGCATTGCCCGCATTATTTTCCCCCTGGTACCACAGCACCCCACGCATGGCAAACGATTTGAGCGGATGAATCATTCCATTGTGCAAGGTCACACATCGCGGTCGAAACATCTTTTCGCCAAACGGAAAATCGGGCACGGCCGGAGGCATAGGAATATCGCGTCCCCCTTTGATTGCTTCCTTAGCTGCCAGCGTCCACTCGTCAACCAATGGAACAACGTCTGCAAGATCCTTTTGGTATTGCGCTAGCGAGTCTCGCATCAGCTTCGCGAACGGTTCTAAAGAGGGCGTATTCATCAAGGTTTCTTGAGACATCCAACACTCAATATTTGTACCACCGACACTCGAACGTAGTATACCGATTGGTACACCAGTTTCTTGATGCACACGTCGTGCGAAATAGTACGCAACTGCGCTGAAGCCATGAGACGTTTCTGGCTTGCAAACAGACCATCGCCCCTTGACATCATTTTGTGGTGTAGAAGCGAAGTGGTAGTCAACTCCGAAATGACGAATAAGAGGATAGTTTGATGAACGAATATCGTCCGTAGCATCGCATGCCCCCAAAGCCCACTCCATGTTGGACTGACCGCTGCACAACCAAACGTCTCCGAGAAGTACATCGCGAATTCTTATGTCATGGCTTGCTGAAACGATCAAATCTAAAGGGTCAGAGGAAGCAGATTGCGGTCCGAGCGTACATTGCCATCTGCCATTCGCTGACACGATCGCTTCGGCCGACTCTCGTCCTAATGACACCCGAACATTTTCCCCCGGTTCTCCCCAACCCCAGACATTCAAAGGGCGATCCCGTTGAAGAACCATATGATCGGAAAAAATAGCTGGCAGACTTACCTCCGCATGTAAACCGCTAGTTCCGACTGACAGACCAAACAAGGCCCAGCACAAGATCTGAACCGCCTTGTAGAAAAAATCCGATCGCATCAGCCGTTTCCTATTCGAAGTGAAAAGAGTTTTGGATAGCTCCACCGAGTCACCGAATTGTAATTCGTCTTTTGTTGGCAACCAACAAGGTCAAAAGGTAACTCCGATGCGTTGTGAATTGGCCGTATCGCATTTTGCCAGCATCAGCGAGAAAAGTTTGCTAAGATTGTTGAACGAGAATTATTGTTTTTCTTAGGGGTAAGCTCGTGAACCAATCAGATAGTTCAAAGACCAAAGTCTGTTTGAAGTGTGGGCAAAAGCTTGACGGTTTCGCTTCGATTATGATATCAACTCCCGGCGCGCGTGCAGAACCTTCGTGCCCTCGCTGTGCGGCTGAGGAGCATGCCAACTCCTTTGAATCGATAGAAGAAGCGGATCAGTTCATCGAGGAAATTAATGGCATTTTGACGAGCTTGGCAAACATTATTGCCAAAAATCCGGAAATGCCTGAAGTTCCGGAGGGCATGGAGGCAGGGGCGATGACGCCGCTGTCGGTCTATCGAACTATGCAGATCCATCTCGCAGCCTTCAATTCCCGCCGGATGGAAATGCTCATCGAAGCCGGCAGTGACGCGAGAATCGAGTACGAAATCAATAAAGCGATTAAAGAGGAAGACTACGAACGTGCAGCGGAACTGAGGAATCAAAAAGTCGGTAATCGATCCGTCGATTCACAATAAGATTTTCATAGACATTAAGAAGCTGGTAGGGAATAATCGGCGGAGTCATCCACGACGACCGTGGGGTGCGATACGTAAGTCTTGGATTATGCTATTGTATGAGTTCACGCTTGTTTCTCCTGCCTCAATCAATCCTACCTATGAGCTACTTGCTGCTTTTGCATTTTGTTTTTGCTTACCTCGGAGATTGGCCTCAGTTTCGAGGCCCCGATTCGGACGGCCATGTCCGAATGGATCGAGTTCCCGTCGTATGGTCTGAAACGAATAATATCGAATGGCGTGTTACCATCGCTGGGCTAGGATGGTCTTCACCCGTTGTGGTGGATAACAGGATTTATTTGACAACGGCAGTTCCCCGAGGCGCTGGGCTCTCGCTCGTCGCTATGGCCCTGGATGCCAGCACTGGTAATACGATTTGGGAACGAGAGGTGCGTTCAGTCGATTCGATTCCATCGATTCATACGAAGAATAGCCACGCGAGTCCTACACCCATAGTCGCTGAAGGTTCTGTATTCGTTCATTTCGGAACACTGGGGACCGCTCGTTTGTCCTGTGAGGACGGTGCGATTCAATGGTTGTGCACCGAGTTGATTTATCCACCAATGCACGGATCTGGCGGTTCACCAGTCCTCTATGACGGACGGTTAGCGATCGTCTGTGATGGTAGCAAAGATCCCTTCGTCGTTGCCTTAGATGCAAACACAGGTAAAGTTGTTTGGAAGACACTTCGCGGTGTGCCTGCCCGCATTAGTCACTCCTTTGTTACACCCTCTATTGTAGAGGTAGATGGCAAGCCCTTGGTACTCGCTCCCGGGCCTGAGCATTTTGCAGCATACGATTTAGCCGATGGTTCGGAAGTCTTTCGAGTTTTGGCTCCAGGCTGGTCCGTGGTTCCGCAACCGATCGTGTTCGAAGATTTAGTGATCTACAATCATGACTATGACAACCCTGAGTTGATGGCAGTTCGGCTGGGGGGTCGAGGAGATGTAACAGGCTCCCATATTGCATGGCGTCGAGATAGATCAGCACCTAGTACGCCAACTCCCGTTTTAGTGGATGGGCTCTTGTACACCGTCTCCGACAAAGGAATCGCTACCTGTTTGGATGCACGAACTGGTGAGCAGAGATGGATGGAGCGGCTTGGGGGAAACTACTCCGCATCGCCAATTCATGCTGATGGTCGCATTTTGTTCCTAAGCGAAGAAGGGGTCGCCAGGTGGGTGCGAGCCAGTAAGGATTTTGAACTCCTGCAAGTCAATGAGTTGTCAGGCCGTACTTTCGCCACTCCTGCTTTTGATGGAACCGGCATGTATCTACGAACCGACACTGAGTTGTTGAAGATTGTTGATTTGAAGCGGAATCCCTAGCGATATTCATTCTTTCCAAAACCGTTTCCCCTCAGAAAAGACCCTTACATTCAATATGACTTGCAGGTCCAGGAGGCAGCGGGTTGGTACAATTTGGCAACGGAGTTTTGTATGTCTAGACCATTGCGTAGCGAAGTATTCTTGCCACATCAGGTTACAGTATGTCATGTGATTCAGCGTTGCGTACGGAGTATGCCTCTTCTCGGTCTTGATGAAACGACAGGCAAAGACTATTCCTATCGCCGAGAATGGATTCGACAACGACTAGAAAAGCTGGCATCAGTTTTCGCGGTTGATGTATTATCCTATGCAATCCTCTCAAACCATTTTCATGTTGTTCTTCGTAGCCGACCTGATATTGTCAGCGCGTGGTCGGATAAAGAATCGGCTTTGAGATGGATGCAGCTATTTCAGGGGAAACGGTTTCAAGAACAGCTTGAGAGTCCCACTACGTCTGATGTTCAAGCGTTGGCGAATGACTCAGAGAAGCTAGCAGTGGTTCGATCGCGACTCTCAGATTTGTCTTGGTTTATGAAGACGATTGCCGAGCCAATCGCGCGTCGTGCCAACTCGGAGGAAAAGTTGACAGGTCCATTCTGGGAGGGCGGTTTCAAAGCTCAGCGACTGCTCGATGAAGTCGGTACACTCATATGTTGTATGTATGTTGACTTGAATCCAATTCGAGTCTCCAAAGCGAAATCAATTCGCGATTCTAAATTTACGTCAGCTTTCGATCGATGGAAAGCATCTCAAGGCGTGATGATTGAATCAGAAGCAGTGAGCATGCAATCACTCTCTCAAAGGGCAGTGGCAGATGCTCGCAATAAGGAAAAAAAGCAGGTCAACGCTAAGGTGCTCCAAGATGCATGGCTAGCGCCGCTTCCCATCAATCCGAGGAAGAGTGGGCCTATCGCAAGCAAGACATCGTATCGAGCTAGCGATAAAGGGTTCCTCGATATGAGCTTGGAGAATTACTTGGAACTGCTCGAATTCACAAGTCGAAATAGTCGAGTCGGCAAACAGGAGGTGAGTTCATTGGCGCGAGGTACTAAGGTTTCGCCATCGATCATATCCATCTTGAACAACTTAGGTATCGAAAACGGTATGTGGTGTGAGTTGGTGTGGAATTTCAAGAAATACTATGGCCGAAGTCGCGGGGTCGGATCACCACAAACAATGATTGAGAATGCAGGTGTGGAGAATCTCGCATTCTATCCTGGGCAACGAACAACGCGAGGCTGTTTTAAGAGTAATGCCTAGCTAAAGCTAGGCAACTACATACCGAAAATAGAAAATGCTCGATGATTGATCATCGGATGTTATCAATCACGATGCCATTAAAATTACTCTTTAGCACGAGCCCTCCAATCAATTCGAACGGTTGGTTGATTGAGTTGAGCCCTGCAGGTCAATTCCTTATCGCCAACGGCCAAGGACTCAATGGTTTCCAGTGTACCAATCAAATTGCCTTGGTGATAAAGGACATTGGATTTTATCTTAGAAGTGCTCATGCCCAGTGAAAAGGAGTCGATCTTAGCATTAAGAGAAAGGCTATCCTTTTTTACGCGAAAATCAAACATCTTCAATGCGTTGGGCGTGACATCCATTCCATAAACCGATTCGCCAGTCTCGAGCAATTGTCGTTGTAGTTTCTCTTGGTCAATAGGTTGGTCTGAGAAAAGAATGCACTTGGTCGCTTCTCCATGTTCGTACATGACGTAGCCAGCAGCGTGCTTGAGTTCGATCGTCTTTTCGCCGAATGTAACCTTGCAAATAGGTTGTTTGATTGATTGATGTTCGACCGAGGGTAGGTCTGTGTCTTCGGCTACGTCAAAGGGGTTCTGTTGTGATATTTTATCTTCGGTTTGATTTTCGTTTTGTTCCTCTAGTGCGAACATAGTTTGCATCTCTTTCGCCTTTGCTTCAAGTTCCGTTAAATTCATAAGGGCCTTTTCGCTTGCGGAGCCTAGAGGACCTATTGCCTTAGCAATTTCTGCTTGAATGGCGGAGTCCACCTCCTTATCGATGGCTTGAAAGGTAGCATTGGATTTCATGGTGGTTTCCGCATTCTTATCGGGAGAGCCAACGGTGGCGATAGTCTCGGTTGATGTTGACTTTGTTTTTGGTGCAGTAGGAAATGCCTCTAATGAGACAGAGTATTTACCTCCAGATTCGACCAGTCTCGCCACAAGGTAGGCTCCTGTGGTGGTATGAATTGGCAGCATGTGTTCATCACCAGATTCAAACTTTTCAGCGTTGTGTAAAGTCCAACCGTATCTATCGCTATGAGTTCGTAACAACTGAACTAGATCGCTGCGGGCGCTACTGGATTCAAAGGATGCACGATTCGAGTAAAGATCTAGCTTTAGTGTTTGCCCATCGAGGAGCATTGGAATGTCAAAAGGAGTTACAAACTCGGATATGTAGGAGATCGAGGTTTTATCCGACGGGTTTTGTGGGTTCTTAACGATACCAATCAGGAGGCGACAAGCTTCCTTTCGATAGTGAAAATCCCGATAGTGAGGAACTGAAACGGGGTTATCCTGAAATTCTTTCCATTGTTGCCATCCCTGCGCCGAGAAGATCTTTTGAATTTCATCAGCGGCTTCAGCGATACTTTTTTGAGTCTGATAGGTAGCATTGACCGGTGTTGCTGCGAAGGCTGTCTCTGCATCGGAAAGTTTTGGCAATTCTCTTACATCGATGTTTCCGAGACTTGCGAGCATGACTCCTAGCTCATCTGTTTGACCACCCAGGCTTAGGCTTGCACGAAGATAGAAGTCACCCTTGGAGTACAACCGATCGATGTAATGTTCGGTTGCGGGGACGGAACCTGTAATTTCCTTCCATCCTAGTGTCGACAGTTGTTTTTTGTAGAAATCGTCGACAGCCGCTAGGCTGCCTTTGGTGGTGTAGTAGAGGTATGTTGAACTGCTTTGCAACGCATTACCTTCTCCGAATCGTGGCAGTTCGAGCAGATTTATCGTAGCAGTCGTTTCTTTATTGGTTGCAGGTATAACGGAGGCGAGTTCCTGAACTGGTTTTCTGCCTTCGATTTGTTCATCAAAGCTCGTTACTTCTGCTTGAATGGGTTTATCTGGAGATCTGTTACTCGCTGGACTAGCAAGAGCGGAATCGACACTCTTAGCACCTTCGCTCGGAGTTTGGGCATCCGCTGGGACAGAGGGGGGAGGCGAGGCAGTCGCCGGCGTTTCAGAGTTGGGGGGTGGAGAGCCACAGCCTGTGGCGAAACAGGATAGCACCGAGAAAACAGACAGCATTGTAGGGTAGGCCATCAAAATCCAATTCGATGGAGACGGCTTAATAGGTTTAGCGGGAAGCATATATCTTAGGAAGCGAAGACGGTTACAAATACAGCGATTCACACCCGAATCGCTGACCTACTTTGCTAATGCCAAAGCTCGTTTCGATCGAAACAGCAAATTGAAAATTTTTTAGAGGTTTATGGAAGAGTAGTGGAATAGAGAAGCGATTCCGTCATTTTTTTCTGTTTTCTGAGTTCAGAATCATAAGAGCGACTGGTGTTTCTCAAGGATTCGGCCTTCGAATACCAAAGTCGAGCTTCTTCAATTTTCCCTTGGCCTGCTAAAGCCATCGATTTAATGTACCAATCAGAGGGTCCGCCTCCATTATCGAGTCGAATTGCGAACTCGATCGCAACCAAGCTATCGTTCCACAGCTTTGCTCGGGCCAGTACTAGCGCTCGGGTATTCCAGACATAACCTGAATTGGGGGAGTTCATCGTAGCTTTTTCAGATAGATCAAGGGCGATTTGCGTATCGTTCTCAGGCAAATTGTCTTCGAGAGCCAGCATCCATGCATGGCTATTGAGAGGTCCAAATCGCTCGTTGGCAATCTCCATACCTTCATTAAAAGCGTCGACAGAAGGTTTTTGGATGCCTGACCGTTTCAGATAGTAGGAGTAGGCGAGTTTACAACGCGCTAAGTTATCCTGAACATTGGTCGACTTGGATTGTTTATAAACAAATTGCAATTGTTCGATGGCTTGATTCGTGTAGTCGGCTGCTTCTGAGTAGTTGAGCTTTGATCTGCTACAACTAGCCTGAGTCATCAGGCACGTAATCCACTCATTTCGGTAATCGGTCCGTTCGGGAAAGTCCGTCACAAGCTTTGAGTAGATTTTGTTCGCAGCATCTAGGCTGGTGCGAGACTCCTCAAAACGATCGCTCGAAAAGAGAAGCTTACCAAGATTGGTTTCACTTCTAGCTAAGAATTGCTCGATACGTCGATTCTGCTGTGCGAGAGATTGCGTGAGCTGGCGTAGTCGTATCGCTTCACGATATGTTTTCTCGGCGAGTACGATTTGCGATTTCGTTTCAAATACTTGACCTACGTCATCTAGGCATAGTGCAATCTCGGACAAGTAGTTTTCTTTGGCGAGGGCCGAGAGAAGGTCAGGATTATCGACATTCAATTTACTGCAAAAGTCGTTTAAATAGTTCGTGACTTGTTCCAATGCGTCTGGGATTTGGTCTTGTTTTACTATGATGTCTAGGATGAGAAATTCAGGGATGGGGTGTTTAGTACGAAGCGTCGCTGCTTTGGTACTCAGATAGATCGCCTGAAGATAGGTGACCAAGCTTTCATCCCATTTGCCGTGGTGTTTATAGACTACACATAGGTTTGCGAGTGCGTTCGATTGGCGGATGTGATATCCGGCGTTATTGGGTTCAGCTGCTAGCAGATCGCGACCGATTGCTATGGCTTTTTCGTAGCAATTCTGCGATTCCTCCCAACTATCCATTCGCCGCAGCACGTTAGCCAAAAGCACTTGTATATCTGCTTGATTCCATTTGACTTTGGAATTCAAGGGTAGATCGCTTAACCAACGATCTGCCAGTCGCAGGTCTTCTTCGGCCGTTTCATACTCACCTAGATCAGCGTGAAAGTAGGCGACGCGGATAGACGCTACAGCTGCTTCCATACGGATAGATTCATCGGCATTGTTAGTCGCCATGCATTCTTTGTAATAGGCAACCGCATCTTCGAACGCTTTGCGTCGTAGTCCGTCCATCCCTGGGTCATTGTCGAGACGAAGACCGAGTTGCGTCCATTCCTTTACCGAAGCTCTCGCTTTACTTAAACTTGCTCCGTAGGCGTTTTCCACCTGAGTTACTCGTTCTCGGAGCGCAGCCTCTGATTTTTGATGTTGTTCGTTTTCTCGCGCGAGCTGATCGACGGTTTGGTTCTGAAAATAGAGAAGTGTTGAAGCGCTAATGCCACCTAGGGCGACAGTGGATGCCAAGGCGAAAACGTGAGGATGGCGTTTTATTCGACGACTTGTTCGTTCCATCCATGAGATTCGTCTAGCTTTAATGGGCATGTGATCGAGGAAGCGATCTAGATCTTCAGCTAGATCTTTCGCTGTAGAGAAACGAGCGGATGGATTTTTTTCCAGACATTTAAGGCAGATGGTCTCTAAGTCGCGAGGGATTTTGGGCATCCAATGGGAAGGTGGAATACACTCTCTTTCTGAAATCCATCGCAATGTCTCCATGGCAGTGGATCCTTCAAAGGGTAGGCGTTTCGTTAGCATTTGATAAAGGATCACCCCTAGAGAGTAGATATCCGAAGCAATGCCAATGGCAGCATCTGTTCCCGATGCTTGTTCGGGTGACATATAGCATGGGGTTCCCAGAACGGCTCCTGTCACCGTTGTTCGTTTCTCATCTTGAATTCGTTTGGCTAAGCCAAAGTCGACAACTTTAGGAGTGCCATCGGCCGTAAAGAGGATGTTCGCAGGTTTAAGATCGCGGTGAACAATCCCTCGATCATGTGCATAGTGAATTGCCAAGGCGAGGGTACGAACCAGTGCTGCGATATCATGGTTAGACATTTGGTGTGTCGCGATCCTGGACTCAAGAGAGCCACCACCCAGGAATTCCATTGCTAGGAATTCTTTGCCTGGGTCGAGTGATATCTCGATAACTTGGACGATGTTGTGGTGCTGTAATGAAGCGACCGATTCGGCTTCCTGTTGAAACCGTTCCCTTACTTTCGGGTGATGCTCAATCGATCTTAAAACTTTGAGAGCGACGATGCGCCCGAGTCCCTCTTGTCGAGCGCGGTACACAATCCCCATTCCGCCACGCCCTAGTTCATCGAGCAGTTCATACTTGGCGAATGGTTGATCCAATACATCTTGCTCGACCGATCGCTCTCCTTTGGTTTTTCGGTCGACGATGCTTTCAGCTGATTCTGTTTGTTCCGTGGAAAGCAGGTCGTGAAGCTTTAGCAACCTCTCTAATCGTTGCCTGTGGTTAGGGTAGCGATCAAGCCATCGACTGGGATCCTTTAACTGGCCACGTTCTTCTAGGGCTAGAAATTCGGCATAGATGATCTCGATGGCACATTCTGAATCCTTCGCGAGCTCTGGGTTTTCCCTGAGAACAGAGTTGGCTGCTTCAGTCTGACCTTGTTGAACCAATCTCGCTACGTTGGAACAAGCAGTTCGCAGTAATCGCTCTGTCTCCTTTGATGCGGGACGAGTGCTCATAGACATTTGTTCAAATTCGGTAAGGGGAATGAAGGAAGTGCCTAAGTTTAGTATAATTCTTGACCAAGGAATCTACGATCAACATGACTGATGCATCCGATTTTGAGTTATTGCTGACAGCGGCGCGTTCTGGAGACGAACGGGCCATGCAGCAAATCATCGATCAATATGAACCGGAGCTTCGTATTGTCGCTCGAAATCGCCTAGGTTCTGCGCTTCGCCCCCACTTGGACACCATTGATTTAGTTCAGTCCGTACATCGTAGTTTGATGATAGGATTGAGGGACGCCAGATTCGACGTTGCATCTCCTCAAAAGCTTATTGCCTTGGCTGTAACCATCGTACAGCGTAAAGCCGCCAAACATTGGAGACACCTCAAGCGGCAGCAGCGATTGTCTGGGCACGAAGAAATGAACCACGACCTTTTAGAAACTATTCTATCCCTCGGATCAGGTCAGGACGACAGGCTTGCAGAGATCGATTCACGTGAGATCCTTTCGCAATGGCTCGATAAGATGGATGACTTGGAAAGGAAGCTTGTTGAGTTGAGATTAGAAGGGTACAGCACGGTTGAGATTGCCGAACAACTCCAGTTGGATGCGGATGTTCTTCGAGTAAAGTTAAGTCGGCTAAGAAAGCGTTTACGAGAACGAGGGCTCGAAAACGACTTGCTTTAATGAGTCAGTGCTTCCATTAACAGGGCGGCCCCATAATCCGTTCTAGGCCATTTCCGAAATGGACAAACATCCCGAAAACAGATGTTTAGGAAGGGGAGCCGTCCATATCTAGGCTAGAGCTAAGTGTGAGGATTGCAGCTCAATTAAGCATGGCATTCGGTATATTCGGAACAACCGATATCGAATTTCATTAGGATTGGCACTGGAAGCCTCGTATTGCCAGTAACGCTTACTACCCTGATGATTCGGAGTTTACGCGAGCTTTGAATACAGGTTTTGGGTTGTATAGGGACGGACAGCACTCGACGCAGAGGACCACGAAACTTCAAGAACTTAGTGACAAGACAGTGCATCGGCCTCTTGGCAACGGGAATTCTGAAAGATCAAAAATGAAGGTATTAGTCACAGGCTCGAGCGGTCTGATTGGTTCGGCTGCAGTTCGGTACTACGACAGCCAAGGTGCGGATGTCGTCGGGATCGATAATAACATGCGGCAAGTATTCTTTGGTCCGATGGGTAGTACAGAATGGAATTTAGCCCTGCTCAAGAAAGAGACCAAGCGATTCGAGCATGTTGGCGTCGATATCCGAGATCGCGATCAAGTCTTCGACCTTGTTAAAAAAACTCAACCTGAATTAGTGATTCACTGCGCCGCTCAACCCTCGCACGATAAAGCCAAAGACATCCCTCTGCTCGACTTTGATGTCAATGCGATGGGGACCATCAATATGCTCGAAGCGACTAGGCAGCATGCGTCAAATGCTGTTTTCTGCCATATGAGTACCAATAAGGTTTACGGCGATGCGCCGAATGAGCTCCCACTCGTTGAACTCGATCGTCGATGGGATTACGCCCGCCCAGAAGATTATCACGGGATCGATGAGTCTTGTCGCATCGACCAAACCCTTCACTCTCTGTTTGGCGCATCCAAAACTGCAGCCGATGTAGTGGCCCAGGAGTATGGTCGTTACTTTGGCATGAAGGTTGGGATTTTTCGTGGCGGATGTTTGACCGGAGCATCCCATTCGGGTGTTGAGCTCCACGGCTTTCTCTCTTACTTGGTCCATGTAGCCGTACATAACAAACCATACACAATCTATGGCTATAAGGGAAAACAGGTTCGAGATCAGATTGAAAATGCAGATGTTATTGCGGCGTTTGAGGAATTTCGTACGAATCCTCGCCCGGGCGAAGTCTACAATCTTGGAGGGGGGCGAGAGAACAGTGCATCGGTGCTCGAGTGTATCGATTTGATTGCAAAAATTAGTTCGTATCGAGTGAATTTCACGCTAGCTGATACAAATCGAACCGGTGATCACATTTGCTACATTTCTAATTTGAATAAATTCAAATCTCATTACCCCGAATGGTCAATTCGTACATCACTCGAGGATATGCTGGGACGGATGATAGAAATGGAAGAGTTTAAGTTAAAATCCGTATCCACAATTTGCTAAAAGTTTGCTTCACGTAACTTCAACCAATACAACATAATGCACATTCGCAAAGCACTGATTACTGCTGCTGGTCCAGGCCAAGGAGCGTTGCCATTACAAAGGCTGGTCGATCGGGACGGGGCAGAAAAAACGGCCCTTGAGATGATCATTGAAGAAATTGACGCAGCGGGCATCGAGTCCATCGGGATTGTGATCAGTCCCGGAAACGAAGAGGCATATCGGAGGGCAGCGGGGCCTTATGTCGATCGGCTTTCTTTTGTGATTCAGGAGACTCCATCGGGCTATGGCCAAGCGTTGCTTTCCGCTAAGGATTTTATTGGGGACAGCGCGTTCCTCCACCTAGTTGGGGACCATTTGTATCTGAGCAATTCTGGCAAACGATGTGCGCAGCAATTGATCGAAGTGGCGTCGCAAGAAGAGTGCTCAGTGTCGGCTGTTTATCCGACCAAGGAAAAGATGTTACCGTACTTTGGGGCTATTGGGGGGCAGCGACTTCCTCAAACCGATCGCCTTTATGCCATAAAACGGGTTATTGAAAAGCCAACGCCGACTTTAGCGGAGCAGGAACTGACTATCGCTGGTTTCCGAAGTGGTATCTATCTATGTTTCTTTGGTATTCACGTGCTCACACCAATGGTGCTAGAAATTTTGGAAGAGATAGTCGCTAAATCGAATCGGCCCGTTCCCTTGGCAGAGGCTCTCCAAGAGCTTGCTAGTCGTGAACGGTACCTAGGCTGTGAAATCGAAGGTCAGCGATATAACATCGGAATCAAATACGGCTTGCTCAATACCCAACTAGCCCTATCCCTTTCGGGCGTAGATCGAGATCAAGTTTTAAGTGATATGATCGAACTTCTGGCGGTCAGATAGGGAATTGCGAATATGAATATTGAACAACCAGAATGCATAAAAAGTAGTTCGTGGATTGAAACCATCACCTCGCTGGATGATGGGGTTCGACATCGAACCCTAGAATCTCTTTGCGATGGATTAGACTCACACGCTCTGCTCGAAGCGACAAGTGTTTTGGATTCGTTTCGTCGCAAAACGGACAATCTCTATCATCGCGTCCGTGCTCATTTCTTTTTGGCTGCTATTTATCGATATTATCTACCTCTTACTTTTTCGGAGGAGCGAGCAGGATTGCTCCCCTACGAAGCCTATCAGCACATCTTAGAGAGACGGTTTCCAGAAGCCATCGATCAGTTGCTAGTCGTTCAAAAGAACGAGGGACCTACCGTTGCGATTGCTAGTGCATTGGCTCGCGCCTATCATCAACTCGGAATTCAGACCTTGGCCGACCAAGTCAGGCGAAGTGTAAAAACCGTCCGAGGAAATCAATGGATGTTTCGAAGTGGCTATCCCACCGAACATCCTCTTCGACTAAACAAGGCATTGCTCCGATGGGACGCGGATACGGAGTCGTATCCCATCCTTTGCGAGAAGACAAGCGTACGGATGGATTTCTCTCATTCTGGTTGGTCCGATATCTTTTTTCTGGGAATGGACTACCCAGAGGGTGCGAGGGTTTTGAACGCTTCAGTGAACTTGGGTGTTTACGGAAGGGATGCCGAACCGAAACCACCTGTCGAAGCTTATTTGAGAATCATTGATCGACCTGTATTGCGACTGGTAAGTACTGATCTTGGAGCCGAAGCGGAGATTACGGAAATCGATGAGGTTTTCGACTTTGCCAAGGACTATCTAGGACTTTTGAAAGGCGCTTTGATCGCATCTGGAGTGATTCCGCCAGCTATGGAGGGCTGTCATCGAAAGATGAGTGAACTCCTTGCCACAATCATAGGTCGAGAAGGCTGCGGTCTAGAATTAGTCAGCAAGGTCAACGACATTCCCAAGGGTTCGCGCTTAGCCGTTTCTACGAACTTGTTGGGCTGCCTCATTTCCGTGCTTATGCGAGCGACAGGTCAAGTTGCGACGCTCGAGGGGGGATTAGCGGTCTCGGATCAACGTCTGATTACGGCACGTGCGATTCTAGGCGAATGGTTAGGTGGTTCCGGGGGCGGATGGCAAGACTCTGGCGGGATATGGCAAGGAATTAAACGGATTGAGGGGGTTCTAGCCTCAGAAACGGATCCGGAATTTGGAATAAGTCGAGGTCGGTTGCTTCCGCATCACACCATTCTGGACGAAGAACACATTCCTCTTAGCGCGAGGGAAGCGTTGCAACAGAGTTTAGTCCTCATTTACGGCGGTATGGCTCAAAACGTGGGTCCTATCTTGGAAATGGTCACGGAGAAATACCTCGTTCGCGCTGACAAAGAATGGAAGGCTCGATTGAAAGCTATCGAGATCTTTGAAGCGATAGTCGACTCTCTCAAACAAGGAGACATCAAGCGAGTCGCAGAATTAACGACCGAGAATTTTACGGGCCCTCTACAAACGATCATCCCATGGTGTACCAATCGCTTTACCGATTCCATGATCGAGCAATGTCGCGCTCGTTGGGGTTCCCAGTTTTGGGGATTCTTGATGCTGGGAGGTATGTCGGGTGGTGGCATGGGATTCTTCTTCGATCCAAGTATCCAACCGCAAGCTAAAGTCTGGTTGCTCGATGCCCTGGTGGCGACAAAGCGAGCTATGCAAATGAGGTTGCCTTTTGCGATGGATCCAGTCGTTTATGAATTTACCGTCAACGACTGGGGCTCATGGGCTGAAATGCTAACGGGCGATCAAGCGGTTATGCCGGATGGATACTACGCGATCCTAGCCCCTAAATTGATTCGAAAGGATTTGAGAGAGCTGAGTCCGCAATCGCAACGCGAATTGATGTGGCTCAATCGATCGTGCCGCAGCGGAGAAACGAGAGCGCGGTGGCTGCTAGATCGCATTCTTCCGCAACCGGCCGACACAACTACCCATTCAGATCTTTTAAAAAATCTACTAAAAGAAAATGGCTTCGATCGCGAACAACATGAGCAGATACGTACAGATCTTCTTAACGGTCGTATAGGATTAGCTGAAAATCGTTTGCCTCGACAATCCATTATCGAAGATGTTGGCCCGGATGACGTCATCGATTTAAGAAACCGTGCGCGTTGGAACAACAGTATGGATGACGCGGAGTCTGGGCGTCGGGCCATCGCCTCAAATCAGGTGGCCGTGGTCACCCTCGCTGCGGGCGTTGGATCCCGATGGACTGGGGGCGCGGGGGTCGTAAAGGGGCTTCATCCTTTTTGCAAGTTTGCAGGAAAACATCGTAGTTTCGTCGAGGTGCACTTGGCCAAAAGTCGGCAAACAAGTCGATTGTTCGATGCAAAGATACCGCATGTCTTTACAACCGGTTATCTCACACATAGCCCTACGGAAACCCACCTGAAACAAGTTTCAAACTACGGGTATCCGGGAGAAGTTCTGCTCTCACGCGGTATGTCGGTCGGATTACGTATGATCCCAACGGTAAGGGATCTAAAATTCTTCTGGCAAGAAATGCCGCACCAAGTCCTCGATGAACAGCAGCAAAAGGTACGGGAAAGTGCACAAGCTGCGATCATGGGATGGGCTCAATCTGCAGGCGAAGCTGCAGACTACATCGATAACATTCCATTTCAATGCATGCATCCAGTCGGACATTGGTACGAGATTCCCAACATGATGCGAAATGGATTGTTGTACCGAATGCTGCAGGTACAACCGAGCTTGAAGTATTTGATGTTGCATAACATTGATACGCTCGGTGCAAGTGTGGATCCACTCATCTTGTCTCGTCATATTGATTCCAAAGCCTGCTTGAGTTTTGAAGTCATAAGTCGACGTATTGATGATCGGGGTGGGGGCTTAGCAATTGTTGACGGCAAGAGGCGATTAGTTGAGGGGATGGCGATGCCTAATGATCGCGATGAGTTTAAATTGACTTACTATTCGTCGATGACAACTTGGATCGACATTGATAAGCTGTTAGAAACCTTTCAACTGACACGTGATCAATTAGGGGCGGCCGAACAAGTCGATAGTGCTGTTCGCACTTTGAGCAACAAGCTACCGACCTACATTACGATCAAGGATGTAAAGAAACGATGGGGCTTGGGGCAAGAAGACGTCTTTCCGGTAACTCAATTTGAGAAACTGTGGGGAGATATGAGCACACTAAGTTCGGTCGATTGTGAATATATTGCCGTGGAGATCATGCGAGGGCAACAACTGAAGGAACCAGGACAATTAGATGGTTGGGTTCGTGATGGTTCAGCGGCCTATGTAGAACGTTTGTGCGATTTCGGATAGCTTCGATGGTTGGTTAGAGGGTACGTTTTGCCTTACAAATCAATCTACCTGTCGCGGACCCATGCTGAACCTTCGAAGCGATAAGTCCCCTAAGTCCGATCGAAGTAGGCCGTACGAATTTCGTCATCGTGCGTTGCGGAATCGTCGATGGCCATTTGGAAATTCGATTTGCTCAGAGCGCAGATCAGAGAGTCTTCGAGGGCATAAACACTAGCGTTTCGCGGTTGACCGGTTATCAATGCTGCTTCTCCAAAGAAGTCGCCCGTTCGCAAGGTCGCTACCTCGACCTCAGGTTGTCCACGCCTAACGGCTACAGATCCTTTTCGAATTAAAAAGAACCGATCGCCAGGATCGTTTTCTTTGATGATGCGGGTTCCTGCCGGAAACATCTCGATAGTCATTTCATCCGCGATACGAGTCAACGTGCGCGGGGTAACTTTGGCAAAGACGGAACACTTGGCAATCATCTGGGTCAGGATGGCGGCTTCTTTCATAAGTGCATCGGTGCGAATGCGGCCATCGACTAACGTTACAATTCTATCGGCGACGTCGAGGATTCGGTTGTCGTGAGTCACGATGAGGATAGTCGTCTTTTGTTCGGTTGCCATTCGCTGAAGCAAGTCGACCACCATTCGCCCGCTTTGTTCATCGAGTGCAGCGGTAGGCTCGTCCGCTAAAACCAATCTTGGGTTATGGACTAGCCCACGAGCGATGGCTACCCGCTGTTTTTGGCCGCCAGAGAGTTGTTTGGGCTTGTGGTAAATGCGATGCTCCAAGCCAACTTGTTTGAGCATTGATTGAGCTCGTTCATTGAGGGCTCGTGAGGAGAGTTTTGGGTCAACCAGCTCGAGCGACATGCGGACGTTCTGCGTTGCGGTAAGAGCTTCGAAAAGATTGTGGGCTTGGAATATAAATCCAATTTCTTTACGAAACTCCTTTAGTTTGCCAGCCGCCGCACCATTTAGTTGATTATCAAGAACCCGAAGCTGACCTTCTTGTACAGTCCTGAGGGCCCCGATCAATGTCAGCAATGTCGTTTTTCCGGAACCGCTGGGTCCAGTCATGATAATAATCTCGCCTGGGAAAACGGTGAGATTGTTATCGAACAAGATTTGTTTTCTCAATTCTCCGCTGCCAAAGAAATGTTGAAGTCCTTGAGCTTGAATCGAGGGAGCTTCCCCCTGCGAGATCCGCTGTCGAGTTTGCGGATCAAACAGAGTTGCGCGTTGAAGTGTTCCGGTATCCATATTCTCACGTATTCAACTTTGTGGCATTTTCGCGATTCGGTGCCGCTTTACGATAGTTCGGAGTGTAATCTATTGGAGTGAGGATTTGATTCTTGGAACGTAACTCTTTACCAAATCCGACCTTTTCCCCCAGCCGATAACATGAGAAGAATCACAACGGTCGTCCCCTTCGGAATCTGTTTGGTCTTGCCGGGTTTCGCTTCGATGTCCGGTTGTCATGATTTCATCACCCAGTTCACTGTTAATCAAGCTGTCCTAACTCCCGATCCTTGGGGTGCGGGGGCAAGCGAAATGGCGGCTCAAGGCCCGTCTAGACCAAGCCGTCGCGAGATTAAAGTACAGGGGAGATTAGAACCTAAAGGAGGCTTCATCCGTTTAACAGGCATACCAGGAGATAAAGTCGAAGCTTGGCACGTTCGACCAGGTGATTCCGTTGAAGCAGGTACCAATCTCGCGACATTAGCCAGTCGAGCTACTCGTTTGTTGGAGCTGGAATCTGCAAAGTTAAAGTTGGAAGAAGCCAAAACGGTTCGGGATACTAAGCTTCAGGAGTTAGAACTCGGCATCGAAGTGGCTTCAGGTCAACTCGAGAACGCCCGCAGCTTGGTTGAGATCGCGGAATCTCAAATGGTGATGGCAGGGCAAGGAGAAACTCAAATTCATCAAATGCAAGAGCAACTCGCCAGTTTGCGCCGACTCCATGAAGACCCTTTAACTAAGGCAGCGATCGGAAAACTGGAGTTGCAGGCGAAAGAAATTGAGATTTCCGGACTTGAGGCGAAGTCCAGGCAAGCGAACTTAGTCGCTGAGAACGGAATGAAGCAAGCCACGCTACAAGTAAGACAAGCAGAGCAAGCTTTGGTGGCAGCAGAAAAGGCCAGGGAGTTGGCACTCAAAGCTTCGTCGATAGCGGTTTTAGAGAAGCAAATCGAACTCCTAGAACTGCAGCTGAAGGAATCCTCGTTAATATCTCCTGTAAACGGGGCTGTGCTCAGTATCAACGTCGAGGCGGGCGAGCGATTCGCCACTTTGCCAGCGATCGAGATTGCAGACTTGTCGTCTATGATTTGTGTCGCGGAAGTTTACGAAGCAGATGTAGCAGAGATCCAAACGGGAGATTCGGCTACGTTACGATCTGCAGGATTGGTCAAAGAACTATCAGGCAAAGTATCTCGAATCGACCGATTAGTCGGCGTGCCACAGATGCGATCGCCCGATCCGTTAGCAAGAACGGATTTTCGTGCGGTTCGCGTTTGGATCGATATCGATTCGGAGTATGCCGCGGTGGCTGCAGAGCGAATCCGACTCCAAACGGATGTCACAATTCGCACGTCGCGCTAGTTAATGAACCAGCCGTTACCAGAATCGCTACTCAAGTCGCTTGATGATATGCCAGCCGTATTTGCTGGTCACTGGGTCATAGGGGCACAGGCCATATTCGTCGACCTTGAGCGAAAAGCTTGTGTCGCCAAAGCCCTTGACCATGCCATCGCGCGAACTAGAACCTGACGCAACATCCACAGGTAGACCGCTGTTCACCATTTTGTAGATTCCAGGTGCAGAGTCACTGGTGTATTGCTTCACGATTTCGTTAAAATCCGCACCTGCTTTGGCCTCTTCAAAGAGCTTTTCCGCAAGTGCTTGGGCTTCTTCTTTGGTGCGGGTGACATCGGGAAAATCTGACCCCTGAAAAGCGATCAAACAGTGCTGGACCATCACACGTTTAGGTTCATTTTTAGTCTTGTCCTCCGTTGGCTTTTCCTTGCCCAATGGTTTTTCCGGCTGGCAGCCGATGATGCACACGATACAAACGACAAAAATCTTTAGAACAATGAGATTTCGAAACATAGAGGGTTGCAGTGCCTGAGTGTATTAGAATGGAGTCCCGTGATTAGTCGGGCATTGACAGCTCGCAATTATAGATGAGATTGCCTTCGTCATGAGGCGTATTTCGTTTGATTAGCAGTTTTGTAAACTCCATGCACGTTCGCCAGGATGAAAACCTTTGAAAATGGTTAAAAATGAAGCAGTCCCCAATATTCGGATAACTGCCATCACCGATCACGCAGTCCGCGATTCCGGCGACTATGTTCTTTACTGGATGACGGCTGCGAGGCGGCTGCGATACAACTTTGGCCTCCAGCGGGCTGTCGAGTGGGCAAACAAGCTTCAGCGTCCTCTGCTGATCTTCGATGCGGTTCGAACTAATTATCGTTGGGCTTGTGACCGATTTCATCAATTCTTGATCGACGGTATTGTAGAACGATCTACTCAGCTAAGTTCGTCGAAAGCCACTCATCTCGCTTACATCGAACCTAACGCCAATCACGGTGCTGGTTTGATGGAGACACTGGCTCAACATGCATGCATCATCGTGGCCGATGATTATCCCTGTTTCTTTCATCCAGCTTTGTATCGAAAAATTGCAGCCAAATGGGGCTGCACTCTGGAGATTGTCGACTCCAATACCATTGTTCCAATGCGGCTGCCGGATCGAACTTTTACCGTTGCGCATTCGTACCGTCGTTATATGCAGAAAGTTATAGCCGAGGGCATGCCTGAGTTTCCGGTTGACGAACCACTCAAGGCCCTTAGAACGGAAAAACTGAAAGCGTTACCGAACGCCATCAAGAAAAAGTGGGGATGTGGCTTAGCCGGCGAAGGCCTCTCGTTATGCAATGATCTTAGCAAGCTTCCCATCGATCATGCTATCAAGCCTACTGACCAGGGGCAGGAATCTGAAGCTCGCAAGGTATTAAATCGATTTTTGAAGTCGCGATTATCCAAGTACGAACACGACCGCAATGAACCGGAATTGCAGGGCTCCTCATGGTTATCGCCGCATCTGCATTTCGGCACGATGAGTTCGTTCGAAGTGTTTTTCGAAGTAGCCAAGGCCGAAGACTGGGCTCCCAAAAAGCTAAGCAAACCGAATGGCAAGATGAACGGCTTTTGGAATATGTCCGTGGATGCGGAGGCCTTTATCGATCAGCTTATGACTTGGCGAGAGATTGGCTTTAACATGTGCGCGAGAGAGCCAAACTTTGATCGTTACGAATCCTTGCCCGATTGGGCACAAACAACATTGGCGGAACACGCGGATGATCCTCGTCAATACGTCTATTCGATGGAAGAATTTGAGCATGCCCGAACTCACGACGACTTATGGAATGCTGCTCAGAATCAATTGGTACATGAAGGACGGATTCACAACTATCTTCGCATGTTGTGGGGTAAAAAAATATTGCATTGGTCGGCTACACCGCAGCAAGCGTTAAAGACCATGATCCATCTCAATAACAAGTATGCGTTAGATGGTCGCGACCCCAATTCTTATAGCGGCATCTTTTGGGTATTGGGACGATACGATCGAGCTTGGGGGCCCGAGCGTCCCATCTTTGGAAAGATTCGCTATATGACGAGTGAATCGACACGAAGCAAATTCTCCGTAAAGAACTACATACGCAAATACAATCAAGCCATTCCCTAACAATCCTAAGTAGGCCGTAACAAGTCTCAACGTAGGCCGTAACAAGTCTCAGAGAGACGCAGTTACGGCACAGCACGCCGGTGGGCAATGACTTACGATTTTATATCCGATAGGTAACGAGAAATTCCGTAACCGCGCAAAGCCGTTCGAGCGTATTTGTTCATTTTTGCGCAGGTGCGCAAGCAGTATTGTTTAGAGCGACTACGATTAGGCCGCTTGAACCCTTGGGCTGAAAAGATCGAGGATCGATAGAGCTGACTTGGTCAGTAGGTCGCATAAGGAGTCAAATTGCCCCTGCATGTGGAGACGCAATTGGTTGAGCATGGAATCGATCTGCGATTTGGAGAGCTCAGTCTGTTGGGAAGACAGAGTTAGCATGGCAATTCGATCGTACGACAATCCCACAAAATAGGCTTGATAGGCCACCGAGATGATGTGCTCGATTCCAAGGCCACTACGACCGATGACGTCTGGGATTTTGCCGTAGGTTTTAGTTCGCTTATGTAATCAGTCATCGTAAGCGACCACGACGGGACGATGCTTCTCCAATCGAATGATAGGGCGTGTGTGAGAGACCGTGCACTCCGACTTCTCGAACTGAGCGGGCCAGAACGTTTCTGTTCACACGGCAGCCTTGAGTTTCTCGTCATTGAGTTTGCGACCAAACCCCGGGCCACGGCGTCGTTTGGGTTTCTTTTCGTCGAGTATCGATCCAAAAAAACGGTTTGTCGAATCGGTTGGACTTGATCAGCTTATCAATGAAGGCAGCTTGGTCTATTAGCAATTTTTCCAGACGTTCTACGGCGTCGATGAGTTCATCGAAGTTGAGGTTCCCTCGATCTTTCCGTTGCCGCCAATTGCGTGATTCCATTCCTCAAGATTAGCATTTCTCAGCATCCCAAATCTACCCCTTTCCGCATACAATGGGCATGTTCTCTAAACCCGTGGTGTAATCAACAAATCAATGCGATATGCCTCGTAGGTACGCGTTCACTTTGAGGGCTGTGACGCTGATTTGTGGACAATCCTAATTTGGCACTGATGGCAACAGCTAATGTTCTCCACGCTAAAATTCAAAAAAAACACTAAAAATATTTATTGACACGTAGCGATAAGCAGTATGATTCCGGTCACGTAACGAGAATTGCGTAACACTTACACCCCGCGATTATATCATGGTAAATCTTCTTGCTTCTTGCTTCTTGTACGGTAGCTTTGGAAGACGACAGCCAGACATTAGTGGCAGCCGTATTGAATCATTTAGATAGTGACCTGGTTTTTAACGCGGGCAACCGGCGAGTGAGTGAAGAACTCAAGATTGATATCGCGATAAGAAATCAGACAGGACACGACTTAGATCTGAAATTTGTTCCTACTTGTGGTTGCACTACAGTAGATTCAGCCGACGCCAGCGTCAAAGATGGTGATACCTTTCGCTTTTCTCCGAGGATAAGGCTACCAGCGGACCCTCAAAAATTTAGTGTGTCTGTAAAGTGCGAAGACAAATACCTGGGGAAAGAGTTTGCTTTGCGATTAAATGTAAATGTGGTTGCACCATATGAAGTGGAGCCGAACGTTGTTCTTCTTGACACAAAGTCATCAAGTGAAATCGAGTTGAAGTTAGAGGAGAGATTCCCTGATTTCCCGCTTGCAAAGATATCTTGCGTCAACGAGGGGACATATGAACTGCTCTCCAATGTTGATCGACGAGTCGTTGTTAAGCGATTAAATATGCCCGAGGATCTAATGGAAACAAAACCGATTTATCTTGTCGTAGAGAGTAATGATGGCTCGGAATGGTTTTTACGAGTTCCGGTTGAGGTTCGCGGCTTAGTAAAGATGAGCCCTAGCCTGATCGCACTGCGCAAAAGTTCGAGTACATACAACGCCACATTGCTACTGATAGGAGTTCCAGACACAAATGGTAAGATTGAAATTGCGTTAGCAAGTGATTCCAAGGAAAACATTCCTGGCAAGATCGTGAAGATGATTCGAAGAGGCAAGGATGGTCTGGTAGTTTTTGCAGAGTTTCCGTCAACCGAAGTCGACGGCGTGTTTACAACGAATGCTGATCGCAAGACTATCCGTGTATTTAGTACGGAATCAAATCGGTCCTGTCAATCTATCGGTTATTTGCCAAAACAGTAAAGGTTTTTTATCATGTCGAAAATCGCTTTTTTTCTGGTTTCAGTGAGCCTTGTTTTTCTTATAGTCAATGGAGGGCATCTTCTCGGTCAAGGACCTGTGGCAGTGACTTGTGTTAAATTGGAAAGTAAAACATGCAAAGACAAGTATGGTGCTAATCCCGGTAATAATCCTCCGATTAATTGCGTATCAACCTGTGTAGTCAAGCCGCTAGACCCTGACTGGCCTATTGGAGAGGTTATGTATGTGTGTAACCAACTTGCCCACAGCGAATTCTCGATTCTAGATAACATTGAATGGAAGCTTACGGAACGATAAGAAAGTCAACCATTTTCCTGGCCGGTAAAAGGAGTATTAGCTTCTCAGGATCCATCATTTATTTGCAAAATCGAGGAGACTTGTGACGGTTGTGAATGGAACGAGGCTACGGCATCGATGAAATGCAAGGTTACTCCCATTATATCTGCGTTGGAAGCCTATTGGTCGATTCGAGATAACGATGGTAAAGAGATTCCCTGTGATTCAGGTGTATAGGGAGAGCAGGACGATGCGTATTTCAATGTTGCTAGCGTGTAGCATTTTCGGGATGAAGGGGCTAGTGTTTGGCCAGGAAGGGCTCATAGATATCGCAAAACAACATGCTAATTCGTTCTCGCTGGATGCCGAGTTTGGATTACCTGAATATCGTATGGTCGCTGAGATAGAAGTAGAATCAACACCCGATTCTGCGTTACTCTTTTCGTCTAGGGCTAGCATGGAAGTTGTTCAAATTGATTCTGTGCGACTTGAACGATTCGATATCAACCCGAAAATCATTGCAGACGACAGAATCTCGGCGAGGAATGAGAAAGGGGGTGTATTGGATCTGGGGCCCTTTGCAAGAATTGAGAGATGGGAAAGACTTCATTTTGATGACAAGGTCTTTGATTTGCTCGGCGGAAATGGCGTGCGTGCCCCTTTGAACGGGATTCGGCAAGTGCATCCAGTAATGTTAAGACTCAGCACTACCTGCGTGAAACCGTTCGATTGGCCGATCCACACGCCAGGAGCGTTTGCAGGTGGAACCAGCGAAAAGGATCTTTATAAGTTGGTTTTTGGAGAAGACCGAGCATGCGTCTTTGCAAAGGGAACCAGTGAAGATCTTGAAACCCATTGGACCAAGATTGGAGCAAAGATTAGTTTCGTGAGAGCGATTAATTTCAAGGATGGGCTACCGGTCTTGTCGCAGTTGTATGTCTTTCGGGAAATGGTCGATCCGAAGGATTATGACCTACGGAAAGCGACGCGATTAATTACAACAGAAACGAAATGGGATAATTACGGTGGTATGATGCTTCCTAAGGCTATCGTCTCCGAAATAAGTGGTGTTGGGCAAGACAGAAAGTCGCTTATTGTTTTGTCAAATCTGAAATTTTATAAAGAAGGTGATAAGAGTTTTGAGGAACGAAAGGCTGAATTATCTAGTCTCGTTAATGCAATTCGCGACATGAAGTAATGAAGCAGCACTCATGCGAGCGCTCGTTCAGAGTTTTAGAGGGTAAACTCACAGGGTTCAGAAGTGCTCAATGTTCCGATTAGTTTATGGTCGATTCACCCATTCCTTGGGCTTTGACTTTGTAGTGGCCTAGGAAACTCGTTTAAGTAGACGAAATGCTCAGCAGTCCACGACGTTGACAGCCAACCCCCCTAGGGATGTTTCTTTGTATTTGACTTGCATGTCGACGCCGGTTTGTCGCATGGTTTCTATCACGCGATCGAGAGACACAAAGTGTTGGCCGTCTCCATATAAAACAGCCAATCTCGCAGCATTGATTGCCTTGGTGGCACCCATGGTGTTTCGTTCGATGCAGGGAACTTGGACTAACCCAGCGACAGGATCGCACGTTAAGCCAAGATTGTGTTCCATGCCGATTTCGGCGGCGTTCTCTATTTGCTCGATCGTGCCGTTCATACAGGCAGCGAGCCCTGCGGCGGCCATGGAGCATGCGACTCCGACTTCACCTTGGCAACCCATTTCGGCGGCGGAGAGAGATGCGTTTCGTTTGTAAAGCATGCCAATCGCGGCAGCCGTTTTCAAGAAACGATGCATACCGGCTCGGTTGGCTCCGGGCATGAAGAACATGTAGTACGCCAGAACGGCCGGGACAACGCCTGCGGCGCCATTGGTAGGAGCGGTGACAATTTTACCACCGGCTGCATTCTCTTCGTTAACTGCGAGAGCGAATAGACTGACCCAATCAAGTTGTTGAAGCGGATCGGTGAAAGGAAAGCTGCCATCTTTGAATTGCAGCAGATCGCTCGGGCATTGCAATGCAACAGGAGAACGAGAGATAAGTTGCCGAAAAATCCGAGGTGCGCGACGAGGTACGCGTAAAGAACCAGGAAGCAAACCGCTGGTCTGACAACCTCGATCGATACACTTTTTCATAACATCCCACAGTGCATCGAGTTGTTCCGTAATCTCAGCATCGGTCCTCATAACTCGTTCGTTAGCATCGATGATTTGATCGATACGCAACCCCGAGTGACGACACATCGTCAAAAGATCTTCGGCTGAAGTAAATGGATAAGGTAGAGAGTTGGCAGCATTGCTTTTAGTCGCTGCGGATTTGTTTTGGATCAATTGCATTAGTTCATTGCGATCGTAGACGAAGCCACCCCCTGTCGAAAAATAGTCTTCTTCGAGAAGCACCTTGCCAGGATCGGTCGAGCTATCGGAAGCTATCAGCTGGAATTTCATGGCATTGGGGTGTTCGGGCATCGTTTCGTTTCTCAGCCAATGTACGTCTCGAGTTTCGATAAACTCGATTTTCAGGTGGCCAGCCAGCTCCAGTTGATTCGTGGAGCGAACGGTTTTGACCGCTGAGGCAATTTCCTCTGTTTGGCTTTTGGAGGGCAGGCAACCAGAGAGGCCTGCCAAAATTGCACCATCTGTCGCGTGCCCAACGCCGGTTAAAGCTAGAGATCCGTATAGCCGGGCTGACAACCGAATGGTCTGGGGTAGGAGGCACTGACGGCTAATTAGTTCAGCCGCACGGTTTGCAAAACGATTCGCTGCAACCATAGGCCCCATCGTGTGAGAGCTCGATGGACCAACACCAATTTTAAAGATTTCGAAGACACTATTCATAGGATACGATTCAATCCGTTTCGCAGATTGGCACAGAGCCATTATTCTGTAAGAGTTCTCAGAGTACCATCACTAACATGGTAAAGAAACTCTGACCCATTCAAATTATCGCGATATACAAAGTCGTGGCTCCGCCGCGAGGCCATTAGGATTAGGGGACATGTGATATGACATTCTCAGAAGCCACCATCAGCCGACTACCTCTTTACTTGCGAGAGTTGTTGCACATCCAAAGGCATGGAGAGCAGAGAGTTCAAAGCGGAGTCCTGGCTAAGCGCCTTGGATTGAATGCTTCGCAGGTGCGGCGAGATCTTTCCGGTTTCGGGTCTATGGGGCAAAGAGGGGTCGGATACGAGGTGCGAGGTTTGATCCAGACCATTCAGCAGGTTCTCGGGAGCGATCGGTCATGGAATGTCATTTTGGTGGGGGTTGGGAATTTGGGGCGAGCATTGTCGGGCTATCGAGGATTCGCCCAACAGGGGTTTAGGCTGGTAGGGGCTTTTGACATCGATCCGAGCAAAATTGGTGAAAAGCTCGGTAGCTTGACCGTGATGCCTTTTTCCGACTTGGAGGAGTTCGTTCGGGCTAAGGGGGTCGAATTGGCTATGATCGCAGTTCCAGCCGGGGTGGTGAGCGAGGTAACGGAACGATTGGAAATGGCCGGGGTAACCGGAATCTTGAACTTTGCTCCCGTGTTGATCCGACGCTCGGCAAGTCCGGTAACCGTGGTGAACGTCGATTTGGCGATCGAGCTTCAGCGACTCGCGTTTCTTGTGTTGCAGTCACGGGATGAAAGCGAGAACTAGACCTGTCGTTTTTGACAGCTGGGATGAAATCTCTTCGAGGTTTATCGACTTAAATCTAGTATGCGTTGGCACTTGCGGCGTTTTCTTGGCACTTGGCACGGCGATTGCTCTAGATCGTGGCTTCCCTCTCGAGACTGCCAATTCTGAAAAAACGAACGCGATCTGGTTCGGAGTTGGTTGTTCGGAGACGTACCTAAGAAATTCTCGAGGGCGAAAATAAGTCCTCACCCTACCGACTCATTTCAAGGAGTTCAACGTGGCAAAGCAGATGGTTTTTGATGACGAGGCGAGGCAGCCGCTGTTGGCTGGCGTCTCGAAGCTTGCGAAGGCGGTTCGCAGTACCCTTGGTCCTCGAGGGCGAAATGCCGTACTAGATAAGGGATGGGGTTCCCCGAAGATTACCAAGGACGGTGTCACGGTTGCAGAAGAAATCGAGCTCGACGATCCGTTTGAGAATCTCGGTGCACAGCTCGTTAAGGAAGCGGCCAGTAAGACGAACGACGTAGCTGGTGACGGAACGACGACTGCTACAGTTCTTGCAGAAGCGATTTTCCGCGAAGGCCTCAAGATGATTGCATCGGGTGCTGATCCGATGTCCCTCTCGCGAGGTATCGCTAAGGCGGTTGATGCGGTCAAGGCTGAGATCAGCAAGATTGCAATTCCAATCGATGCCAAGAGCAAGAAAGAAATCAAGCAAGTTGCAACGATCGCTGGCAACAATGATTCGACCATCGGTGACGTTTTGGCGGATGCGTTCCTCAAGGTTGGTAAGGATGGCGTGATTGCTGTCGAAGAAGGCCGCGGAAGCGAGACCACCGTTGAAGTGGTCGAGGGTATGCAATTCGACCGAGGTTTCTTGTCACCACACTTCGTGACCAACCAAGATCAAGTTAGCGTGGAATTGGAAGATTGCCACATTCTGATCCACGAAGAAAAGATCACCAACAACAAGAAGATGATTCCTCTTCTAGAGGCAATCAGCAAGGCCAAGAAGCCATTGCTAATCATCGCTGAAGACATCGAGGGAGATGCCTTGGCAACGTTGGTTATCAACAAGATGCGAGGCATTTTGAGCGTCGCTGCTGTTAAGGCTCCCGGATACGGTGATCGTCGCAAGGCTATCCTTGGTGATCTCGCGGCTCTAACCGGTGGCAAGGCAATCTTCAAGGACCTCGGAATCGATCTAGAGTCGGTTAAGATTAGCGACCTCGGCAAGGCCAAAAAGGTAACCATTACCAGCGAAAACACAATCATTATCGGTGGTGCTGGCAAGAAGGACGCGATCGAAGGACGCGTTACTCAAATTCGCCGAGAAATCGAAGCGACTGACAGCGATTACGATCGCGAGAAGCTTCAAGAGCGATTGGCCAAGCTGGCTGGCGGTGTTGCCCAGATCAACGTTGGTGCAGTCACTGAAACCGAAATGAAAGAGCGAAAAGCATTGCTCGACGATGCGAAGGCTGCCACCCAAGCAGCACTTGAAGAAGGCATTGTTCCTGGTGGTGGCGTGGCATTGCTCCGCTGCGAATCAGTCCTCAAGAAGCTCAAGCTCGAAGGTGATGAGCAGCTTGGTGTCGCGATCATTGCTAACGTTTTGGATTATCCACTTCGATCGATCGCTGACAATGCAGGTCTCGACGGAGCAGTTGTTGTAAACCGCGTCCGCCAACAAAAAGAAAAGACCGAAGGCTATGACGCGAACGCTAACAAGTATGTTGACATGATCAAGGCCGGGATCATCGATCCTGCCAAGGTTGTGAAGACCGCTCTAAGCAATGCAGCGTCAGTTGCATCATTGCTTCTGACCACGGAATCGCTGATTACCGAGATTCCAAAAGAAGAGGAAGCAGCCGGCGGCCATCATGATCACGACCATGGCATGGGAGGCATGGGCGGAATGGGTGGCATGGGAGGTATGGGCGGAATGGGTGGCATGGGAGGTATGGGCGGCATGATGTAATTGTCGTCTTCCGCACTCATCAACATAACTCCCCCTCATGTACGCGAGGGGGATCACCAACAACAATCACAAATTCAAAGTTCAGATAAAGGAAAATAAATATGGCGAAAGTAAATCTCCGACCACTCGATGACCGTGTCGTTGTAAGACCACTCGAAGCAGAAGAAACCACCGCAGGCGGTATCGTTCTTCCTGATTCGGCCAGGGAAAAGCCACAACGTGGTAAGGTTGTAGCAGTAGGACCAGGAAAGCTTTTGGACAACGGTGTTCGCGCTGCATTGAGCGTTTCTGTCGGTGACGAAGTTATTTTCGGCAAATACGGCGGAAGCGAAGTCGAAGTCGACGGTGTCGAGTACAAGATCCTTCGCGAGAGCGATGTTTTGGCAAAATTGGCGTAACACCCTACAAAAAATCAACTCAACGATAAGGATAAGCTAAGCGTGGCAAAACAATTACTATTTGACGATCAGGCTCGTGCAC
>Ga0315899_10000309_pt1 | contig 60798 bp, 41 predicted proteins | sample LakEriMetagenome_2_FD_203518 | JGI IMG/M metagenome (GOLD analysis project Ga0315899, IMG submission 203518) | Freshwater fungal communities from buoy surface, Lake Erie, Ohio, United States - Buoy 4 MA112 | ecosystem: Environmental > Aquatic > Freshwater > Lake | place: USA: Lake Erie, Ohio... | reverse complement strand
ACTATGCTGTGTTTTCCAGGCACCATTAATCGATTCATCAGCATTCCGGGTATCAGGTACAAAACCTGTCAGACAAACCATCAAAATAATTGATAGCCCCGAGAAAAAAGTTTTGGTTTTACTTAGCATATTCCTTTGATTATAATATTAAAAATAATAAAAAATCAGCTGCCCACAAAGGTCTTTCGGCATTTACTGTCTGTAAAATTACTGTAACCTGATACCTATTTTCTATTGCCTGGTACTGGATGTCCGATAATATCGGATTGCTAATTTGCTAATTATCTCACCCGATAGCTATCGGGTTACTAATTATAAAACTATTTTTCATTTTACTAAAAATTTTAGCATAAATTTGTTGCCCCGGCTAATAAATTATGTCAAAAGACACGCACATTATTCATATTGATCAGGATGCATTTTTTGTATCCGTAGAGCTCCTGAAGAACTCTTCCCTGATCGGGAAACCGGTGATTATCGGAGGCAGTTCCGATCGCGGGGTAGTGGCATCCTGCAGCTATGAAGCCCGGAAATTCGGAATTCACTCTGCTATGCCATCGCGAATGGCCCGACAGCTTTGTCCGCATGCGATCTTTATCCGCGGCAATATGGATGAATACAGCAAGTATTCGCATATCGTAACCGACATTCTGCAGGAGCGGGTTCCACTACTTGAAAAAGCTTCAATTGATGAGCACTACATTGACATGACCGGAATGGATCGCTTTTATGGCTGTATGAAATTTGCGCATGAGCTACGACTGTATGTAATGAAGGAGACCGGACTTCCCCTTTCCTTCGGTCTGTCAGTCAACAAAACGGTTTCAAAGATCGCCACCAACGAGTGCAAGCCAAATGGAGAGCGGCAGGTTTCGAAAGATGAGGTTCAGCCCTTTCTAAACCCCCTATCCATTAAAAAGATTCCAGGGCTTGGGCAGGCAACATATATCAGGCTGAGCGAAATGGGGGTACGCTACATCTATACTTTGGCACAGATTCCGCAGGAACAATTATTCAGGGTACTAGGAAATAATGGCACCAGCCTCTGGCAAAAAGCCCACGGAATAGATAATTCGCCGGTACTGCCTTACCGTGAGCAAAAATCGATTGGAACACAAAGCACTTTCGAGAACGATAGCATTGATACCCGAAAGATCAAACAACTACTAAGTTCCATGGTCATGGATCTCTGCTTTCAGCTCAGATCACAGCAAAAACTGGCTGCCTGTATCACCGTAACCATCCGATACTCCAATTTCGAAACGCATACCCGGCAGACAAGAATCCCATATACCTCATTGGATTCCTTCCTGATCAGCAAGGCAAAAGAACTTTTTGACACCTTATACAACCGGCGTATGCTGATTCGCCTTGTTGGAGTTAAACTTTCGCAACTGGTAAGCGGTAATGAACAAATCAGTCTCTACGGTGCTTCTGAAGAACAATATAAACTTTATCAGGCGATGGACCGCATCCGGAATAGGTTTGGAGAAAAGGCTGTAAAACTTGCATCAAGCATCGATATCAATCTCTGAGCCATGTACCTGAATGTTCATTCACAATATAGTTTACGCTACGGCACTTTATCTATCGAAAAACTGGTAGAGCAGGCTAAAATTATGGGGATAGAACAAATGGCACTTACCGATATCAATAACTCTACGGGATCGGTAGAATTCATCAGAGAATGCCAAGGTAAAGGCATTAAAGCCATTACAGGTATTGAGTTTAGAAGATCATCTAAACTTCTGTTTATCGGGATAGCCCGCAACAGAGAGGGCATGAAAGAACTGAATGATTTCCTTAGCTTTTACAATCTGAACAGCATGGAGCTGCCCGATAAACCCTGGGATTTTCAAAATGTTTACATCATATATCCGTACAGTCCCGAACACCGGAATCTGAAAGAAAATGAATTTCTGGGCATCCCCTACCGCGATCTGAACAGCCTTTTCGGGAAGCCATTATCCGGAATTAGAGAAAAATTAGTGGCGCTGCATAGTGTAACCATCAGCAACAAGATCGAGCATCGCCTGCATACCTATTTAAGAGGAATAGACCTAAACACCCTGCTCTCTAAGATCGGGAAAAATGACTGCTGCCATGAGGATGATGTATTGCTTCCCCCTGAACAGCTGAAAAAACGTTATGAGAGCTATCCCTTCATTATTAGCACTACCGAAAAGCTAATGAACGACTGCAGCAGCAGCTTTGAAAAGGGCTCAAAGAACCGGAAAACATTTACTGGATCGGCAAAAGATGATAAAGCCCTACTCGAAAAACTCGCCCTTGAGGGGATGGAATACCGCTATGGCCGCTCGAATAGGGAAGCTTTAAAACGGGTACAGAAAGAACTTGCGGTTATTGATGAGCTGCATTTCTCTGCCTATTTTCTGATCACCTGGGATATCATCCGCTATTCGATGGCACGGGGCTATTACCATATCGGGCGGGGCTCAGGGGCAAACAGCATCGTATCTTACTGTATGCGCATCACGGATGTGGATCCGATAGAACTCGACCTGTATTTTGAGCGCTTTCTGAACCGGCAGCGGAGTAGTCCGCCCGACTTCGACATCGATTACAGCTGGGATGAACGGGAAGATGTACAGGACTATATATTTAAGCGTTACGGCAGCAATAACACCGCATTACTCGGAACGATGAGCACCTTTAAAGACCGGTCCATCATCCGCGAAATCAGTAAAGTAATGGGCTTACCGGCCCAGGAAATAGACAGCTTTACCGACCCTACAAAACAAGTACAGAACCGGAATAACCCCACTTTCGCTAAAATACTGGCCATTCAAAGTATGATGCAGCATATGCCTAACCAGCGATCTATCCATGCAGGAGGTGTGCTGATCTCTGAAGAACCGATCACCTATTATACTGCACTGGATCTGCCGCCGAAAGGTATGCCTGTGGTACAGTGGGATATGTATGAAGCCGAATCTATCGGATATGAAAAATTCGATATTCTGAGCCAGAGAGGTATCGGACATATTAAAGAAGCGGTCCGTTTAGTTCTCGAAAATCAGAAAACAAAACTGGATATCCATGCGGTGAGCTCTTTCATGAAGGATCCTAAAATCAATGCAAAATTAAAAATAGGAGAAACTATCGGTTGCTTTTACATCGAATCCCCGGCAATGCGCCAGCTGCTAAAAAAGCTGGGATGTGAGAGTTATCTCACACTCGTTGCCGCAAGCTCGATCATTCGTCCCGGAGTAGCTTCATCGGGAATGATGAAGACTTATATCAGCAATTACCATGATCCCGAAAATGTCGAATACCTGCATCCAGTGATGAAAGAGCATCTTCGTGAAACCTTCGGTGTGATGGTGTATCAGGAAGACGTGATCAAGATCTGCTACCATTATGCCGGACTTGATCCTACGGATGCCGATGTTTTGCGCCGGGGTATGAGCGGAAAATACCGTTCTAAAAAGGAATTCGATCGCCTGGTTCAACGATTTTTCGACTGTGCCAAAGAGATTGGAAGGGATGAGAAAACCACCGAAGAGGTCTGGCGGCAGGTTTCCTCTTTCGCAGGGTACAGTTTCTCTAAAGCGCACTCCGCTTCATTCGCTGTGGAAAGTTACCAGAGTCTATTTCTCAAAACTTATTATCCTATGGAGTTTATGGTGGCCGTGCTGAATAATTACGGTGGCTTTTACCAGCGCTGGGTCTATGTCCATGAGCTACAGAAATCGGGTGCCAGGGTACATTTACCCTGCGTAAACCATAGTGAGGCGAAAGTCAGCATCAGGGGTAAAGATGCCTGGCTCGGTTTTATTGGTCTCCAGGGCTTGGAGAACCAATATCTTGAACTTATCCCGGCAGAACGTGAAGCCAATGGCCCCTTCCGCGACCTAGCCGATTTTATCAAACGAACCGCAATCACACTCGATCAGACCATTATCCTGATCCGCATCGGAGCCCTCAGATTTTGCGGAAAGAACAAAAAGGAGTTACTATGGGAAGTACATAATTACCTCGGCAGCAAGCTGGCACCGAAACAAGATAGCGAACTGTTCTGTACCGAAGCGAAGGAACTCTATCTGCCCGAACTAGAAAGCTCGATACTGGAAGATGCCTATAATGAGCTCGAATTATTGGGCTATCCGGTAAGTATGAGTATGTTCGACCTAATGAAATCGGATTACCGGGGAGATGTAGCAGCAAAAGATCTATCAAAGTACCTCAACAAAACAGTCCGCTTAGCAGGCAATTACGTCTGCGAAAAGACAGTCCGCACAAAAAACAATAAGAAAATGTGGTTCGGAACTTTTCTGGATGCAGAGGGCGAATTCCTGGATACCGTTCATTTCCCGAATACTACTCCTGCCTACCCTTTCAGAGGAAAGGGCTGCTACCTAATTCTCGGCAAAGTAGTAGAGGATTTTGGCTGCCCCGCGATTGAAGTCGAAAAGTTTGCCAAACTCCCAATCAGGGATAATCCGGTTTTTTAACAAATTCCTTGATTGGTGATAGACTGGTCGGGAAAACACCGACCAGAGGGGATATAGAGGTTCTCGCCTTCGCGAGAATGACAGTCGTTGTTTGGGGATTAGGAGATTCCAGCCTTCGCTGGAATCGAAGTACGGACCCCCCGCTGGCACACGCGTATCTCGTGTGCTTATTAATTTACCACATGGAATGTGGATAGCAGATTCGGGCTGTTCCTCCCCATGAAACACAGCCCCAGGTAAAATAAACCTTACCGAAGGAGGTAGCTTCCGGCTATTCGCAATTTGAACCTGAACGCGATTTCTTACCGGAAATACTCCGAAGGAAAGGACTGAACTAGCCTATAACACGCAGGTATTGATTTTCAAAATCGAATAATTGTAGTTCCAGAGCATTATCTGTCCAATGATAACCGTATTTTTTACCCTTCCAATATCGAACTCTACAACTCAAGCAAACAACTCACCGCCGGAATAGTATGCTGAACCCCATTCGGTTTTATCAAGCCGGTTTTATTATCTCTTTTAAAGACCACCACATTATCGGTGTTTGTATTACCTACCAGGACATATTCGCCATTTTTACTGATCATGAAGTTTCTCGGATGTTTACCTCCTGTCGACTCATGGCCAATCATATTTAATTTTCCGGTCTTGGCGTTAACACCATAAATCACAACACTTTCATGCCCTCTGTTGGTGGCATAAATAAATTTATGATCAGGAGAAAAATGAACATCAGAAGCATAAGTCACTTCCGAATACCCTTCTGGCAACATACTTAAACGCTCAATAATTGTTAAGGCTCCTGTTTTCTTGTTTACTTTAAAAGCAACAATAGTATTGGATAACTCATCCACAGAATAGGCAAAATTACCATTCTCATGGATTTTAAAATGACGAGGACCTGAACCTGCAGATACCTGTGCAAATGGAACAGCAGCCGGTTTCAATTTCCCATCATTTGAAATCTCGTAAATCATAATTTTATCTGTACCCAAATCAGAAACGTATAAAAATTTACCATCTGCGGATGGAATACTGGAGTGTGGATGTGGCTCCTTCTGCCGCTGTGGATTAGTACTACTACCGGTATGCTTGACATAATCAGAGGCTTTAGCAAGCGAACCATCCGCATTTATTGGAAACACAGTAACACTTGCATCTCCATAGTTGGCGGTATAAGCAAACCTGCCCTTTGGGTCGATACTAATATGTGCAGGACCTTTACCGCCCACAGACTGCTCATTGACTTTACTTAACAAACCTGTAAAAGCATCTATTTTAAAGGCCATAACCGCACCATTGCCATCGTTAAGAGTACCCTTACCATAAATTGAATACAAAAAATCCTTATTCGGACTGAAAGCTAAAAAGCCGGGACTATTACCCTCAGTAACCGTTTGCAACTCTTTTAGCGTACCTTTTTGCTGGTCTAACTCCAGTACATAAATTCCTTTGCTACCCCTTACCGAGGAGGAACCTACATAAATGATACCTTTTGTACCTGGTTGAGCTACAAGCTCAGAGGAATCTGCAATAAGCATAGTCAGAACAAATCCAAATGAAATTAACTTCTTCATAGTTTCAAAATTTATAAATATTTCAAGTTATGTAAAAAAATATCTTTAATCAATTATTAGGTGTTTTAAATGGATTTTTTTGAAGATTAAAGGGCTTGGAAAGATCCCTGATGTACTCTACTAACTGCCAGTGTTGTTCATCCGAAAGCTTGGCTTTATAGCCCGGCATAACTCCTTTACCTTCCCTTATCTTCCAATATAAAGCTCCATCGCTTTGTCCCATCAGATCATCATCCTTAAAATCAGGGACCTGCTGACTGGTGTGCTCCATTGGATAACCCTTTCCCTGGTTTCCATGGCAGGACATGCAGTATAAATTATACAGCTCCTGAGCCTGAGGAAGCGTTAATGGTTCAACAGCATATGGATTATATAAAGTATCAGCCCAGGCCGGAGCCTTCCAATCCTGAGGTTGAGCATTATTAGTATCAGTAAACGACACTAATGATATACCCAAACAACTAAACAAAAGAATAAATCTTAAAATCCGCATGCGTTTTTCTATTTATGTAAAACAACTTATTCCCTCATTATATATTATTTGTCTGAGCGTTTTAGACCTGCCGGACGATAGTCGTGGCGCTTGGCAGTCCATTCTGCATCTCCATATTCACTCAGACTTACTTTTCCATACATGGTATTTCCCTCGGCTGTTCCTGTAAATGTATAATTTATACGAACACCATCCTGTGTATACGAACTGCGCATCAAAATCTGTTTACCATGAAGAGACCCATCAAGATCGCGGGAGCCTATACTTGCGATATGTGTACCAATAAATTCATTACCCTTTTGTTCAATGATTAAAGTCTGATCTACTGTACTTGCAGAAAATTTCATTTTAAGATCCCACTGCCCACTAAGATCAAAAGCAGGTTCTCCGGTAGCTTTTTTTATCAGAGGCGGGTTGGTAAGGATAGAAAACACACGATCTGCGATTAATTTCTCTTCTCCATCCTGAAGCGTCGGGGTGTGAATACTGATATTCGGCTGCAAATTAGGAGGAAAAGGAAGAAAGCTCCCTGCACCGCTCACAGCAATACGCGGATTACCATCCCATAAAAGTCTTTCCATATCATCCCCTGTTAATGGAATTATTGATTTATCCCAGTTAACAGTAACAGATGGCGCTCGATTACTTCTTCCTTTAGGCTCGCTCAGTTGCGTAGTGACTCCTTTAATATTCGCCAGACGCTGGATTATATGATTTCCATAAGACACCCAGGTCTTCCATTCCAAAGCATGATCACGTTTAAACCAGGTTTCCACAGCGGCAAGCATACCCATTATCTCTTCCCGGCCAACCTTAAATCCGCGACCAAAACCATGATGTGGTCCGGCGTTTATTCTAGATGCAATAATCAAATCTTTACTTCCCAGTAATAAACCAGCACATTGCGGACCGCGAATATACTTACCTCCGCTGTATGCAACGAGATCTGCACCCTGTGAAATATGCGGATTAGGGACTTCCAACACTTCGGCAGCAGCATCTACCAAAATTGGTACACCCATTGGTTTTGCGATGGATGCAATTTCTTTGATAGATAGCGGACCGTTCTCTGAACGCGCACCAGAAAGTACAAGAATCATTGCTGTACGCGGACCGATTGCCAGCTTTAAATCATCAAGAGTATTAACCTCCACCATTCGGACTCCAACAGCTTTTGCTGCTGCATCATATGCAGTTCGTGAATAAGCAGGAATTATCACTTCATCCTTCATACCTGTAAGGTTAGGAATCATCCATAGCTTATCAGGATCACCTCCGGTTACACAACCTGCAGTTGCAGCAGTTATCGCAGCTGAAGCTCCGGAACTAACGTAGCCGAATTCCGTACCGGTTAGTTCACCCAATCGAGCACCAACCGCATCCATCAGCTCATCGATCTGAACATATTCCTTAACGGCTTCATCCATTGCCTTTTGAACTTCAGGAAGGATTTGGCTTGCGCCAACTACGGTTACAGTACCCCTTGCATTAATCAGCGGACGAACACCAATGTTTTCATAAATACTTTTAACAAGCTTCTTATTATCTGCCTGATCAGCCGCTAATACAGATTCTATGTTCGATCCTGAAACAGCACCCGCAACAGGCAAAAGAGTCAGACCTTTTATTAAATCTCTTCTTTTCATACATTAATCTAATTAAAGAGCTGGGAGTCCGCCCACTACTCTTGGCAGCGGATTAGTTAAACCATTCAGATCATAAAACACACGTCCTCCTTTAATTGTAACTTCACATTCAAAGCGCTGTTTTCCCTCCAACTTATCACCCATCTGATCGAAAACTCCAAATTTTCCTTTGCGAATACGCAGAACAGTTACATCTCCCTCAGAACCGACTGAAAGATTTCCGATTTCTTCCCTATGAATAACTTGGGCGGGCTTCCATGTCACTGAATTGATAATTGCAGGAATATCCATTCCAAGTGCGATAAATTTATTCATCACATTCAGAATATCTTTCATTGCCGAATTCATACTTCCGCCATGATGGTCGGTACTGATTACATCCGGGAAAAAGCCAGCTTTTGAAGCTGGAACAGCATGCTTAAATGCAAAACTCGCAGCTCCATGACCAACATCCCAGATCACTCCTCTTTTTCTAGCCTCAAAAACAAAAGGACGAAGATTCCCGCTCAAAGGATCTGTGATGGCTTCTCGTTCCTTACCACCTCCACCATAAGTGTGGGTATAAATATCTCCGGGACGAAATTTCTTCATAGTCAATTCTTCCAATGAAAGTCCGCTACCACCAAAATCAATTATAACCGGAATGTTCCCTGCTAAGTTTCCTGCTTCGATTGCACGGTCAATTGGAATCCAATCTGGCTTATTGTAATGGGCTACCTTGAAGCCAACAATATGTTCTTTGTATTTCAAAGCCATATCGGCAGTTTTACGGGCATCCATATCACTGTTGTCTTGCTCGGTAACTCCACCAGCCATACCTTCACCAACAATATTCAGGAATGACAAAACACGAGTTCTCGCTCTGTCAATCGTTTGGTCTTTAAACTTTTCAAAGGTGCGCCAGCCCGCACTGCCTGCATCCACAACGGTAGTTACACCTACACGAAAAGTGAATCCGTCGGGCTGATTGGCATAATAACTATTTCTTAAATACTTATCAGGCTCCGTTCCTGCAAAATTATGGGTATGCATATCAATGATACCCGGGGTAACCATTAAACCCCTTGCATCAACTACTCTGGCGGCTGATTTAGCATCAATATTTTTAGATACAGCTGCAATTTTACCAGCCTTATCTATTGCGACATCCATCACCTCATTTACATTATTCTTTGGGTCAATAACATGACCCCCTTTAATAATAATAGCATGCACCGGATCTGCCTGTTGAGCCATAGCCTGTAAACTTAAAATTGAAAAAAATATGAAAAATAATTTTTGCATCGTGAATGTTCTATTGGTGATTTAGTTTGTCGTTTCTAAACAAACAAGTAAATATTATGAAAAATAGTGGCATTTTAAGATTGGTTGTGTAATTTTTAAATAGATCTTGAATCCCATTTGAATATTGGGAAGCCTTTTGATTATTTTTATGTAGTCCGCCCTGTTGGACTCGTTCTGACAAGCATAACAGAAATATGCCGAAAAGGAACGATTAGACCATTAGTACCTGGATAACAAAAACGAATAAAGGCTATTAATTGTTGAGAAAATATCTTGATGCAATTAATTTGTTTTTGAAAATCAATGCCTGTATTTCATGGGTTAGCTCAGTCCTTTCCTCCGGAGTATTTCCGGCAAAAAATCACTTTCCAATTCAAATTACCTATAGCCGAAATATACTTCCTTCGGTAAGGTTTATTTTACCCGATGCTGTATTTCATTGGGACGAACAGCCCTGCAAAATTTTATATCGAACTCCGGTTATAATTTAGAATTACCAAAATAGATCCAGTCGAGATCAAATAAATTCTTCTTTCCATTTTCGTCAACAAATACAAAAAACAGATCCTGAATTCCATTCGTTTCTTTCATTTCTGATACAATTTCTATCCATTTTGCTTGAGCGCCTGCGATTCTGCCAGGAACGGTTACAGAACTTATCACAGGACTATTTCTATTGCCATGATGAACTTCAATTAATCCTCCATTATTAGCCCGAACCCTAAATCTCAATTGCTTAACATTCATAAGATCAACCGAATTGAAGCGTATAAAACTGTTATGGTTGATACTTGTTGCATAGGTAAGAACGTCTGTAGTGATAGTACCCAATCTGACATTACCTTCATCAAAATCTTCCGCCTGAACAAATGGATTTCTCAAAGTAATATAATCCCGACTTTGTAAAGGTTCAATTCCATTAGCCCCCTGGTCGGTATAGCTTGCATTTAAAAAATAAAGCCCATCTATTCCCTTGCCAACATGCTCCTTTAAAGAGATATTATCTTTTAATGGGCGTTTTTTATCAGATTTTTCAGTCAATGATAATATGTAGTTTACTATTTCCTCAGAATCAGATTTGGAAAGTTCTGGATGAGGTGTCATTGCACGTTCGCCCCAAACTCCGCTTCCTCCCTGAATAATTTTAGTACTGAGATAGTTCAATGCATCCTTTTTTCCGGAATAACGCTCAGAAATAGCCAAATAAGTTGGTCCGACGGAAGCTCTGTCCACAGCATGGCAAGATTTACAATCAAGGTTAGCTGTCAGTTGTTGACCCTTCAAAAAGTTAAAATTAGTGGCATTTTGATTTTGGGTCAAAATAACTGCAAGATCTTTTCCACGTGGCAAATAACCAAATTTAACACTTATTTTTTCTGGATTAACGGCAGTTTCCTCTTTATCATAAACCAAAACCTTATAATCAAGGAAGGAATTATCCCAATAAAAGCTACGGTTGGATGAGCTTTCTATCTTAACTACAGGCGGCGTGTTTCCGGCAAAGACTTGTGTACTGGCTATACCCCGGCCACCTTTATCATCAGTGACGGTTAATGTCACGGTATGAGCCCCAACTTTTGTAAATGTGTAATTAACAAGCTGCCCCTTAAATTCTTTATTATCTATGTTCCAGGTATACAATAATTTATCATCCCGGTCATGGTCGATGGATTTTTTACCTGAAAACTGTACAGAAAAAGGACTTGCACCATACTGCTTTTCGGTTAGTATTTCTGCTATCGGGTTTCTGTTTCCTTCCTGATATTCAATACGCACCAGTTTTGCATCCATGTTCTTGGAGAACCAGTTTGTGCCATATTCCAATACATATAAAGCGCCATCATGACCAAACTGCATATCTACCGGAGCCTTAAATTTTTGATGCTCTAAAAAAGGCTCCATACTGAGATAATCTCCATTTTTATCCAAACTTACAGCCATTATCCATCCCCTGATCCATTCATAAATAAATAATTTGCCATGATAATAATTGGGCAATTTATACGGAGCATTCGGAAAAAGATCAGCATAATATACAGGTCCTGCCATAGCAGAAGCTCCTCCATTTCCAAGTAAAGGAAAATTCTGTGAATTCTTTTTCCCATACCAGATCATTGCAGGCTGTGCAGGTGGCAGCACCCGTTCTCCAGTATTATTCGGAGAATCGTTTATCGGATTTGCAGGATCTTTTTTAAGACCCAAGGTTTTATTTTCAAAATCATACTTTGGAAAAGCCTGATTGTTCCCAAGAAAGTAAGGCCAGCCATAAAAGCCAGACTTTCGTGCCTGATTTATCTCATCATAACTCATTAATTCCCCTTCAGTACCCATAACTTTTGTGTCGGGCCCAACATCTCCCCAATACAGATAATTATTTTTTTTATCGACACTAAAACGGTAAGGATTACGGGATCCCATAACATAAATCTCAGGACGGCTTTTAGGATTTCCCGGTGGAAATAAATTCCCATCAGGAATAGCATAAGTCCCATTATCCAAAGGTCTGATTCGTAAAATTTTACCTCTTAAATCATTTGTATTTGCTGCAGTAGCCTGGTCGTCTGCTAAAGCGCGCCCTGGTCGTTCATCAACTGGGGTATAGCCCTCAGTTTCTTCGGCATTTGTATTATCCCCGGTCGATAAATAAAGTAATCCGTTCGAATCAAAGGAAATATATCCTCCCGAATGGCAGCAATATTTTCTTTGGGTTGGGATCTCGAGCAGAACCTTTTCTGAGGTTTGAACCAACGCATCGCCTTGCAATTCAAATCTCGACAAACGATTTACTGACCGATCGCCTGCTAAAGCATAATAAAAGTAGACCCATCGGTTTTTGCTAAAATTCGGATCTATGGCAATACCCAGAAGACCATCCTCTATACCACTGAACACATCGAAGTTGGTAATTGTTTTTACCTGCTTTGTTATTCTGTTGTAGATTTTTACACTACCCTTACGCTCGGCAAGTAAAACATCATTATTGGGAAGGATTGCCATACCGAGTGGTTCATCGAAACCCTGAGCCAGCACAATTCGGGTAAAACGGCTGCTATCAGGAATAGGTAATGATACGATTGCAGGCTTATCTCTGATAAATGAAATAACCGGATTTTCTTTAGTCAAATCGGTATTCTTATTTGAAAAATTTATAAATCCTGCCGCTCTCATTCCCACAATACAGGATACCATAAAAAGAAGGGTAGAAAACAAAAGGATAGACTTTCTCATAAATAATTAATTAATCAAGGGCCGCAGACAACAGAACACAAAATTATAATCAGAATTGAAATTCCATTAAAAAATTAAGAAGCATTTAAAATTTAAATGCTTCTTAACAATAAAAAATATTTAACCTAACAAATTAAGGAATCAAGGCTGCAGTTTGCTCTGCCGAGGTTACTCCAGGAGCAAGCTCAATAACCTTAAGATTGCGGTAGAAAATTTGAGCACCTTCAGATTCCAGGCAGAGATATCCTTTCTTTTGGGTGGATTTGCTGATACCATTAACAAATTTCCCGTTCACAGAGAGCTTGATCACCCCGTCAACACAAATAACATCATAGGTATTCCATTCACCCTTGCCTTTCACACGGTTTTCGATCGACTTGCTTCTTTCGCCTCGTGGATTGTCTGCAACTGTTTTTACACCCTGTACACCAAAAAGTTCGCCATGAACATAAGCTATAGGTGGTTTTACACCATTTCGAATGTTCAGGTCAACCCACTCCAGATCAAGCATTTGAATTTCTACTCCATCAGGAAGAGGATTTTTACCTACAGGTTTGGCGCCACTCCAAGCAAATACACCTGAATTACCTCCTGCCTCCATGTGCTTCCACTCCACATGTAAAATGAAATTTTCATATTGCTTTTCAGAACGAATGACTCCGATAGGTAGTCCGGTATTTGAAAGTGTTCCGTCCTTCATTAGTTTCCAGGTTTCTTTTGTTGTGTTTACATTTACCCATTTCAGCTTGCTTTCCTTTGTTTTTGATTTGGAAAGTACAGCATCCATATTGGTTAATGTACCAAACTCAAACAAAGTTTCCTGAGAGTAAGATAATTTGCTGCTAATTAGCAGAATACTAAGGAACGTCAGTCCTTTTTTAATTAGGTTATTCATATTTTATTTTTTTCAGTTCTAAAATCATTGATTATGGCACGGAAATAACACCGACAACAGGGAAATTTCGTTTTCTGTCATTCGCCCTGCGTCTTAGCGTCTCTGCGAGATAACTTTAAATTACCTTCGTCACTCCGGGTATTGCAGGTGGTGGAACTTCCCACTTCAAATCCCAATCATACTTATGGAAGTCAGGCCCGAGGACCTGATTAGAATTCATTGCCTGCTCCCATGTAATTGACTGTCCACTGTATGCCACCATTCTTCCCAATATTCCCAGCAATGTACTGTTAGCCATCATTTCACCATCGTTCATCGGTTTACCGGCTCTGATGGAAGCAAAAAGCTCATTATGCTGTGTCTGGTACATATCCTTCTTTTCACCCTGATATTCCCAGTTATTTTTCCCGCTGATCTTATGCACATTGCCCTGATAAAAAGCAGTGCCTTCAGAACCTATGATCTCAACCGAATTTTTGGATGCACATCCATCCTGCTGTCGGCAGAAATTATAGCCCTTAACACCATTAGCAAAATCAAATTCTATCGCAAAATGATCATAGATATTACCAAACTTTGGATCAACCCTCGACTGTCTTCCTCCGGTTCCAAATGCTTTTATAGGCATCTGACTCCCAATTGCCCAGGTCATCATATCCAGATTATGGACCACCATTTCCACAATAAAATCTCCTGAAAGCCAGTCGTAATAATACCAGTTACGCATCTGATATTCCATATCAGTCCATTCGGGTTTACGCTCGAAATTCCAAAGTCCGCCGCCATTACGAGTCGAATTGACCATTTTCACATCACCGATCTCCCCATTCTGCACCCTTCCAAACAATTCCCTTTTGGGCAGATCATAGCGAAAAGTAAATCCTGAGACCAATGACAAGCCTTTCTCTTTTGCTTTCTTGGCTGCTGCCAGCACCTTTCTTACTCCAGGAGCATCTACTGCAACAGGTTTTTCACAGAATATATGTTTGCCGGCATTTACCGCGGCAGTTAATTGTTCAGGTCTGAATGCCGGAGGTGTAGTCAACAGCACAACATCAACACCCGAATCAATCAGTCGCTGGTAGGCATCAAAACCTACAAATCTGTTCTCTTTTGGAACCTTAACTTTATCAGGGACTGACTTTAGCAGGATGTCATAGGATTGATCCAGACGATCCTGAAATACATCTGCCATAGCAGTCAATATTACATTAGGATCTGCTTTTAATGCCTGACTGGCAGCACCAGTTCCTCTTCCTCCGCATCCAATCAACCCAACCTTTAAAACATCATTGCTTTTCGGGAATCCCTGCAAGGGAAATGCAAGATTAAGGCCGATCGAACTACCAATAACGACTGCTCCTGTTGATTTAATGAATGATCTGCGATCAGTTGTTCCAGACTTTGCCATATCTATCTTATTGATTTTATATTTTTAGTAAACTTATCTCAGCCAATCCCCACCCAATTAAATCAGCCTTATAGAGCCAATGCTAATACATACAAGCGAGAAATTATCTGCAATAAAAATGCATCTATTTTAAAGCAGTTCTAAAATATTTAACACTTGCAGTTACATCCGGAACATTATTATACCAGTTATGCTCATATTCAACTGACAATAAACCCTTAAAACGCTGCCGCTTTAACTCCTTGATTACTCCGTCGATATTTGAGACACCCGTTCCCCAATGAACATCATGTGCCTCTTTTTTATTTTTTTCATTTAAATCTTTTACATGTAACTGGATAACATGACCTTCTAATTTTTTCAGAGATTCGACCGGATCAAGGCCTGAACGCACCCAATGCCCAATATCTGCACAAGAACCAAGACGTTTACTTTGTCCTTTAATTGCTGCAATAACAATGTCAGGATTCCAGTAAGGTGACGGCTGGGGATGATTGTGAATGGCCAGATTAATTTTGAACTGATCACACAACTTTGATATTAAGGGAATATATTTTATATCAGGTTCAGAAGTAAAGTTTTCCAAACCCATCGCTTTACCAAATTCGAAAAGCTGTAACCAATCTTCATCGCTTTTAGCATTAACTACGCCATAGGAAACCATTTTAATTCCTTTTTCCTTCAATCTCTGTAAAATTTTAGTCCTTTTTGCAGCATCCATATGGTAATCCATTTTACCTTCAATACCTCCGCCAATGGTCTGACCTGGATAAGCTTCAACATATTTTAACCCACAACTATCAATTTTATCAATAGCCTCAAAAAATGTAAAGCGGTTAAAGGTATATGCTTGTGCACCTAGTTTCCAGCCTAATTTAGCTTCCGGATTTTGTGCAAATGAACTATTTACAACACCATAAAGGCATATATTAAGCGCCAAAAAGAAAATTAATTTACTTTTCATTAGAGTATAATTTGTTTAAAATTTGAAAGATGTAATTGAATTAAAATATTAAAACAGCAAAAAATTTCTACAAGAAACTATCCGATCATCTATATCCCTGCTCATACCAGCCTTAAAATGCCCTTTTATATACCCGAAATTTAATTGCAGCTCTACTAGTGAAGGTAATAAAATAATGAAAGAAAGTACAAAAAACCTTCTTCTTAGTACTAATTTGGCGAAGGTGATCAGTTGCAAGCGTGCAATTGGCTCCTTTTACATGAACAGAATAATATTCTCTGTAAAAATTCTTGATGTTGCAACAGAAATGCAATGTATTCCTGACCTAAAGTAAACTTCCGAAAAAAAAGAAAGGTCAATTAGATAAAATATCTAAAACTGATCCACATTAGATTTGTTCGATTTGAAAAATTCATAATTTAGTTGCACACAAAATGCGCCCAAACTCAACCCTAATTTTATCAAAATATTCGGATTTACCGTTTGGTCTTCGCCAAACATTGGTCAGCAGTACTATGAGCTGGTTCCAACATAAATTGATCAATCCCCTTTTTAAAAATACAGCACACTTTTTCGAACAAGAACTAAAAAGCCGATACCACAACAATGCAGTTTTAATCTATAGAACATGAAAAATAAAATCGACTTGAACTTCCAGATAAATAACATGGCTTGGTTGATTATCCTTTTGCTTCTGACAGGAAATATATTAGATACGAATGGCCAGTCTACAACAACCTACAATACGGCAAGAAATGGTAAAATATTCCAAATCTTTCAATTTCCCAGAAATCAAATGCCAAGAATCGACGGAGATAAAAGTGATTGGGAATTAGTGCCTAAAAACTATACTTATGGAACAGATCTTTTAAATGATACTGAAGATGGAATAGGCACCAATATCGACCCAAAAGATCTCGACGTAAAAGTGAAAATCGGCTGGGTAAAGGGCATGAATCGTATCTATTTTCTTTATGAGGTCTATGATAATTTTTGGGATTTTGAACGTTTTAATCCCGAAGGTTATATGAATGATATTTTTGAATTGGTAGTGGACGGTGATTTGTCCGGTGGTCCTTTTATTCAAAATCCCTCAATAGATCCTGCCAAACTAAAATGGCAACCTCAAAGCCCTTCATACATCGAAAATCATTTTAATTTTAGTGGTATACATGCACAGAACTACCATATTTTTACACCCCCTGTAAACAATGCATGGGTATTGGTTTGGGGTAGCCAACCTTGGATTTCCGAGTTTCCGTACGCAAATCAAGCCTATTCTTACAATTTTAAACATGGCGAGAGCGGCACTTTGATTTTGGAGGGATGGATTACTCCATATGACTATGCTCCGAACGAAGGGCCGCAAAGAGCCGTAGAATCTGAACTAAAAGAAAATAAAGTCATCGGGCTCTCTTGGTCAATATTAGATTTTGATGGGGGTGAAAGGAAAGGCCATTTCAATCTCTCCCATAATGTCAAAATGGTAAGTAATGCCTCTTATCTTTGTTCATTTCAACTGATGCCTTTGGAAAAAGAATTTTTGGAGCCCATTAAGGCAGCATGGACGTTCAAATTTATCGACGAAATGAATGGGATAGTTGCTTTCAAAGATGAATCAATTGGTAAGATAGAAAAATGGACATGGGATTTCGGTAATGGTGAAACCTCAACGGAACAAAATCCGATTCATTCTTTTAAGCAAAAAGGGGTGCGTAAAGTTATTACGTTAAAGGTTGAAGGGCCCGAAGGCAGCTCAAAACGCACCCGGTATTGGGAAGTGATGATACGATAGTGCCATATCACTTCCAATAAAACGATCAAAGTGTTTTATTTTAATTATTTGTTTAAACCTATATTAGGACAATAGGCTTACTTTTTTGGACCTGTTAATCCTCGAGGTCCAACAGAGCTCATATCGATGGCATTGAACCCCAGTTTCAAAGCGGGCGAACCTGATTTTAGTGAAAAATTGTAATTGGCAGCATCTACAAACATTGGGTCGGCATATTGAGAATGAATATCCTTTCCAGCCTTTTGCCATTCAATCCAGCTTTTACCGTTAAAGTCAATTTCCGAAAGGCTTTTTGATGGATTGAAATAAAGGTTTCGATCCATTTCAAATGTTGAAGTTAGCTTCTCTTCTCCTTTATGAATGGGATGGTAATAAAACGTGTAGGGTTCGTCATTCCATTTATTATCTAACAATATTCCTTCCTTCCAGAAAATAATGTTGTTTTCGAAATAAACACTTTGATGTGGTTCAATGCGGCTGCGGCTTAGCTGCTGTAATCTTCCAAAGGCAAAAATATTATTCCTGACGGTAAGTTCTTTTGCGAAATGGATGTTGTATCCTGCGAATTTGGTATTGTAAACGATATTGTTTTCGATTAAAATATGAGTTGAGCCTTCATCGTTGTAAATTCCCCATCCTCCGTAACGATTGGCATCTACATCATGGATGAGGTTATTTCGTAAAACAGTACCTGGCGAAACTCCGAGGGTATAAATCCCACCCATATCCGAAAGTAATCCCTGACCGATATGATGAATGTGATTGAATTCGATGACATTGTCGCGGCTAATGCTTCGTTTGTAGCTCCATACCCAGCCAACGGAAATCCCGGTATAAAAACCGTTATGGATCAGGTTATGAGACACATAATTCGCTTCTGTTTGTTGTAAAAGAATTCCCACAGCCGATGGATACTTCTGACCGAAATAACCAATTTCATTATCCGTAAATTCATTTTTGGCCGTTCTCAAAAAAGGAGAATCTGCAAAAGTTCCGCCATTTACCTTGAATCCGCCGGCGGCAATTTGGCTTATCTGATTGTTTTTAAAACGATTACCAACGCATCCTGCTTGCAGATCAAAAGCCCAGTTTCCCAGCTGAGTAAATTTACAATTGCTGAATTCGCAATTGCGAGCTCCTTTCAAAGTAACTGATGCAGAAACGGTTGACGAGCCTTGTCCATTATTTGTATCACCTTCAGGAAGCTGGAAATTGGTATGCCGAAATTCAATATTCCTGAAAGTAATATTCTCAACAAATTGCTGTTTTTCTGGGTCACCTTCCAAACGAACTAATTCTTTTATGACTGGAGCAAAGAATGAAACCACTTCAGGTTTTTCTTCCGGGAATGGAAAATAGCTCAGTTTTCCGGTTTTTCGATCGAGGTACCATTCGCCGGGAGCATCCAACTCTTCCATCACATTTTCGACTACATAACGGGCTCCTTCTTCATTAAAATCATCAGCAAATACTTTTTTTGAAGCATGTTTAAACGAGACAAGATTATTCTTTTCATCAATCGATTCAATAGAAAGGTGGGTATCTGTCCAGAAATGGTAAACTATCACTTCAGCATCACCCAAATTAGTCCATTTTGGGTTTATATCTCCCTTAAAAAATTCAAACTTCTGACTTGCTTTATTATAACCCGTAGTTTTTGGTGTTCCATCTGGCATTCCTTTTACTCGTAGAAAACCGTTGTTGGGCTTCCGTGCCCGGGGTCGCGAAACACCATTAACAAAAAGTTGATTAAATTTCCATTGTCCGGCAGCAACTTCAGGAATCGTGGTGATCCACCATCCATTTTTCTGCTTCTTCCAGCCTTTTATTTCCCGTCCGCCGCTAAGTATAACGGGTTGATTCTGATACCGGTCAATTAGCATCTCTTGTTTTGGTGAGCCTTCAGCTAAAGGTTTTATTATCAGGGGTTTATTTAGTTCATAGGTTCCTCCCATCAATAAAATGGTTGCCATTTCCCCAGGCTTGGATTGTTTTCCGCTTTTTCGGATCTCGTCCACAGCCTTTTGGATGTTTGCAAAAGGTTTTTCGGGTTGAGATCCGGAATTCAGATCATTTCCGTTTGGTGATACATAATAGGTTTGGGCATTGGACTCAAGTTGAATTCCTAAAAACCAAAGTAATAAGAGCAGATAATGCAAAATTTTCATTGAATTATAGATTTAATGTTAATAAGAAACAATAAGATTACTTTCCGGCAACCGCAATTTCCTTTATGGCTCTGATAAATTTATCCAATTCTGTTAAACGGGTATAAACATGAGGAGTGACCCGCACACAACTCACATTATCATACTCAATTGCTACCGTGTGAATTTTATACTTCGCAAATAATATTCCATCCAGCTCTCTTGGTGTAATTCCATCAATACTTACCCCACAAATTGCACATGAATAGGCAGATTTAAGGGATGTTTTGATCCTTACTTTAGGAACATTTATAACCTGCTCTGCCCAGTAATTTTTCAGATATCTTATACGTTCTTCTTTGCGCTTTTTACCTATGGCCAAATGAAAATTAATTGCTTCACCTATACCCTGTTCAATAGGAAAGCTCCGGGTTCCAAGGGATTCAAATTTTCTGATATCTGTACCGCGGGGATCTCCATTTGCCAGCAATGGCCAAATCTTAGAGATTTTATCTCGTTTAATCCACATCATACCGCTTCCGATTGGAGCACTCAGGAATTTATGAAGTGAGGTAGCGAAATAATCACAACCCAGATCAGGGATTTTAAAGTCTAACAAACCGAATGAATGTGCGCCATCACATAATACTTCCAGTCCATGACGATGTGCCATATCACTGATCTTCCTTACCGGTAAAATTTGTCCGACCCAGTTAATAACATGAGTAATATGTATAACCTTAGTTTTGGGTGTAATTGCATTCTCGAATGCAGCTACAATTTCTTCATCATTCTCTATCGGGAAATTAAAACCAAGCTGTTTATAAACTATTCCATCACGCATTTCTCTCTGTTTCCATGCACTCATATGGTTCGGATAATCCAGTTTACAACCAATCACCTCGTCCCCCGCCTTAAGATCAAGGCCAAAAATTACAGTATTTAAAGACTCTGTTGCGTTGCGATTGATCACAATTTCTTCCTTATCGCAACCACCCAGTTCTGCCAGTTTCTCACGAAGCGGTTCCCTGCCCTGATCGAGAATTCGCCACATAAAGTAAGAAGGCCCTTCATTGGACAATTTATTGTAACGTTCAACTGCTTCCTGGACTACTCTTGGCGAAGGACTAACGCCGCCGTTATTCAAATTAATAATTTGCGGACTAACTGTATAAGCTTGCTGAATAACACTCCAATAGTCTTCATCAGAAGCAACAGAAATTGGTGAAAGATGATTAACTCTGGAATTGGCTGATGAAATTTCTTCAGCATGCAATTGATTAAACAAGCTGTTTGCTGAGAAAGCTCCGGCCATTAAGCCTATTTGCTGTAAGAATTGTTTACGTCCTGCCATTGTAAATAAATTATGATTAAGGTAGGTATTTTAAGCTCAAAACGATATTAACCTCGCGTTTTCGGTCAGAATTTAAAGTAAATTTAAACTAACACGAAAAATTTATCCCTTATTTTTAATTAACATCTCCCATATCAGATCATAAACCTGAGTGGCGATAAACTTATCCCCCGAATTTTTTCCTTCCGAAATCAATATCGGCTGATATTCAGGAGACACTCCTGTTCTGCCATGCGATCCTCTTACTAATCCTGCATCCAGAGGAATAACATCCATTACATACCTGAACCCAGCTTTCTTTCTTAACAGTTTATAGCCCGCACGCAATTTGGAACTCATGAACATCTCTACCGGGTCATAACCTGGTTTTTTATGAATATCAACACAACGGGCGTAATCGGGAGCCTTCTCATCATCAAGCCAAAAATAATAGGTAAACCAGCTGTCTTCATCTGCCATCAATACCAGATCACCTGAACGTTCATGGTCTATTTTATACTCTGACTGCTGCTTCCTGTCCAGAATTAATTCTACCCCCTCAACCTGCTTCAAAATTGAAAGTACTTTATCAGTACATGAAGGGTCATTGATATAAACATGGGCAATCTGATGATCTGCTACAACAAAAGCCTTTGATGCTCCCGGATCAAGCAGCTCTAGCCCTCTTTCTTCGCGGATAGCGAGCAGACCATGCTCACGGAAGATCCGGTTCAAATGCAAAGGATTTCTGACTGGAGCAATGCCATATTCAGAAAGAATAATGATCTCAGCATTGCGCTGTTCATAAAATGTTACCAGCTTCCTGAGCAGATCATCAATCTCGTTTAACTCTTTGCCAATCAGTGAGAAATCAGGTCCGAATTTTTGAAGACAATAATCCAGATGTGGCAGATAAATCAGGCTCAATGTAGGATCGTAAAGTTCATCTGTTAGCATAGATGCATCGGCAATCCATTTTGAAGATTCAATATTTGCACCCGGCCCCCAAAATTGAAAAAGTGGAAAAACGCCGAGCTTTTCCTGAAGAACATCACGCAGACCCGCAGGATGGGAATAACAATCCGGCATTTTTCGACCATCTGCGAGATAGTTAGGACGCGGAGTCACTGCATAATCAGCCGTTGAATACATATTGTACCACCAGAACATTTTTGAACAGGTGAATGAAGGGTCAAGCTTTTTTGCTCTCTCCCAGATTTTTTCACCATGCACTAGCTTATTGGATTGTTTCCAGAATTTAACCTCCGAATCAATCCGGTCATACCATCCATTTCCCACAATCCCGGTCTCAGATGGCCATTTTCCTGTCAAGTAAGTAGATTGGGCTGAGGTAGTTACTGCAGGCAAAACAGGCTCAATCCGTATCAAGTTTTTCCTTTGAGTATATTCTCTTAAAAAGGGCATGTGCTCCCCCATCACAGAGGTAGACAAACCGACAACATCAATAACTACTGTTTTATTCATGAGCCTCTTTCTTAAGCAATAATTCTTTCACCCAGTTCAATTCCCTGACAATACTTTCACCTATCGGTGCTTTCAATGCTTCAGGCAACACTTCCCAGGTATAAGTTTCTACCTCCAAATGATCGGTAAAGGGCTTGGCAACTTGAATTTTCAACACTTCAACGATATCTTCCTGAGTGGATTGAAGTAAGCCAAGATCTCTGATGAAAACTGGTACATGGAAATGTGCGCGCCATTCCCTGACTATTGGATTGGTATAATCACCCATCGCTTGGGGCAGATCACGATACCTCAGCAAAAACCCATCTTCGTTTCTTGCCACAACCTGGTGTAGATAGGTTGGTTCATCATATTTGGCAAATGCATCAGCGATTTCTGCTCTGAGATCCTGATTGATCGGAAGATCTGCCTTCAAGGCTGCGCTGATCTGAATTTTACCTACCCGGATTCCCTTATTTTCAAGGAGTTCAATAACCTGAGCATGCGATTCATAACCAATTGCAAAATGACAAACATCATAGCAAAGACAGATATGTTCTTTGATGAGAGCTTCAGCTTCTTCCGGACTGATATTCAGCCGATCTGGCAAAGTCTGTTTGGAAAGTGGTAGAAGTACATTTTCAAACCAATCAATAAATTCTGCTGCCGATTCCAGAATGCCATCGGGCTCAGGTTCAATATCCAAATGCATTTTAACGCCAGATTCTAGCCTGATTCTAATCAGCTCCTCTGCTATGACCAAGATATTTTCTGTAGCCAACAACGTTGCATCCTGAAGTGCTTTCTCTTCCGGAAACCAGAAGCGATAACTGAGTGGTGATGTAGAAATACCCCCTTCCATTCCTTCAGGCAAGAGCCTGGCAAGTGTTTTGAAAAGCCTAACGGTATAATTTACTCTATCCTTGTTGGTCCAGTCTGGAGCATGAACGTTATCCTTTACCACCGCATGATGAAAATCTCCATACGGAAATCCGTTCATCGTAAAAACATAGGCATTGTTACTGAGCAACCATTCTTTAAATTCCGTTAGTTCTTCAGCATCCTGAATATCCAAACTTGCAGAATTAGAAAGTCTTAATCCAATGCCCATCGCCTGATTACTGCAGACTTGTTTCCTGATAGCCGGAAAATGCTCTTTCAATGCTGCAAAATGATCCTTCCAGCTCTCCCCCGAATGAATATTGGTGCAATAACTTAAATGTCCGGATGCGAGTTTCATAAATTAAAAGAGATTCAGATCAGGCTTTACTAATTTAACGATAATAGGCTTTTAGATTTTCTGAAGCATTAATCAGTATCTCATTATCTATGTGATGAACTTCAAATCCACTTCCTATTCCATCGAGCAACATGATTGTAAGTTCGCCACCTAAATGTTCCCTGAACTCTTCAAGCCCCAATAAAATCGCTGAATTACTTGCAGATATCTGCATAATGGGGTGTGAAAGTTCAAAACCCAGTTTTATTAATAAATCCAGAATTCTATTGCTTTCAGTATCGGTCAAATGGCCTGACAGGTTTGAATAAACTGTATCAAGAGCCATTCCCATTGCTACAGCCTCTCCATGAAGTACTTCAAAACCAGAAAGTTGTTCAAGTTTATGTGCACTCCAATGACCAAAATCCAGCGGACGTGATGAACCGCTTTCAAATGGATCTTTACCTGCTATATGCTGCATATGAAGCTCTGCACATCTCTTAATCAGATAGTTCATTGCTTCCATATCCCTTTCAACCAGCGCAGCAGCATTTTTTTCAATCCAAAAGAAAAATTCAGGATCCTTTATTAAAGCAACCTTAACGGCTTCCGAAATACCCGAGCGCCAGTGTCGTTCATTCAGTGTCCTTAGATAAAAATCATCATTGAAAACAGCCACTGGAGGTGCAAATGTTCCCAAAAAGTTTTTCTTGCCAAAATAGTTGATGCCATTCTTCACACCAATTCCTGAATCATTTTGAGATAATACAGTAGTTGGTATACGAATATGCCTTATGCCCCGGTGGGAAACAGCCGCTGCATAACCAACAAGATCAAGAAGTGATCCACCGCCAATTGCAGCTAAAAAAGAGTGCCTGTCTATTTTGCAGGTGTTGACTGCTTCCAGTATCCTGTCAAAATAGATGATATCATTTTTCACCAGTTCTCCTCCAGGAATCATAATAATTTCCGGTACCAATTGTACAGCTTGATTCACTTTGAAATATTCTCTTATTTCAGTAATTATATCATTTCCGGCATCCATAAATCCCTGATCAATTACGAATAATATTTTACGGGTATTACTACCATGTGCAATACCTTCTAAAAAATTATTGAACAGGGGATTAGCCAGACTAAATAAACCTGATGTAAAAAAAACCTTGTATTCGAATTTAATGTTAAATGACTGCTGCAAGTAATTCATATAGATAGATGCTCATTCAGCTTTCAAGAAAGCATTAGAGCTTATTTTTTCGATAAAGATAATTTTCAATTAAGTAACTGCAAAACGTTTTGCGAGCCATAAAGATAGTGGAAGAAGCATTGCTATTAGCATAGCAAAAAAGATTTGTCCGTAAGCTGCAGCCCAGGCAGCATCCATAAGTATCAGTGAAATCACGCCAGCCTTAACAGCCTTTCCTATATTCTTACCAATAGGATCCTTAATTGCAGCAAACAAGGGCTTAAAAATCATCCATGCAAATAGCACAACAAACAGGGCGGAATAAAAAATATTTTGCTGTAAAAAAGCAGCATATAGAATGGCTCCAATCACAATCTCGTATAAAAATGCTCCGGCATAAAGTTTCTTCTTGCTTGATCCATGAACCTCCCCCTGACTGATCATGGTGATGGAAAAAATATAAATCAATGGAATCAAACCCAGTAAATAAAGACTTTGAAGTGAAATGGAAACAATACTTACTCCGAGTAATAAATTCATTCCACGGCATACGCCCATATTCAATGGCCCCAGGAAGGCATAATGTTTACTAAACTTATTATAGACCAAAGCAAAAACAAGAATTAGAAATGCAATAATTCCAGATCGAAGCGAAAATGCAAATGCTGCCAAGATACCTATGCATAGAAGTACAATACCAAGCAAAGTGGCTTCCTTTTTACTTATTGCTCCGCTGGGTATTGCTCTTTCAGGCCTTTCAATTCTATCAAGATCTGCATCGAATACATCATTAAACACAATTCCTCCACCATACAAACCTATTGTCGATAAACAAAGTAAAAATACCGGTAAGAACTCCTGATCTCCCAAAAGAAAATATCCCGAAATAGCAATACCCGCCAAAACATCGGCAACAGAAGTTACGATATTGGCTGGCCGCATTAAACGCAGGAAAATTAGGGCTTTTTTCAAGATATTAACTGATAATCAAAGAGGATTTATCCGTTCTCGGCTGTTGACCGCCTCTTAACACTGTATTACCTTCAAACTTTTCTGACTGATCAATAGACTTAGGACTAGTAAAGTCAGTCTCATCAATTTGTCCGCTTTGTGCAAAGGCAGTGATTGCATTCGAATAGGTGATCAGCCGGATAGCCTCATCACTGATTCCTCTTAATTTCATCAACGCAGCTGTCTTGGGAATAGCCAAAGGATCACTGATTCCCCAGTCGGCAGCAGAATTAATCATAATACGCTCTGGGCCATATTCTTTTGCGACTTCAACCATACGTTCATTACCCATTTTGGTAAATGGGTAGATCGTAAAAGCAGCCCAAAAACCTCTGTCAAGAACCTCTTTAACCGTTTCCTCGTTGTTATGATCAATAATAACCATAGAAGGATCAATACCATGCTCAAGCGCAATATCCATGCTGCGTTGAGTTCCTCTTTTCTTATCGCGATGCGGAGTATGAACCTGAATAGGTAGTCCGGCCTCTTTGGCTAGCTCCAGCTGAAGTCTATAATATTTATCTTCTGCTGCAGTCTGATCATCAAAACCAATCTCACCGATTCCAACTACCCCTTCTTTGTAAATAAATAAGGGTAAAATCTCCATCACCTCTGCAGCGAGTTTCTCGTTATTAGCTTCTCTTGAATTTAAGCCGATTGTACAGTAATGCTTAATCCCAAACTGGGATGACCTGAATCTCTCCCAGCCTACAAGGCTACTGTAATAGTCCCTGAAACTGTCAATTCCAGTGCGGGGTTGCCCTAGCCAAAATGCAGGTTCAATCAAGGCCACAATTCCTGCATCGGCCATCGCCTGATAATCATCGGTTGTTCTCGAACTCATATGAACATGAGGATCGAAAAATTTCATGCCCTTTACGATCGAAAGATCCATGGGCTCAGAAGGCACCTGTGGTCTTCTATCTTCAAATGAATGGCTGCAACACATAATCTAAATATTAAATAAAATTTTTATTATCAGGAGCTAAACGAGCCCAGTTGATTTCATTGCTTTTAATAGCCTGCAAAAACTCCGGATAACTTTTCATGAGCTCTGAAGCTGATGAAAAACCTGAATGTGCCAAAGTTAATGCAGCAGCTTGTTGTTCCCTCAAACTCCCTTCAGAAAGTACTTTTTTGAGGTCATCCACCAGGCTTTCGTCTAGAAACTTGGTGGTAAATCTCCATAAAAATGGATTGATTTTTCTCTTGGCTGCCCATCGTTCGTAGGCATAGTCTTTGAGAGTAAGAGCTAGTTCGCTATTTGATCTTTCATCAATTCCCGAAATTTGATTAATATCTTTATCCGTGAAAAAAGCTTTCAGAATCAACTGATTCCAGGCTTTTTCGTCCAGATATTTCTCAGGGTACGGATTATGATACATAATCGCTTCAAGTACCGGACCAATATTGCTGCGAATACCTTCTGCGCATCTCAACTTCCAAAGATCAGGAAAAGCAAATACCGGAAGGAATGAATAAAGCGCAACAAGCTCCGAAACTTCTGCTGCAAGAAAAAGATTTTCAATTGTTTTAAAATATTTATCCTGACCTGAAGGGTCCAGATGCAATAATAAGCAAAGACGACCAAGTTTGTCCACAGTCCAGTTTTCAATAGTAAATCCAGGCTTTACCTGATCAATATTACTGATCAAATCCGGACTTATTTGAACAGGAGACTTTCCAGTTTTTCTGGGCATTACTGCAAAAGCGGTATTGATTACCTTTGTATCATCCGAAGATAAATTCTCACTTAACCAGGTCCATGCTTCAGGACTAAGGTTTAAACGGCTTACTTCTGTAATCAGTACCCGTAATCTTTCTGCATCGTAATCGAACATGTCCAAAGATTTGAATTTTTTATGAGTAGGGAAGACCAAATATTGCAAATAATTTTAAAAAATAAATATGAATTTGGAAGTGCTTGGAAATATCTCAAATCCCTCCAGACAAAAAATAATTTAAAGCAAGTGCAGCAGAAATAATCAGTAATCCAAAAAACTCCCTGGTCATTTCAATATAAGGCTTCGTTGCCTGCATACTTTCTGTGATGCTTGGCTGTTTATACTTCACAATCCAGTCCCTGACTCCATCCTTTCTGAAAAATAAAATCATAGCATAAATCAGATAAAACCCAATCAAAAATAAATAAGTGATTGGGAAAAACTTGCCAAAACCTGCCAGTCCGCAGAAAACAGAAGCCGCAAGATATATTGGAACCCATAGCCATGAATCCTTGTCATTCAGATTAAACCAGGCAAAAACCAGGAAGGAAAGACAAAAAACTAAATTCAGAATAATTAAGACCATAATTGATTAAAATTCATAATACTAATATAGCCATTCAGGTTAACTGAGAAAATGATAATTATCACAAATCAGAATATTAAAATAGGGAAAATTGAACAGTTTCAGATTTAGATTTTATTGCCGGAATTTCAGAATCAGATATATGATACACTTCCGTTTCACGATCTCTGGAAGCAACAGTAATTTTAGTTTTACATTCAGCCTGTCCGAACAATTTCATAACCAATGCCGGGTCATTATTATCCCTCGAAAGATGCGAAAGTAAAAGATGGCTCATATGAGTTCCATTAGCAGTAAAAAGATCAAATGCCTGCTTATTTGACAAATGGCCTTTAAGGCCGCGAATCCTTGACTTTAGATGGTAAGGATATCTCCCATTTTCAAGTAAATCCTCATCATAATTAGCTTCAAGAAAAGCAGCATGACATTCGCCAAAATATCGGGTCACATGTTCACAAGGAAAACCAATATCAGTAAACACACCAACAGTTAAGCCTTTATATTTTACAGTAAAACTATGTGGCTCCGAAGCGTCGTGGAATTTAGGAAACGGGGTTATCATTAGTTGTCCAATAGCTACAGACTGATGCGCCGAAATGGATCTCACTAAATCAGATTCCAAAATAATTCCTGAACTTTTGAGAGTAAGCGCCGTAATGTAAACCGGCAACCTGTATTTTTGGGCAATGACCTCAATTCCGCGAATGTGATCGGTATGTTCATGCGAAATAAAAATGGCTCTGATTTTTGTCATCTCAAGCCCCAGCCGAGCCATCCGTTTTTCAGTTTCACGACAAGAAATTCCGGCGTCTATAAGTATCGCATCCTCTTCATTTTCAATATAATAGCAGTTGCCATTACTCCCGGAATTTAATGATGCAAAGCTTATTGCCATTCTTTTCAGCTAATAAATTGGAATTCTTCTTAGCTAGTAAATTTACAGAAAAAGGATTAAAGACCTCAGCTTATGTGATTATATTAGCAGGAGAAAACAATTATTTGCAAATGAAAAATCTGACTATACAATCTTTTTCACTCGGAAGCCTGATTTTCTTTACAGCCTTCATTTTAACTGGCAGCAATGCCTTCTCTCAGCAAAGACGTTTGATAAATTATAATGAAATAAGTGCATTGGTACATGAAAGCACTTCCTTAGCGGGTGGTGCAACATTTAATGGCTTCAGAACACGTACCGGAGTTACAAAACTATTGAACAATAACTTCGGAATTGGAATTGCCCTGGGGACAGACAATTACCGTAAATCGGGCGGTGGAAATTACAATACCCTGCCAATTACTTTAAATGCTTCCTATTATATTGACCCGAAACTCAGCGGACTCAAATTTGATTTATATGGAGGTTATGCGGTCAGACTTTTCAATAATTTAAGCAAAGGTCTAAATTATGGATCCGGACTCTCCTATTCTTTTGTAGTGAATTCAGGCCTTAATCTAGGGATACAAACAGGTTACAATTATCAAAAAATCGACTTCCCGGCCAACTTCAAGCTTTCGGAAAACTTTAACATGGGCAGCATTCGTATCGGACTTGGAATAACCTTCAAATAAATCTCTATTTTAACGTGTGTTCAATATAAAATCTTGCTTGGCTAAGTTTAGACTGATTTTTTCTCTCCTTTTAGAAAGCAGGATCTGTTTCTCTTCGCTTATGACAGTCCCGTGTTCTGCCCTATTTTTTTGCGTGAAATTTAATTTTATTATGAGATTCAGTATTGCAAAAAAGATAGAGCTGCCACCCGGGTTTGTTTAATAGGACCTATAGTTCTATTACCGGAAGCCCGTCCCGATGAAAAACAGCTCCGGGTAAAATAAACCTTGCCGAAGGAGGTATCTTCCGGCTATTGATAATTTGAAATAGACTACTATTTCTTGCCGGAAATACTCCGTAGGAAAGGGCTGAACTAAGCTATAAAACGCAGGTTTTGGTTTCAAAAATCAAATAATACGACTCCAGAGCATCATGAGATCAATTTAAATGACATTTTTAATCTACCTTATATCGAACTCAGGTTAATTTAATTGAACAAGACCCTTCGTCAAGGCTGACAGGGTTCAAAACCCTGTCAGCCTTATTAAATTAAATTCATTATTTTTGTAGTTTACGGCTCCAACGATATTTTAATATGTCAAAAAGTACTTATAAAATTGCTGTGCTTCAGCTTAATCTGAATGATAATGCAGAAAACAATTTAAGAAAATGCCTTAATTGGGTTCGCGATGCTGCAAAACAAGGAGCCGAAGTAATCTCGTTGCCTGAACTGTACAGCAGTCACTATTTTTGTCAGTCTGAGGACACCGCGAATTTTGCTTTGGCAGAACCTCTCTACAGTACTTCATTCATAGCTTTCAGCGAATTGGCAAAGGAATTAGGGGTAGTAATCATCGTTCCTTTCTTCGAAAAGAGAATGGCCGGAATTTACCATAATAGTGCCTATATTATCGATGCTGATGGTTCTGAAGCCGGATTGTACCGAAAAATGCATATCCCAGACGATCCCCATTTTTATGAGAAATTCTACTTTACTCCCGGAGATATTGGTTTCAAAACCTTCCCAACACAAAAAGGGAAAATAGGTACTTTAATTTGCTGGGATCAATGGTACCCTGAGGCTGCCAGATTAACAGCCTTGCAAGGTGCTGAAGTACTTTTTTATCCCACAGCTATTGGCTGGCATCCGCTCGAAAAGGAACAATATGGCGAAAAGCAACACGGTGCATGGATGAATGTAATGAAAGGACATGCGGTTGCAAACGGTGTTTATGTTGCCGCAGCAAATCGTATTGGTCTCGAACAATATTTACCTGATACCGCAGGCATTCAATTCTGGGGCTCATCTTTCATTGCTGGTCCGCAGGGTGAAATCCTTGCCCAGGCGTCACATGATCAGGAAGAAATTCTGATTGCTGAAGTTGACCTCGAACTGCAGGAAAATGTACGTCAAAACTGGCCATTTTTCAGAGACAGAAGAATTGACGCCTTTGGCGATATCACAAAAAGAGCTATAGATTAATATGAGTATCAGTAGAAGATTTCCTGCTGAATGGGAAAAACAGCAGGGTATTTTACTTTGCTTTCCACACAATGGAAAGGACTGGCCCGGGAAATTTGGGGCAGTTCAATGGGATTTTGTTGAATTTATCAAAAAAATAGCTGAGGTAGAAGAAGTATTTCTATTAGTCAAAGATAAAAAGCAAAAAAATAAAGTTTTTGAAATGCTTGAGAAGGCTCATGTCAATCTTGAAAAGCTGAGTTTCATTTTTCAAAATACCAACAGAAGCTGGATGCGTGATTCCGGACCAATCATCGTTAAGAATGGTGATAAAAGGGAAGCATTAAATTTCCATTTCAATGGCTGGGCAAAATATAAAAACTATAAACTCGACAGACTAGTTCCATCATGTGTTGCTAAACACCTCAAAATCCCAGTGATACCTGTTTTTCACAATGGTAAACCTGTAATTCTTGAAGGAGGCGCAATTGATGTAAACGGAAAAGGCACCCTGATTACTTCAGATGAGTGTTTAATGGATCCATTTACTCAGGTAAGAAACCCTGGATTCAGTCGTGCAGACTATGAATCAGTATTTAAGGAATACCTTGGCGTGAGCAATGTGATCTGGCTTGGGGATGGAATTACCGGCGACGATACTCATGGGCATATTGATGATTTATGTCGTTTTGTTAATGAAGATACTATTATTACTGTGGTAGAATCAGATCCTAAAGACAGCAATTATAAAGCCCTTCAAGATAACCTGAAAAGACTTCAGTCGGCAAAATTGGAGAACGGTGAAGCACCGAAAATTATCACTTTACCAATGCCTACCAGACTTGATTTCGATGGACTACGTTTACCTGCTAGTTACGCTAACTTTCTGATTTTAAATAATTCAGTACTTGTTCCTGTTTTTAATGATTACAGAGACCTTGAGGCATTAAATATCATTGCAGGATGTTTCCCTGATCGAAAGATCATCCCAATAAATGCCACAGACCTGATCTGGGGATTTGGAACTTTGCATTGTTTAAGTCAGCAAATTCCAGAGTAATAGGCCAAAGAAAAATACCAGGCAGGCTAGAGTTTTGTTTAGGTTAACGTGAGTTCGATATTAAACAATCTAAATATTAATATTTAACCACACAGAATGAATTTATAATGCTTTAAAGGAAACATAGATTGTAAATCACATAGATTGAAGCTATAAAATGCTATGTTTCCCTGCCTGCCGGCAGGTATGTGTTTTTTTTAAAATCGTATCGAGTTCATCTTAGGTTAATCAGATTTTTTGATGGGCAAGGGTAAAAAAGAACTTTATGATTTGTCAGATAAGGCTACGAAAACATTAATAGATTTTTGAAACCAATGCCTTTGTTTTATCGGCCAGTTCAGCCCTTTCCTCCGGAGTAGTTCCAAAAAAAATAGGGTTCTATTTAAAACTACAGGTGGCGGGAAGCTACCTCCTCCAGCAAGGTTTATTTTACCAGGTGCGGTGTTTCATTGGAAGGGATAGCCCGGCAATAACACCTATGGCCCTGGAGCAATATAATGAGACATCACTGAATTCGTCATTCCCATTTGGCAATTTGCTAATTCAGAGAAGCATGCTATCTGTCTGGTTGATTGACAGGTCTAATTACAATCTCATTTTCCGTTTCTACAGGTTGAGAAATCAGAAAGGGCTCCGGAATTGGAGCCTTTCGGAATTTTGATGGAAGTCGATTCTCAACTTTTTCTATCAAATCATGCTCATCAATACCCCCCTCTATCCGAATCATTCCGTTAATAATACACCCGTGCTCAATCGAAATAGATTTAGTCCTGATATTCCCACATATCTCGGCAGAGCTTTTAATATGTGCAGCCTCAGTAGAAATAATATCACCTGTTACTTTCCCATTGATATTGCTTGTTCTGGAAGTGATATTGCCTAAAATTTCAGCTTTACCTACCAGAGTAACCTCTTTTAAGGAAAATATATTTCCTGTCAGACTTTCATCAAGGACTACGGAACTCGATGATATAAAATTATCATCTACCCTAATTATCGTAGTGTGAAAGTCTGCTACAATCTCCTTTGGGCGGTCCCTTTTTTTGAGATTTTTCTTTATAAAATTTACAGCTCTGCCGATCATTCCATTAAAAAATCAAAGTTTGTGTATTTGTTAATTTGTATCGTATTTCCAATTATCATCAAGATAAGAAATTTCTTATGGATAATCGATTTGATCAAATCTTGGTAATACCAACTTAACAAATCTATATTAAATTAGAATAATTATGTTGATTTGAAGTAAACATGCAATTTAATTGATAAAATGTTTTTAAAAAACAATAAAATGGCGTATCATAGTAACCCGAATTGTGCATGTTCAAAAATAATGAAATAAATGAGGGCTCCAAAGTCAGATTTTAGTACAGTTTTGATTGTAGGTTCCAATAAAGGGGAAACAAAATCCCTGCGTGTCAAAACAAAACACATCAACCGTTTAAAACATTATGCTCTTTCAATCGGTATCACGATTTTTATCTTAACGTGTACAATTATATTTCTTTCGGTTAAACTCAATAAAATTGAAAAGGAAAGGATCGCTTACAACAGAGAAATCTCTAAATTAAAAAAGCAAATTCCTCCCCCTATAGATAGTAGCAAGACCAAAAATTATATTCAGAACATCGAAAATAAACTCAAGAAAATCAATCAATATCTCATAAAACGGGGCATTAAAGGATTTAAAATAGATGAGATAGGTGGAAATAACGAAGAATCGACCGAACTGCGCTCTGAAGAAATCTACGCACTTTACAATGAACGACTGGAAGACTTTCTGCTTGGTGTAGCTTTTACTCCTATGGGCTATCCCGCGAGTTATGCAATAAACTCAGCTTTTGGGTATCGCGGAGATCCAATCAAGAGGGGAAGAGTAGAGTTTCATCCTGGCCTGGATTTTAAAGGGCGAAAGGGGGATCCTGTAAAAAGTACGGCAGACGGCAGAGTGGTGATAGCAGGTTGGTTTCAAGGGTACGGAAAATGTGTAAAAATCAAACATAAAAACAATCTTGAAACTCTTTATGGTCATTTATCTAAGATAAATGTTAAAGTCGGACAAAAAGTGAATACCGGACAGATAGTAGGACGCGTTGGTTCAACCGGATATTCTACTGGAAATCACCTTCACTATGAAGTGAGAAAAAATGGGAAACCGGTCAACCCTAAAAAGTTCCTAAGCATAAACTAAGAAAATGGCAGTCGCAAAAAATGCACAAAATAGCTCTGCACCTTCGCTTATCAGCAAAGGCTGTATGGTACATGGCAGGATTGAATCTGATGTTTTTTTGAGAATTGATGGACATATCAAAGGTGATCTGATTATCGCAGAAGGTTTAATTATCGGAGAACATGGAATAATTGAAGGAAATATTAAAGCCAGAGAAATTGTAGTTTTTGGATCTGTTAAAGGAAGTATAACAGCAGACACCATCGATTTAAAAAGTTCAGGGAATATCCTTGGAGATATACACACAGACTCTTTACAGGTTGAGACGGGCGCAACTTATATCGGGAACGTAATCATGGCCAATGTACCGTTCCTAAAAGAAAATACCGCAGTTCTGAAATAGTTTATTTATCTCCTTAATTTACATTCACAATTCTGCAAAAAACCAATTAGATAACTAGTATTTTTTCTAACCTATAGTATAATTTTACATATTCTTTGACTATTAAAACCGACCTTTGAGTTCGAAATCTGCGTTAGAAAATGCAATGAAAAATATTTAAAAAAAAGATATAACCTGAAATCCAGGTTGAAAACCATTCAATTATTTATCCCAAATCCAATGAGAATTAAAATTCTATTTTTTGCTTTATTAGTTCTGACAACATTTACCACAAACGCACAACAAGCAAAATCACAATTGCCAGCCAAAAACACCAGTCTTCCACGTCCAAAATTAGTTGTAGGATTAATGGTGGATCAAATGAGGTGGGATTATCTTTACCGTTTCTATAATCGCTATGAGAATGGCGGATTTAAACGAATGCTGAATGAAGGATTTTCTTGCGAAAACGCCTATATCAATTATGTTCCAAGTGTTACCGGTATTGGACACGCAACAGTATATACTGGTTCTGTACCTGCCATTCACGGGATAACTGGAAATGACTGGATTATACAGGCTACAGGGAAGGACATGTATTGTTCTGCCGATTCGACGGTAAGCACTGTAGGAAGCAATTCAGTTGAAGCTGGCAAGATGTCACCAAAGAATTTATTGGTTACAAGCATGACTGATGAACTCAGACTTGCTACAAATTTCAGATCGAAGGTAATCGCCATTGCGTCTAAAGACCGCGGTTCAATTATACCAGGCGGGCACAGTGCCAATGCCGCTTACTGGTACGATGGAAGTTCAGGAAACTGGATAAGTAGCACCTATTATATGAAGCAATTGCCCGCATGGCTCACAAAGTTCAATGAACAAAAATACCCTGAAAAATATTTAAAGCAGGACTGGAACACTCTTTACCCTATCCAAACTTATCTCCAAAGTTCCAAAGACGATGTTCCATATGAAGGTAAATTTCCGGGAATGAGCACATCAACTTTTCCTGTCAAAACTTCAGAAATGCTTAGCCGCGGATTGGGTTTGGTTACCAGCACACCTTATGGAAGTTCCTTAACACTTGATTTGGCTAAAGCAGCAGTAGAGAATGAAGCTATGGGTACGGATGCTGATACAGATTTTTTAGCTATCAGTGTTTCTTCGCCTGATTATATCGGACATCAGTTTGGACCAAACTCTATTGAAGTTGAAGATACTTACCTACGACTTGACCGGGATCTGGCAACATTTTTCAGCTATCTCGACACAAAGGTCGGGAAAGGAAATTATACCGTATTTCTTACAGCAGATCATGCTGTTCAACATAATGCGGGATTCTTAAATGACAATAAAATCAGTGCAGGGGTTTTTCCAAGTTCTGCTGTGTTAAAGGAATTAAATACCGAGCTCGAGGCTGAGTTTAACGTTAAAAATATTGCATTAAGCTTGAGCAACTACGCCGTTAGCTTCAATTATGCGGCAATCCGGACTAATAAATTGAACGAAGAATTAATTAAGAGAAATACAATGGAATTTCTAAAAAAGCAAGATGGAGTTGCTTTTGTAGTGGATATTCCTAATGCTCAAAATGCTACAATTCCTGAAGTCTATAAGGAAAAAATTATAAATGGCTATCATCCTGAACGTAGTGGCGTTATACAGATTGTACTTGAACCTGCATGGTATTCAGGCTCATCCCCAAGGTCGACCGGAGCAACCCACGGCACAATGAACCCTGCAGATGTTCATATTCCAATGGTTTTTATGGGTTGGGGTATCAAACAGGGGAAAACGAACAATTCATACAACATGACTGATATTGCACCAACCATTAGCGGAATCTTACGTATTCAGGAGCCAAATGGGAATATTGGTAAAGCAGTGAATGAGGCTTTGAAATAGCTTTTCTGACTTCTGACTTCCTTTAACGCTTGATATACTTAAACCAAATTTTCTTATATTCGTTTTGAGGTTAACTTAAAATGAATATCTATAATTCTCTTAAGGATAGTGAGTTACTGGGCCTCCTTAGGTCGGGTAATGAAAAAGCCTTCGCTGAAATATATGAGCGATATTGGGGACTTATGTTTCATCATGTTCTAAAAATGACAGGTGATATGGATGAAACGAAAGATCTTATTCAGGAACTTTTTACTCATCTTTGGATCAATGTTGAGCAATTAAAACCTGACACTAACATTGCTTCTTATCTTTATGTTTCAGCCAGAAATAAAGTTATAAACCTGATTAGACATGATAAGGTTAAGAATAACTATTTATCATCTCTTAGCGAATTTGCATATCAGCATCAGGATTGTATCCTTGAGCAGTTAAGTGCTAAAGATCTTTCAATTGCAATTGAAAAAGAAATACAAAACCTGCCACGTAAAATGCGCGAAATTTTTGAACTAAGCCGCAAAAAATTCCTCACTCATAAAGAAATTGCTAATGAACTTCATATTTCCGATAAAACAGTCAAAAAGCAAATTAACAATGCTATTAAAATACTCCGTTTAAGGCTGAATATTTTCGCCCTCTTCCTTAGCATATACCTTGGCCTTACTACAATCGTGTAAGATTTATCGTAATTTAAAGCACTAGGATATTTATTTTGTTTTTATCTACTACCAGGCAGCCATATAATTGTCTTATAATAAATAAGATACAGTTATGACTGGACCGGAAGCCCGTGAGCTCCTAAAAAAATATAATCATGGTAATTGCACACCTGAGGAAAAGGCCTTGGTGGAGCGTTGGTACCTATCAGAGTCATCGAAACATAAGGCATTCGAAGATAAGGGTGATTTCTCCGCAGAGAAGATTCAGATGTGGTATGAAATCAGTGAAATAATCGGTATTGAAAAAAGAAAAAAGAGTTCAATAATTATTCTTTGGGCAAGTTCCATTGCGGCAGCAGCTCTGATTGTTTTTAGCATTGGTAGCAACTTATATAAACAAGATCAAGCTGAAATAGTTATCAGTAAAGCCCCTGCTAAGGTTTATGATAAAGATCCTGGCGGTAATAAAGCTGTTTTAACTCTTGCAGACGGAAGCAAAATTGTACTTGATGATGCAATCAATGGAACTATAGCGAAACAGGGGGAAATTAGAATCAGCAAAGCCGCAGATGGTTCTATTATTTATGATATACCGGCGTTAATGGCAGATCTCAAAACGGGCACTACTTTTTATAATACGATTGAAACACCTAAAGGAGGTAAATATCAGATTGTCCTGCCTGATGGATCTAAAGTCTGGTTGAATTCGGTTTCTTCACTTCGATTTCCGGCAGTTTTTAATGGCAAGGAAAGAAATATAGAACTAACGGGTGAAGCATATTTTGAAGTTGTCAGAAATACAGAAAAACCTTTTATCGTGAAGACTAGTGCAATGAGCGTGATGGTAACTGGAACACAGTTTAACGTAATGGCTTATTCAGATGAAAAGTATACTGCTACTACTCTTGTGGAAGGTTCCGTCAATGTTAGCAATAATAACAGCAATATGGTGCTCAGACCAGGTGAACAGGTAGTATCAAACGAAGGAGCAAAACTTAGTAAAAACATTGTGGATGTTGAACAAAACATAGCCTGGAAAAATGGTTTATTTCAATTTAGTAATTCAGACATCCGCACGGTTATGAATCAAATAAGCAGATGGTATGATGTTACAATTGAATACCAGGGTTCGGTACCAGAAAAGCATTTTGGCGGATATATTTCACGTGATTCAAAACTCTCACAAGTATTAAAAATACTTGAGTTGAGTGGAGTAAAATTTAAAATTGAAGAGAAAAAAATTATTGTTTTACCTTAAAATAGCCTATGGACCCATAAATCTACTTCCTAAAAGGCCCAATAAAAATCCGGAAACGTTGCAGCGTTCCCGGACATATAATAAAGGGGCTAAATACTCAAGTTAAGTAATATTCTATTCACCCTAAATCATGTAAAGTTATGCAAATTACTGTTTTTTGCAAAAAAGAACCTTTCATTAAACTGAAGAGGTTCACTTATTCTCATTTAATACGAGTTAAAGAAATTATTGATCCGGAATTTACTCCGGCATTAGTTACATCAATCAACCGAGCCAAACCATTTAGGCAAGTTATCCTCAAGATGAAATTAACAGCTGTAGTATTTATAATCGCCTGCATGCAGGTAAGTGCATCAGGATTTGCTCAAAAGATTACTATATCCAGGCAAAACGCTCCTGTAGAGCAGGTTTTAAAAGAAATCAAAAAGCAAAGTGGTTATTTGTTTTTTTACAATCAGGAATGGATAAAGCAAGTAAATGCTGTTAATATAGATGTAAAACAAGCCAGCATTGATGAAGTATTAAAAATTTGCTTCTACAACCAGCCTGTAAATTATTCAATTGTTGACAAGACAATTATACTTTCAAAAAATGAGGGATTTATTCCAATTGTTGAAATTCCCATACAGAAAGAAGTACCTCCCAAGGAAGTGAAAGGTAAAGTAAAAGATGCCAGTGGTGAAACCCTCCCTGGAGTGAGTGTTCGAGTAAAAGGCACAAGTACCGGTACCACAACTGATGTAAATGGAAATTACACCATTACTGTTCCTGAAGACAATTCCATTTTGGTTTACACTTACATTGGTTATGTTACCAAAGAAGTTGTGGTAAGTAGCCGCACTGCAATAGATGTAACACTTGATGCAGCAAATACCGCATTAACTGAAGTAGTTGTGATTGGTTATGGAACATCAAATTTGGCAAATTTAACCGGTTCGGTTTCTACTGTTGATGTTGGAAAAGCAATGTCTTCAAGACCTGCCACCAATGTTGCATCAATGCTTGAAGGCCAGGTTTCAGGGGTATTTATACATACAAATTCCGGACAACCAGGTGCTGAAGGAATGAATGTTCTGATCAGAGGTCAGGGAAGTATGGGGGATTCTCAACCGCTTGTAATTGTTGATGGTCTTGAATCCTCTATGGATAATATCAATCCATTTGATATCGAAAGTATCAGTGTTCTGAAAGATGCGGCTTCTGCTTCGATTTATGGAACTAGAGCAGCGAACGGAGTAATCCTTGTTTCAACAAAACGTGGAAAAGAAGGACCGATCCAAATAAGATACAACACGTATTTTGGTAAACAAGATCCAACTGCTGTACCTGATTTTCTCGGTTCTGCTGATTATGCCGAACTTCACAATGAGGCAAGAGCAAATGCAGGATTATCTCCTACATTTACCGCTGATGCCATTGCAAGGTATAGGGCTGGAAATGATCCAAATTTCCCAAGTACCGACTGGATGAGTGTTTTATACTCAGGATCTGGTGGTTCACAATATCATGGTCTGGATTTTTCGGGTGGAACAGAAGCTACGAGATATAACATCTCTATGGCTTATAATGAGCAAAAGGGAGTAATAAAAGCCGTTGATGCTGATCAATTAAACTTCCGCTTTAATGTTGACAATAAAATCAATAAATGGCTTAATGTTGGTATTAATACGGCATTGAATCGTGCGGTTAACACTCTTCCACTAACCGGTCCGGAGTTGACCCGTGGTGGTGATTTACAACAATTCTACAATTCTGTTACTCACATTCCTCCTACCCAAAAATTAAAGTTAGCCGACGGCTCATGGTCAGGAGAATATCCGCTAGGAAATTTTGCAGCCTGGATCGATCAAGGAAACTTAAGATCAGTGAAGGCAAATCAATTAGTCGGAACGATATTCTCAGATGCGAAAATTATCAAAGGACTATCCTGGAGAAACAGAGCTAGCGTTGATTATTCTTTCCGGGAAACTAATAACCACATTTCCAGATTTGTTTATGGCGGTGGCCAGGTATCCGGCCCTTCCTCAAATCAGGAATTTGTAGACCGATTTGGAATCATTGATATGGAATCACTGTTTTCTTATGATAACAGATTTGGCAAACACGGAGTAAAAGGACTGGCTGGTGCATCAACCAGAACCGAGGATTTCTATTCTACTATGGCCTTTCGCCTTGACTTTCCTTCAAATGACCTCACAGCAATAAATGCAGGAGGTACAGCAGGTCTTTTAAACTCAGGTACAAACAGAAGGTCAACACTCGGGTCCTATTTTGCCAGAGTAAATTATGACTATGACGGGAAATACCTGTTCGAAGCAAATATTCGAAGAGACGGTTCCTCAAAATTTGCAAGAGGAAATCGTTGGGGATGGTTCCCTTCCTTTTCTGCAGGTTGGGTTATGAGTGATGAGAGCTTTATGAAAGATATAAACTGGCTTAATTTCTTAAAACTAAGAGCTTCCTGGGGTCAGTTGGGTAATCACAGAATCGCAGATTTTATGTATCTGCCTTTAATTTCATTGGGTCAGAATTATGCATTTGGTGGGGCTAGTGCAACAGGAGCCGCGCAGACTACAGCTAACAACCCTGATATTACCTGGGAAACCACTACAGAGAAAAACATAGGTGTTGATCTCAAACTATTAAAAAACAGAATCTCAGTAAGTATAGATGCCTATGACAGATATACTGATGATATCCTAACGGTTATACCAGTTTCAGGAACATTCGGACTGCCTGCTCCTACTGTTAATTATGGCGCAATGAGCAATAAGGGAATCGAAACTGAAATGAGGTATTCCAAAATGAAAGGTGAATTCCAGTTTGATGTGTCTCTGAATGGCTCTTACAATAAAAACAATGTTGAAAAATATTTCAGCAGGGATATATTTGATGTCGCAGGTGAAGGTGGAGCAATTGTAAGAGAAAAAGGAACTCCATGGAACTCTTACATTGGTTATGAATGGATTGGTTATTTCCAAAGTGATGCCGAAGCAAAGACAGGAGCAGTACACAATCCAAACGTTGGTGCCGGAGATTTAAAATTCAAGGATCAAAACGGAGATGGTAAAATTGATGGAAGCGATCGGGTGGTGCTCGGAAATACCGTTCCAAAATTTACCTACGGGATGAATCTGGGATTCAGATTTAAAGGATTTGATTTCTCAACTTTCTTCCATGGTGCAGAGGATGTTTCCAGATACTTAAGGGTACGCGGATATATGCCATTCATGCGTAACGGTAAAGCCTTGAGCATGCACCTCGATCGGATGATTGTTCAAAACGGAGCGGTTGTAAAGCAAGGCTATTTCCCTAAAACACAACTGGAAGGTGGAGCCGGAGGAAAAAATGTGGTTGCCAGTGGATTTTCAATACATGATGCCTCTTACCTGAGAATGAAAAATATCCAGCTTGGGTTTACTATACCATCCTCATTATCCAAGAAGGCATATATGTCGCGGGCAAGAATCTACCTCAGTGGTGAAAACCTGCTGACCTTTACTAAGTTCCCTGATGGATATGATCCCGAAGCAAATAACACTCCATTCCATGGACATGTATTTGGTGGAGCTGCCGGATGGAGCTATCCTCAGGTAAAATTCTACACAGTTGGTCTTAATGTAAACTTCTAATCATCAGACACATAATTGAATTGTTTTTAATATAAATTAAAGGTTATGAAAAGATTTAAATATATATTTTCAATGTTATTTATCAGTTTGGGATTGGTTTCCTGTACTGAGAAATATCTGGATGCCGTACCTAATGATCAATTAAGTGGGGCTACTTTTTGGAAAACAGAAAGTGATATTAATATGGCACTGGCAGGGGCTTACCGGGGCTGGGAAAATGGGATGGATGTGGTAATGCGTGATGCAATGACTGACAATGACTATAGTTGGTTGACGGTAACTGGTTACCAGCAAGTTGGAAACGGAACAGTAAACCCACAAAATGTTACTATTGGTAATGGAGGAAGGGTATTTAGCTATGTGCAAATTAGAAAATACAATTCCTTCCTCGAAAATATAGAAGGTATGACTATTGATGCTGCACTGAAAGAAAGACTTAAGTCTGAAGTACGTTTTTTAAGAGCCTATGACTACTTCCTGAAATCTATGTTCTTTGGGGATATGCCCCTCATCACAAAAACTAACCCTTCTACAGAATTACCTTCCCGTACCCCAGTTGCTCAGATTCATGCTTTCATTTTAGATGAACTGGATAAAATCAGCAAGATATTACCCGTACAAAATAACATTACTGCAAAAGGTCGTATGACCAGGGGTTCAGCAATAGCATTAAAAGCCAGATTAGAGCTTTATATGGGCAAATACGCAGATGCCATGGCTTCCTCAAAAGCCGTGATTGATATGGGAGTTTATGAGCTCTATCCAAATTATGAGCAATTGTTTTACCGTCAGAATAAAGCAAATAATAAGGAGGCAATTGCCGAAATTCAGCATATTCTGAATGATTATTCAACTTCTATTCCATGGCAGCGACTTCCTGCATGGATGGGCGGTTATTCTGAAAATGCAATTTCCAGAAGTATCCTGGATGAATATGAAACAATTAATGGTCTGAAAATAACTGAAGATCCTGCATACAACCCTAATATGCCATTTGCAAACCGTGACCCAAGATTAGCCATGTCTATTGCTTTTCCTGGTTCAACCTGGTTCGGAAGAATTTATACTGCACTTGATCCTCAGCTTAGCGGCAAATCGAACCCTGACTATTATCTCAATGATGGCTCTAAGGCAGCTCAAATGTCGAAAAAGTATCTGGATCCGGGGATTCAGAATGCTGAACGTCAGAATTTTGATGCACCTATCATGGTTATCAGATTAGCAGAGATGTACTTAACTTATGCTGAAGCGGCTATGGAAAGCGGACAAAATCTGGTATTGGGACTTGAGTACTTAAACAGAGTCAGAACCCGCGCAGGTCAAAAAAATGCTACTGCTTTAACACGTGAACTGGTTCGTCGAGAAAGAAGGGTTGAACTGGCTTTTGAAGGTTTGAGATATTTTGATATCAAACGCTGGGATCTTGGCCCTACAGTAATGAGCGGGCCATTTTTTGGAAGTCGTTTAGGAACTGTAAATCCTACAACAGGTGCTGTTACCTGGGGCAATGGATATATTCTGGTTGAGAATAGAACATTTTATCCGCTAAGAAAATACCTGTTACCAATACCTCAATCTGAGATTGATGTGAACAAAAACATGGTCCAAAACCCAGGTTACTAATAAAATGAATTTTTATAAAATAGTATTGTAGATACAAATTAAAGTAGCGGGAGTTATGAAGCCAGGTTAGAAAGATTTGGTAAATTCTCAATCTTAATACTTCAAAGATAGTATACTGAAATATGATTTAGCAGGATAAACCGTTAAAATTGGTTTATCCTGCTAAATCTTTTCAGGAAACATGATTAATAAAATAAAACCAAAATGGAAAGATCAACCTTCTTAAAATCCCTGGCGGGAGTGGGTGCAACCACAATCGGACTGGGAACAATGAGTTCATTCAAGTCGAACATAAATACTATCGATCCGGATGTAATGCCCTCCCATATTACAAGTATTGCTCCAGATTTTACGAAAATCAGGGACGATTTTCCAAGAATAAAGCAGGAAGTATATATGGATAATGCGTCAACGCATCCAATCAATATTTACACTGCAGCAGCTCTGCATCGTTATGCAGAGTGGGCAAAAAACGAGGTCGGAGAACCCTGGTGGCCGCTCTATTCTGATACAAGACAGGAATGTAAGGATAGTTTCGCTAAACTAATCAATGCAGATAATGATGAAATTTCCTTTGCTAGAACCACTGTCGAGGCCGAAAATAATATCCTTAACGGAATGGATTTCAAAGGCGGAAATGTGGTAACTACAGATCTTCATTATTCTGCCAGTCTCTATAGCTATAAAATGCGTGAACAGCGTGATGGTTTAAAAGTTAAGATCATCAAGCATAACGATTGGCGTTTTGATGTCAAAGACTTTGAAGGTGTTATCGATAAAAACACAAAACTGGTTGCTATTACCCTTGTTTCCAATGTCAATGGATTTATGGTTAAGGATGTCAAAGCAATCAGTGATCTGGCTCATGCAAACGGAGCAGTTTTGTACGTTGATTTTATTCAAGGGGTTGGTGCTGTACCGGTAGATGTTAAAGCTATGGGAATTGACCTGGCTGCCTGTTCAACCTTTAAATGGCTAATGGGCAGCAAAGGATTCGGGTTTATGTACGTACGTAAAGACCTACAGGATACAGTAGTTCGAACAACTCACCATAATGGTGGCATCAGTTATAATTATGCACCATGGACTGATAAACCCGATCCATCAAAACCGGAAATCAATTTTACCCCCGCTAAAGGCCCGGGAATTTACGAGGTTAGTTATCCTTCTTATGAAGGGGTATCCTGTGCGATTGCTTCCCTGAAATATATTCACGCATTGGGTGTAGATAATATCCGTAACTATGTCCGAACCTTAACAGACCGTCTGGCGAAAGAAATGCCTAAATTAGGCTACCAAACCATTACTCCTGAGGGAAATGAAAGTCCGATAATTGTATTTATTGCAAAAGATCCGGATGAAACGATGCGTAAACTACGCGCGGCTAAAGTCCATGTGGCCATGCGTTTCGGAAATAAACTAAGGATTTCTCCTTCCATCTATAATAATCAGGCTGATATTGACAAACTGCTCAATACACTTTCCTGATTTTGCATTTTAAGGCGGGTAAATTGAATTTACCCGCCTTAATTATTTTGGATTTCCCAATTTTAATTCCATAAATTAAGGCCATAAGTCAACATTAATTCAATAATAGTCCTTTTCATAATAAACCATGAATAATATAGACAGACGAGAATTCTTATCTGGTCTTGCTATCGCAGGAGCAGGCTTTGCTTCTATTAATCCGATTGAGGTTTTAGCTGGCAATAAACCACAAAAAGATGTTAAAATCGGTATAATCGGACTTGACACTTCCCAGGTAACCATGATCATAAGCCATATTAACAATATTCCCGGACCAGGATATGATGTGGTGCAACCTCTTTGGGATAACTCTTTCGAAGGCTTCAGGGTTACCGCAGCTTATCCTTATGGGAGCAAAAAAATAGAATCCAGTATCAAACAAATCCCAACTTATGTTGGAAAAATGAAGGAGAATAATGTCGAACTAGTTGACTCCATCCAAACTTTACTTTCCAAAGTTGATGCAGTTATGCTGATGACATTTGATGGTCATCCACGTGTGGAGCAGGCCATGGAAGTAATAAAATCGGGAAAACCATTATTCATAAATAAACCTTTCGCAGCTTCTTTAAAAGATGTTATTACCATCATGGATGCTGCAAAAAAATACAATTGCCCAATATTTTCATCATCCCCCACTAGGTATTTAAAAGGTGCTCAAGCTGCGAGAAATGGAGAAATTGGTGATATTATTGGTGCTGATTCTTACAGTGGATGCCCTCTTGAACCGACCCACCCTGATTTTTACTGGTATGGAATTCACGGGATTGAAATTCTGTTCACCATGATGGGTAAAGAATGTCAGACTGTTCAGCGTAAACATACTCAAAATACAGACCATGTTATCGGAGTTTGGAATAATGACAGAATCGGTACTTACAGGGGAATCCGAAAAGGGAAAGTTACACATAGCGGAGTTGCTTATGGATTAAATGAGATTCTTCCGGCCGGGTCTTTTAATGATATCGGACATCGTCCGCTCGTTATTGAAATGCTTAAATTTTTCAGAACCGGTGTAAGTCCGGTCAGCCCTGAAGAAACTCTGGCAATTCATGTATTTATGGAAGCTGCCGATGAGAGCAAAAGACAAGCAGGCAAAGCGGTAAACATGCAGGATATTTTAGCCAAAGCAAAATCATACTAATTGAATAAATTTAATCATGCTGAAACTGATTGATTAACTATATCTTAATATCAATAAATTAAATAAACCGATGAAACAAAAAATCTTATTCCTGAGCCTTATCATTGCTTTCACCTGTATTATTCCATCGTGCAAAAACGATACAATTGAGGTAACTGTTTCAGAAGGCACTAATATGGCTGTTGCCCTTTCACCCGATAATTCTACACTCGCAATTGCTCTGCAAGGCACCATCTGGACTTTGCCAGTAGAAGGTGGAATAGCAAAAAGTGTAACCGACGAGATGGGAGATTCTCAGGAGCCTGATTGGTCACCTGATGGTGAAAAAATTGTTTTTCACTCTTACAGGGATGGTACTTATCATATCTGGACTATCAATAAGGATGGCTCAGATTTAACACAACTGACTTCAGGAATATCGGATAACAGGGAACCGGATTGGTCACCTGATGGAAAATCAATTGTATTCTCTTCGGACAGAAGTGGAAATTATGATATCTGGCAAATTGATCTTGCCAGCAAAGAACTTAAACAACTGACAAGCGATCCGGCAAATGATTCGAATCCTGCATTTTCAACCAGCGGAGCTAAAATTGCATTTGTATCACAACGATTGGAGTCGGGTATTTATATTCTGGAAAATGGAATCGAAAAACTGGCAATCCCGGAAGATAAGCGCATAGCCGCTCCTTCATGGAGCATTGACGACAGTAAAATAAGCTATGTAGCTTTTACCGGAAAATCGATGCTTTTTGATGATAAGAATACCAGCTATATCTATCTCGCAAACCTGAGCGATGGGCTTAATGAACAAATCTCGACCGGCGAGGAGGATTTGTTTCCTTTCCGCATCAACTGGACTTCCAACAATAAATTAATTTATACTGCAGATGGGCTTATCAAGAAAAGGACAATCGGTCAGACTACTATTGAAACCATCCCTTTTGAAGCGACTTTTACACTCAACCGCAAACCTTATGAGAAGAAAAAGTATGATTTTGATAATACAGGAGATCAAAAGGTTTTAGGAATTGCAAGTCCTGTTGTTTCAGCAGATGGTAAAAAAATAGCTTTTGCTGCTAAAGGAGATATTTTTATACAGGAAATCAATGGTAAACTAATCCAATTAACTAATGATTCCTTTGTAGATCTTGAACCCGACTGGTCGCCGGATGGTAATACACTCGCCTATATATCCGACCGAGGTGGAATAGTGAATGTTTGGTTGCATGATCTTAAAACCAATCAAAGCAGACTTCTCTCCAAACAAATTACAGAAGATACCTCCTTCCCTTCCTGGTCGCCAGATGGTAAAAAAATTGCCTACTACACCCAAAACTACATGAAGAAATGGGGCTTTGGCATCCTTCATATTGCGGATGTTGCAAGCGGAGAAGTAAAGGTTGCGAATAAATCAGTGTGGGTACCCAGCAAACCTTCCTGGTCACCGGATGGCAAAACTGTGGTTATGATGGCCTTAAAAACTTACTCCACGAGATTCCGTGAAGGCACCAATAATTTCATGCTGGTTTCTCTTGAAAAAGATACCTCAGTTATGATTAGTCCAGACACTGGCAAACCACTTGGAATGCGCGTACAGAATGGTCCGGCATGGTCGCCTGACGGAAAAACAATGGCTTATACCAAAGATGGTACACTATGGACTATCCCAGTTAATATGAATGGTGAAATTTCAGGAAAAGCAAAAAAACTTAATGATGAGCTTAGCGATTACATCAGCTGGACCGGAGATTCGAAAACTATAGTGTATATCTCAACCGATAGGTTAAAACAGATCGATGTGGTCACAGGCGACATCAAAGATATTTCAATTGACCTCAAATGGAAAGCTGAAATTCCTACGGATGAATATATTATTCATGCAGGCAAAGTGTTTAATGGGAAAGACAGTACCTACCAGAAAAATATGGATATCTATATAAAGGGGCATCGAATAAGTGCGATAAAACCGCATCAGAATCCAAAACCTGGTATTAAAATTATTGATGCATCAGACAAGGTGGTGATGCCCGGACTCTTTGAAATGCATACCCACCAAAGTTCAAATACTGGCGTAAAGCTAGGTAAGGTTTGGTTATCCTATGGAATTACAACAGTCAGAGAACCTGGTGCTGATCCTTATGACGCACTTGAACGAAAAGAAGCATGGGAAAGTGGCGTTCGTCCGGGTCCCAGACTTTTCTTTACGGGAGGATTAACCGATGGTTCCCGAATAGCATACGGATTGGAAAATAGTGTGACTAACCCTAAACACATTACTATGGAACTTAATAGGGCTAAAAAACTAGGGTATAGCCTGATCAAGACTTATGTCCGGATGCCTGATTCCATTCAAAAAGTGCTTACCGAAGGTGCTCACAAAATGGGAATTCCACTTTCATCTCATGAACTCTATCCAGCTACGAAATACAATGTAGATGCGATTGAACATTTATCGGGAACAAGCAGAAGAGGCTATTCATTGCTGCTGGATGCTAATTTCAGAAGCTACCAGGATGTTGTTCAATTGATTGCCAAATCCGGAATCAATATCACTCCGACTGCCTGCCTGAGAACAGGATATTTCAGACTGGCAAAACAGTATGACGAATTATTAAATGATGAACGGAACAGGAAATTTCTTACTCCGGAATTCTTAAAGGGTCTTTATGACCAGACCAGCAAGTTTGACTCATTGAGAACACCAAAAGCAGATGCTAATTATAAAGCGCTGCTAAAAACGCTTAAGTTGATCTCGGATGCAGGCGGGAGCATTACAGCAGGGACTGATGCCCCATTTGCCCCTTTCGGCAGCAGTCTGCATTCAGAACTTTGGGTTTATGTTGATGCCGGATTTTCTCCTTTTAAAGCTTTACAATCTGCAACCATTCAGGCAGCAAAAGTAGTTGGGGTTGATAAGGATTTAGGAAGTATTGAAGCAGGGAAACTTGCTGATCTGATCATTGTAGATGGAGATCCCCTCAAACGGATTCAGGATGCGATGAAGGTTAGAACTACCATTAAAAATGGTAAAATCCACACAATTAATTCATTATTGAAATAATGATTAGAAAAAATTATTATTGGAAATTTATATAACTAACAGAAAAAAAACTAAAACATCACATTTGAAAAGTACAGTTTATGGAAGCATAAGCTGTAATTCAACATCCATACAAGCACAAAATCTTGCTATAAGTCGGCAGGAAATGGAAAAATTAAGCCCTAAAATGTATTTGTATATAAAGCACGAATTCGGAAAATTTGTGGATTGAATTGGCTAAGAATCATTAAAAAATTAACAGAAAGTTCCTACTTTGCCGTTACACCAATAGCTTCCTAATGAGATCAAAACAAGAGATCGTTCGCAGAGAATTTATAAAAAAAACTGTCCTAGCAACAGGAATTAGTCTGATACCGGAATTAAGTTTAGGTCTAAATCTTTCAGGAAGTTATTCCCCTGATAATTCCACCTCAGATTCATTTGATAATGATGGAATGAAAACAGTTGCATTTATTGCAAACACCTATTGGAATCAATCGCATGCCGACATGATCGGGACTAAAATTTTTCTGGGATATCCAATGGATGACGGACTAAAAAAGTCGAAGCTGAAAATAGTTTCGGTGTGGATCGATCAGATTCGAGCGAATGATACCGGAGTACGGATTGCAACCATGAACGGGGCTAAGATTTACCCAACTATCGCCGAAGCTTTAACTCTTGGAGGCGATCAACTTGCGGTTGATGCAGTAATCTATATTGGTGAACATGGGGATTATAAATTAAACCGCCTGGGCCAGAAGTTGTATCCGCGAATGAACTTTCTCGAACAAATATTCAGGGTATTCGATGCATCCGGGAAATCAGTTCCGCTATACACAGATAAACATTTAGCTTATAGCTGGTTAGATAGTAAATGGATTTATGATCGTGGTAAAGAGCTGAATGTTCCAATGATGGCTGGCTCTTCAATTCCATATACCTGGCGGAAACCATTTCTGCAGCATCCAATAGGGGTAAAAATCACTGAAGCGGTAGCATTCACATACGCTAAACTGGATATTTATGCCATCCATGTTATGGAGCTTCTACAGTCCATGATAGAGCGCAGAGCCGGTGGGGAAACCGGCATTTCAAGCCTGGAAACACTTGAAGGAAATGCTGTTTGGGATGCTCTCGACTCTGGAAGAATTTCATGGGAATTACTCAATGCAGCCTATGATACCATTACCTACAAACAACCCGGAACGCTTCGGGAGTTGATTAAGGAGCCTGTTGCAGTTGTCCTGAACTATATCGATGGAACAAAGGCTTCGTTTTTCATATTGAACGGATTCAGGATTGAAAAAATGCCAAATGGTGTCCGAAACAATGGCCATTTTGCTTATGCAGCATTTGCAGATGGCAAGAAAGTGGCATCCGAATTTGTTGTGGACCCTAGCCTTAGTCATTCTCATTTCAGCTACCTGACCTACAACATAGAGAATTTCATACTGAGTGGTAATCCTCCCGCATCAATTGAAAGGAATCTTTTATGCAGTGGGGTTGCAGACATGGCCGTTCGATCTCAAATTGAAGGCAAGCCTATCGAAACTCCATTCCTTAAAATAAAATATGCGCCATCAGCTACAGAACCATTTCTGCCATCAAATCCTGGCCCGAGTGGACAAAGTGCAGGTCCGTGGCCACCACAAGGATATGAGTTTATAAATTTTACACATTGATAAAATGCTGCCAATAATCTGAACCAGTATACCTTAAAAATTATTAAAAAACGCGTACTCCATTTAAACCTTTTCCAGGTTTTAAACTAGGGTCGAATGTAACTAGTTCAGACTCAGAATCGGAGAAAGTTTAGGGTGTATGATTCTTTAAAAAATGAATTGACAAAGTGACCCCAATAAACTACCCCATAGTCAGTCCGAATTGCATGAATTATTGAGTGAGAGAACTTGGTAGATTGGATTTTTTTGTTGAATTTCAATAAAAAAAATCTTGTCTCAGTTCATCAATGAATAGAAAAAAATTTTTAGCATCTGCCTCTGTCCTTGCCCTTGCTTCCCTCCGGGGAAATTCCTTGCTTGCAGCATCTCTGAGTAATCCTTCGAAACCACTTCCACTAATTGATACGCATCAGCACCTTGCCGATTTGGTTCGCTTTGGAAAAGGCTGGACATCACCTCCGGTTCCTGGCAATTATGATATGAAGGCTTATATGGAAGCTACTCGCAATGTCAATATGGTCAAAGCGGTTTATATGGAAGTGGCAGTTCCAGTTGCGAAACGTCATGAAGAAGCGCTATATGCAATAGAGATGTGTAAGGATAAATCCAATCCTACAGTTGCAGCTGTCATCAGTGCGAACCTGATGAGCCCTGATTTTGAATCCTACATTTCACAGTTTAAAGGATCTGAATATATAAAAGGTATCCGATATGGATTCAGATCTGTTGAAGAGATGAAGAATCCTCTTTTGATCAAAAATGTAGAAGTTTTGGGAAAACTGAACATGAGTTTGGATTTCACTATTTCACCTGCCTGGCTACCCGCTGTTGCCCAACTAATTAAAACCTGTCCGGGCACAAGATTCCTGGTAAACCATTGTGGGAATGCTGATCCACGAGCATTTCTCGATCCATCCACAATCAGCGGCAAACCAAACCACGATGCCAGTGAATGGATTGCAGCGATGAAAACTGTGGCCCAAAACAAAAATGTGGTTTGTAAAATTTCGGGAATTATATCCGTTAGTTCCGGTTATCCTAAATCTGCCGAAACTCTGGCTCCGGGCATAAACCATTGCCTTGATATTTTCGGACCAAACCGGGTGATGTTCGCCAGCGACTGGCCTTGGTGCCTGAAAGGCAGCGAACTTGAAAATTGGGTGAATATTCTGAAAGAAATTGTCAAAAACAGGCCTTACAAAGAACAAAAGAAATTGTTCCATGATAATGCCGTTAAATTTTATAATATTTAATTTCCACAAATAACCCTATCTGTTTATGATATTCACTTCGTCCAAAGGGCACAATATTGGGTTTTTATGCCTCTTAGCTGCCATATCACTCAATTCTTGCAAAAATAATCTCAGCAATAAGGAATGGGATGTTTACGCTGGAGGAAAAGATCGTCAGGCTTATTCCCCTCTAACTCAAATTGATACAAACAATGTAAAGGACCTTAAGATAGCATGGATTTATCATACCAAAGACGCAGATAAATCAAGTCAGATCCAAACCAACCCCTTAATAATTAATGGCGTTCTGTACGGTACATCCCCACAGTTAAAGCTTTTTGCTGCCGATGCTGCTACGGGAAAGGAAAAATGGATTTTCGATCCGGTTCCAAGTATGCTCACGGATAATGCAGGTAAACAAAGTTATGGCCTCAACGTATGCCGTGGAATTGCTATTCATAAGGGCAAAAATAATGAACACCGGATTTTTTATACTGCAGGCTCATCGCTTTATTGCATCAATAGCGCTACCGGAAAGCCCATTAGCAGCTTTGGCAAGGATGGCAGGATTTCTTTGCATGATAATCTGGAAATGAATAGGGATATCAGTGATCTAAGGGTAACTTCCACTTCAGCAGGAATGATCTACAAAGACATGATCATTATGGGTAGCAGCTTATCTGAAGAAGAAGAATCAGCCCCGGGCCATATCAGGGCTTATGATGTTTTTACCGGTGAATTAAAATGGCTCTTCAAAACCATCCCCGCACCGGGAGAGAAAGGTTATGAAACATGGGATGACCCTGAAGCCTATAAATATGTTGGTAGCGCCAATGCCTGGGGTGGCTTTAGTTTGGATGAAAAAAGAGGAATTCTGTATGCTTCAACAGGAACTGCAAATGCAGATTACTATGGTGGCAAACGGAAAGGCGATAATCTTTTTGGGAACAGCATCTTAGCATTGAATGCGGAAACCGGCAAATATATCTGGCATTTTCAGGCTATTCATCATGATTTATGGGACTGGGATTTCCCAAATGCACCTGCCTTATTAACCGTAAAAAAAGATGGCAAATCGATAGACGCACTGGTCCAAACCAGCAAACAGGGATACATTTATCTGCTAGACAGGGTCACTGGCAAGCCGGTTTACCCAATTGTAGAAACCCCTGTTCCTCCTAAATCGGATCTTGATGGTGAATATCCATCTCCTACTCAGCCTATCCCAACGGTCATTCCCGCATTTGCAAGACAAGGGATTTCTGAAGCAGACCTCAATAAAAACATCCCGGATTCTTCGTATCAGGAACTTCTTAAGCGCTTCCGGAGCCTTAAAAGTGGACCAATGTTTACACCACCAAGTTTGGAAGGAACTTTGGTATTCCCCGGACTTACCGGCGGTGGCGAATGGGGTGGTCCATCGGTAGATCCTGAAAGTGGAATTATGTATATCAATGCCAATGAGTTACCATGGATTGTTACCATAGCAGACAACCGCGTTGATAAGCGGGTAACAAAAACGCAAACTAATCTTGAAGCCGGAACATCACTCTACACTAAAAATTGCAGTGGCTGCCACGGCGCTGATCTGAAAGGATCTGGTAATTTTCCAGCTTTAGTAGATCTGAACAAAAGATACAAAACAACAGATTTTAAAAATATAATCAGCGCAGGCAGAAGAATGATGCCTGCATTCAAAAACCTTACTGAGGCCGATAAAACTGCTCTGGCATCTTATCTGCTCAAAGACGAGAGTCTTCAAAAAGCAGAGTTTATACCCGAACAAAAAAAGAAACTCCCTTTCTACGAAGTACCTTACCGTTTAGGAGGTATCAAGCAATTTTTAACCCTCGAAGGATACCCGGCTGTAAGTCCGCCCTGGGGTACATTGCGAGCTATAGATCTTAACAACGGAAAAGTAGTATGGAAACAAACACTGGGTGATCATCCGGATATGAAAGCTAAGGGTATTCATTCTGGAACAGAGAATTGGGGAGGATCGGTTGTAACTGCCGGCGGACTAGTTTTCATTGCAGCAACGAGCGATGAAATGTTCCGTGCTTACAATAAAAAAACAGGTAAACTTTTATTTGAAACCAAACTCCCTGCCGGCGGATATGCCAACCCGGCTATTTATAGTGTAAATGGCAAGCAATATGTAGTCATTGCATGTGGGGGCGGTAAAATGAAGACGAAATCGTCGGATGCTTATGTTGCATTTTCTTTACCTGATTAAGAAATTATGACAATGCGTTAAGGGATGAAATTTTCTCAATACTACCAAAGAGAAGGGTTTAGTTTTCTGGTTCAAAACCACAAAAAAATAAAAATTAGTATGTGCAATTCAATAAACAAGAAATATAACAACAGACTGAAATTCCTTTTATTAATTTTTCTTTTAATCCCTGTTTGTACTGCCCTTGCCCAGAATAATAAACCTGCTACAGGACAATCATTTCAAGGGTTTATAAAAAATATTCCCCTCATAAGAGCAACGAAACTGGTACCCCATCCGGATTGGGCCATCATGCAGCGTCAACTCATGAAAACTATCGAGCAATCGGCTCCTGGATATGTTAAGAAATTCACTCAGAAAGACGGGACCCCCTATGGATTAGGACCATATGATGATGTATATGAAATGTTCTACAACTGGCCGGAAATGTATGCCCTTGGAGGAAGTGACTATTTGTTTGAAACTGCTCTTAAAAGTTATAATGCCATCACGCTGAACAATTCAGCTTATGTAAAGGATTCTATTGATTATAATCACCAGCTATACAAAGAATTCCCAAGACAAGATGATTATTTCCATATTTCTGAAGGTATCACCCTTTTCTACAATATGGGGTTGGCTGATGCGAAACTCTCAGAAAATATCAAACGGGCAAAACGATTTGCGGGATTTTACATGAATGAGGATCCGGAAGCACAAAATTTTAATCCGGTTAATAAAACAATAAAATCCATATTCACCGGTAGCGCTGGCGCGGCAAGCACTTCCAGTGCAGTTTATAACCTTCGCTATGGCCACACATCCCTATATCCGATATTGAATGAACTGGAGCCAGACTGGCATGAAAAACCAGAAAGACAAAAGCAAATTCAGGCCTTGTATGATGAAATCATTACCAGAACAGATGTGCCTGTTAACTTGTTATCTACCGGACTAATCACCAACGCGTATCTCTATACAGGCGATGAAAAATATAAAAAATGGGTTCTAGATTATGTCGATGCCTGGATGCAACGAATTGCAGACAATGGAGGTTTACTTCCTGATAACATAGGTCAAAGTGGTAAAATTGGTGAGTACAGAAACGGACAATGGTGGGGTGGTCTTTATGGCTGGTATGGCCGTTATGGCGTTTTGATGCAATTTTCAGCACTTTCTGTCGCCAGTGAATGTGCCTACTTACTTTCTGGAGATCAAAAATACCTTGATTTATTACGCTCACAGATTAACAGTATTATGCAAAGAGCGAAGTATACAAAGGAGGGTCAGATGTTGGTTCCTTTTCGCTATAAAAAGAGGGCTGGTACAGTTACCGGCCAATGATGATCCAGGATCTTGCCCATTTGTGGCATGCTTCAATGGATCAGGAAGACTGGAAAAAAATCGAAGTGTTAATGAAGGGAAATAAGTTTCATCCATTATGGGGCGAAGGCGTTTGGGGTCAGAATACCCTTGGTGAGCTTGATACGATTGTTTGGAAAAAGGCGGAACCATTTGATTGGAATCGAGAAGAGAGTATGGGCGACCGAACATTTGGACTAACAGAACATGCTCGCCTGATGTATTATGCGGGGAAAAATCCTGATTGGCCTTTAGAGGTCTTGAAAGCTGATTACCAGGAGGTGATGAAAAGAATGAACTTTATGCAAAATGATCCGCGTAATATTTACAGCATTCAAAAAGATGACCTTTATCCAAATAATCCTGTAATTACCAAAGGCCTTGTGCAAACTACAATGGGAACACCTCAAACAATTTATAATGGAGGTTTGCTGAGGGCAACAGTAAGATATTTCGATGCCGATTTACAAAGACCCGGCCTTCCTCAAGACGTGTCTGCTTTGGTTGACGAATTGAAAGCCAATGAGGCCGGCATACAGCTTGTGAACTTAAATCCGTCTGAAAGCAGAAAATTAATTGTTCAAGCAGGTGCTTTTGGAGAACATTCATTCACAACTATCGGAGAAGGAAATGATCAGAAAACGATAAACAGCCCTTATTTTTTAGTAGAATTAGCTCCGGCAAGCTCAATACATCTGAGGGTTGGTATGAATCGTTTTCAGAATAAACCATCGTATGCGTTTCCATGGCAAAAAAAATATAACTAAACTGAATTTGAAATTTCAGACTCACATGGTTAACCTATACTAAAACGGGAATTGTAAAATATACACGATTTTACATGCCTTGTGAAATAGAGAAAATCTAATACTATTTTTATGTTTCTTTGGACAAAATGAAATTGAGCAGCTGATTTTTTAATATTGAATTATGAATAAACCAAAATTTGATTCTTTTAAAAGACTTTTCTTCCTGCTTTCGATTATTGTAATAACAATTTATTCGGGCTGTAAAATTTATCCTAAAAAGAATCAGGTCAATCTGGACCGAACTTGGTCTGTTTATAAAGCGGATGCTGAAGGAACTGGGTATTCAATATTGGATGAGATCAATAAAAATACGATTCAAAGTCTGGAAATAGCATGGACTCACAAGTTCAGTGATGCCCCTCCTGGATCGAGAGGTGGCAATAGTGAAAGTAATCCAATTGTTGTAGATGGGGTGATGTATACCTTGTCTGCGAGGCATCGGGTATATGCCCTTGATGCAACTACGGGAAAACAAATTTGGACTTTTGATCCCTTTAATGGAGAAGCGGGAGGTGGAATCGGCAGAGGTGTAACCTATTGGGAGGAGGGTTCAGATAAAAGAATTCTGCTTACCGCAGGTGATAAACTTTATGCTTTAAATGCACAAACCGGATTAGCCATCCCCTCATTTGGGAATAATGGATGGGTCAGCATGAATATCGGTATGCGGGGTGATCCTGATAAAATATCAGTCATACCTACAAGTCCGGGAATTGTATTTAAAAACCTTTTGATCATTGGCAATGAAGTATCAGAATTATATGGCGCCGAGCCAGGTCATGTACGTGCCTATGATATAAAATCCGGGAAATTGGAATGGACTTTCCATACAGTACCTCAACCCGGCGAATTTGGTTATGATACCTGGCCGAAAGATGCATGGAAATATGTAGGTGGTACCAATAACTGGGGAGGAATGAGTCTGGATAAAAAACGTGGAATGGTATTTTTTGCGACTGGATCACCGACCTATGATTATTACGGGAAAGACCGGATTGGAAAGAATCTTTTCGGAAATTCTGTTGTGGCACTGGATGCAGCAACAGGCAAATACAGATGGCATTTCCAGACTGTTCACCATGACCTCTGGGATTATGACTTACCAGCCCCACCAAATCTGATTACTGTACTTCATAAGGGCAAAAAAATCGACGCTGTTGCACAAACATCGAAACTAGGATACATTTATACCTTTAACAGGGATACCGGTGAACCCCTCTTCCCTATCTTAGAAAAACCGGTACCTGCATCTGATATTCCAGGTGAGCAAGCATGGCCAACACAACCTATTCCAACGAAACCTGCACCCTATTCCAGACAATTCGTTACAAAGGATGATATCATTAATTACTCAAAAGGTTCATATGACACCTTAATGATGCGCTTCAATGCATTTAGATATGAAGGACCATTTACTCCTCCATCCCTTCAGGGAACTTTCATGCTTCCGGGTAGCCGTGGTGGCTCAAGCTGGGGAGGCGGCACCGTTGATCCTGAAAAAGGAATAATTTATGTCAAATCAAATGACTCACCCGAAATTGCAACTATGAAAAAAGTGGTGGAAAATGAAACCTCCAATCTTTCTGTGTTCAATCAGGGTAAAGCACTTTATTCAACCTATTGTGTAAGTTGTCATATGCCGGATAAAAACGGAGATGAATCTGGAAACCCTTCTCTTGTTGCGATAGAAACCCGATTAAGTCGTGAAGATGCCCTCAATAAAATCAAACGTGGAGGGGGTAAAATGCCATCTTTCGCCAGCGTTATTGCAGGAAAAGAGGAAGCAATAATTTCCTATCTGTTCGACAAAGAATCTTCTGCAGCGCGTCCCTCAAGAGAACAAAGCTTTTTAAAGGAAATTCAGGAGAATGAACTGGCTAATAAATCAGGAATTATCACTCCGAAGGAAGATAAATACCTTAATTTGACTGCTTATGGTCAGTTTTTGGACAATCAGCGGCGTCCCGGAATCAAACCTCCGTGGGGACAATTACATGCCATCAATTTAAATACAGGTGAATTTGAATGGTCAGTCACCCTTGGCAATCAGCCGGAAGGGCAATTACCCGGAGCACCAGAGACCGGAGCAAGCGGTTCTGCTGGACCATTATTAACTAAAGGTGGCTTACTCTTTATTGGAAGTACCCGCGACAGAAAATTCAGAGCTTTTGATCAGAAAACAGGTGAAAAAATTTGGGAAACTACCTTGCCCGGAATTGCAAATGCAAACCCTTCAACATATTGGAGTAAAGGGAAACAATATATTGCAATTTCTGTTGGCGGAGATGCTGATAACCCAGCAGGATATATAATAACATTCGCATTACCCTCGAAGTAACTAGTGAGGATTACGATAACAGCTTGGCTTATGATCTCGCCTTTGATGTCAATAAATATCGCGTAAAACCCGAAAAAAACTGCATGATGACCTCAAAAGTGTTACTGAAAACACATCTACCCAACATAGATCTCAATTGGCATTGTTTCTTGATAAGAAAATAATCTGTCCAAAGATCTGAGAGTGATGTGTTTACCATTCGTACTCATAATGAGAGCGTTAAGTCCTGATGAAACTATTTATAGATTATAGTGATAACTTGTTGTATTTAGATTTATCCTGTAATGCTGGTGATAATAAATATTTTGCAAAAACTAAAAAGTGAATTGACAGTCAGGTTCGATAAAATAGTGTACAATCTGAACAGGATTTCTGATGCTTCGGTTATTTTGGGTTGCAGATAGTCTATTAATTTTTAGCCTGATTGGGGTTAGATCGGCAAAAAGAAGAAAAGGATTAAAAAATGCCTGAGGGATAACCTTAGATGCCTTAAAGCATAGGTTAATTGATTTTCAACAGTCCGCTTAGAAATATCAAGACGGGCAGCAATTTCATCATTGCTCAACTGCTCCATCCGACTCATTGTAAATATTTCCCTGCAGCGACGCGGTAACTCTTCAAGTTCCTCTTCCACCTTTCTTTCCAGTTCGCGATACCGGATGTTAGATTCTCCCTCATTCAAAGTCTCTAAATTGCTATGGCTTATCTCTTCCCTGTACTCAATGGAGTTCCGTTTAACATTTTTCAAATACCGGTATACATGATAACGACCGGCGGCAGTTATATAACCTTTAAAATTTTGAATCTGAAGCTTTTCACGTTTGATCCATATAGTGAGGAAAATATCGTGTACTATTTCAGAACATACTTCCTGATCAGGGTAAATAGAAAAAATCGTAGCATACAATTTAGACCAGTACCTTTCAAACAAAATATTAAACGAATCCAGATCGCCAGTTGTGATATGATTTAAAAGATCATTGTCAGTGGGGAAATTAGTCGGCATTTTGAGTCTAGATTATATCCCTTTGGGTGAAATCAAAATTACTTTCAATAGATTAAGACACTTTAAAATTACCATTAATAAATAGAAATAAAAATATCGAAATTTCTTAATTATTGAAATTGAGTATTGAATTTGCACGTCGTGAGGTTAATCTTCCATAAAATTATTCAGATGAATTACATTTAGACGCAATTAGCTAAAAATCAATAAATATTTTATCCAATTATTTTACTTATTAGTGTGTGTTAACCTTGGAAAATGACTCTATGTATTTAAACCCTATCCAATGACCAGAGAAG
>Ga0315899_10000306_pt1 | contig 60945 bp, 46 predicted proteins | sample LakEriMetagenome_2_FD_203518 | JGI IMG/M metagenome (GOLD analysis project Ga0315899, IMG submission 203518) | Freshwater fungal communities from buoy surface, Lake Erie, Ohio, United States - Buoy 4 MA112 | ecosystem: Environmental > Aquatic > Freshwater > Lake | place: USA: Lake Erie, Ohio... | reverse complement strand
CGGTATTTGTTGCTCAGGATGGTCCAAGCGGTGCTCAGATCATATTTCAAGAGAGATATGACCTATTCCTAAAAGCAGCAGACGCAAAAAGCGACTATAGAATCATAACTAAGTCTGGAAAAATGCTAGCATTTCAAAAAGACACCAACTGCGGCTGCGGATCCCGCCTTCGGGGTTGGAACGCGTATAAAACTATCTCTTCAATAAAGGATTCGATATGACACTTGACATTCTAACCTACGTTATCTTAGTTTTGGCTGCCTACCGAGTCACCCGATTGATTACAACAGATACTATTTTGGAAGGCTTCCGCAACTGGGTCTGGAGTAGACAAGACCCGGGAACTAAGATAGGCTATCTAATAAGCTGTAATTGGTGTACCGGATTTTGGGTGTCTTTGGCATTCATTCTGGCACATCTTTTAGTGCCTAATGCCACGTTTGTGGTATCATTAGTGTTATCGACATCTGCCCTAGTAGGTATTATTTCTTCAAAGGCTGAGTAACAGGGAGACCCCTTGGGAATTTTCAATAAGAACAGCAAAAACACACGTAGAGAATCTACTAACAGTCGCTTTAGGGCTTCGGTGCCTCGCACTGCGACCCCTGTTGCTCCAGGCATCTCTGTAGATTCTTTCGGTTTGGTTTATGCAGAGCCCGCGGCCTACAACACCCCTAGAGCTTTAACTGCAGCAGCAGCCCAGATAAAAATTGGTGACAAAACAGAGGCAGAGCAGTTTAAAGCTCGTAGACAGTCCGCTTCTTCGTCCTGGCAGACAGAAGCTTGGGAGTACTACGACGCGATTGGCGAAATTAAGTACGCTTTTAATCTTGTTGCTGCAGTTGTATCCCGTATTCGAATCTACGCAGCATCTGTAGACAACCCAGCCGAGGCTCCTGTTCCTGTAAATATCTCAGCGAACATAGATCCTCAGCTAGCAAGAGCCGCTGAGCGCGCATTGGCAAGACTTAACTCAGCATACGGTGGTCAGGCAGGTCTTTTGAAAGACGCTGCTCTAAATCTTCAGGTTACTGGAGAGTGCTACCTAGTTCAGGTTCCAGAACGTGTTGGCACTGGTCTTCCAGAGAGCTGGGACATGAGATCTGTAGATGAACTACAGCTAGACTCCAGAGGAAACTATGTCATTAGCCCAATTCGCGATGTTTCAGGATCTTCTTCCAACCAAACTTCAAAAAGTGCGATAAAACTTCCTAAGGACGCGTTTATTGGACGCATTTGGAAGTCTCACCCTCGTTACTCACTAGAGTCAGACTCATCGCTGCGCGGTCTACTCGATCTTTGCGCTGAACTTCTACTTCTTAACCGCACCTTCCGTGCAACTGCACGTTCACGCTTGAACGCTGGTGCTCTCTACTTGCCAGACGGACTGTCAGTAGCATCTTCTCCGGATCCAGACTACCCATACGATGAAGATGGCGAATACAACGAGCAGTATAACGCCGAGGAAGCTGCTGACGACTTCGAAGATCAACTAATCGACGCGATGACCACTCCGATTAAGGACGAAGACTCCGCGAGCGCCGTTGTCCCACTTATCATTCGTGGACCTGCAGAACTTGGCGACAAGATCAAGCAGTTTAAGTTCGAGCGTTCGTTTGACGCCAGCCTTGTGCAGCGTGCTGACCGAGTCCTTGAGAGAATCATGCAGGGTCTAGACGTCCCTAAGGATGTTGTAACAGGTCTTGCAAATGTTAAGTATTCAAACGCTCTACAGATTGACGAAGCACTCTACAAGGCTCACATCGAACCTCTAATGCTTCTTATTGTTGACGCTTTGACTGTTGTTTACTTGCGTCCATACCTAATTGCAAACGGCTATGACGAAGAAGCTGTAGCCAAGATTCAGGTTTGGTATGACCCAAGTCAGGTAGCAACCAGAAATGACAGAGCTACCGACGCAGACAGCGGATTCGACAAGATGGCAGTCTCCTACAACACATGGAGACGCGCGCACGGATTCTCAGATGCAGACGCACCTAGCCCAGCAGAACTTGCACTACGCCTTGTAATTGAGAAGGGTATGATCACCCCTGAGCTAACTCAAAGCATGCTAGAAGCGGTTGCGCCTGAACTTAAAGATCTTATTAACGCAGCAAGTCAAGCCAGCTCTGTAGCTCCTATGCCACCAGAGATTGAGCAATTGCTAGCTGGACAGCCAGTGGCTCCTGGAGCAGAGGCACCTACCGAAGAGCCTGCAGCAGAAGCCCCGGGTCTTGCAGAACCAGTAGCTCCTCAAGAAGGGCAGTAATAGTGGACCAGCCATCTAGCGTAGATCTTGCAAAGAAACTTGCTCATCTACTGTCTGACGTAGTTTCTCTGTCTTTTATTTCTCAGGGGCACCACTGGAACATTAAAGGTTTTAACTTTTATCAGTTCCACGCGTTCTTTGCAGAAATATACGAAGACACTTCTTCAGCGATTGATCCTCTTGCAGAAAACATTAGAAAGCTAGGATTCAATGCCCCCTATCTTCTAACTGACTTTTCCGAGATGACCTGCATCAACCAAGAACGAATTGACGGAGACGCCATTGAGTCTATTAATTCTTTAGTTAGTGCAAACAGTATTGTAACTAACTGCTACGCAGATGCTTTTGAGCTTGCAGAAAACTGCAACCAACCAGGCATTGCAGACTTCCTTGCTGGAAGACATGAGATGCACCAGAAGTGGCAGTGGCAGTTAGAGTCAACTTTAGGGATTAGATAATGTCTTCGTATTTAGAGTCTGCTTTTGGTGGAAACTCAAATATCTCGGGATACTCTTTAGTCCCAGAAGAGCAAGAGTTTGCTGACGCAATCCTAAAGGTTGCCAAAAAGTACGGAAAGTTTAACGACGACAACAGCGGTGTTTGGGTTGGGTACACTCCTGCCTCAGAGAATGAGGAGAACGCTCAGATTGGCGTTAAGTGTGGCAACTGTGTCTTCTTCATGGGCGGAAATGCCTGCCAGATCCTAGCTGAAGCAGTGGAGGAGAACGGCCTATGCCGTCTTGCTGTATTGCCAGATGGCGCAGTCACTGCTACAGCTGGCTCAAAGCCTGCTCCGAAAAAAGATCAAATCAAAGGATCTAAAAAGAACCCTAAAGGTTCGGCCGACGATGGCAAGAGCGTAACTTTCAACGAAACCATAATTACGTCCCTCAAGAACAAGGTAGAAAGCCACAACGAAAAGGCAGAAGCTGGCAGAAAAGCAACTCTTCCAACTCTAAAAGCTGTATACCGCAGGGGTGCTGGAGCTTTCTCTACATCTCACAGGCCTGACCAGAATCGCAACTCTTGGGCTATGGCCAGAGTGAACGCATACCTGCACTTACTAAAAACCGGATCTCCTAAAAACTCAAAGTACACAACAGATAATGACCTGCTACCAAAGGGTCACCCAAAGTCAACAAAGAAATAAAATACCGCATAATGCGGTAAACTTCTAGTAATATACTTTTAGCAAATACTCCTTTGCTCAGAAAGGCACCCACGTGAGCCAAGCGTTCGATTCCCTACTCGCTAAGATCGAGAACTACTACTCTGACGCGGATTACACCGTTCAAGACGCCGAGCACCTGTCTCGCATCGCTATCTCCGAATACGCTTCGACTCAGAATGCTCTAGTAGCTTCGGCTCGTCAACTTTCCAATAATTCAGTACAAAAAATTATTGACCTAACAATTAATAAGCACATAACTGCAGACCCAAGCGAGTGGATGCTCTTCGCAGCAAATGCCGTAGACAACGTAATTAACTACTCACAGCGCGGTGTACTAGCTTCTGGTCTTTCAGACTTTACAGACTTTTTACCAGTAGGTCACCCGTCAAGAACTAACCGCGGGGCTATGACCGCCTCTGCACTAAACCAGGCCACCGCGCTTTGGACTGCTGCAGACCCTCGCATTGCTTCTGACGAAGCTAGATACGACACATACAAAGCATACGCAAGCCAGCCAGGATCAGTTGAAGCAGACTACGCAGCGTATAAACTTTCAGCACTAGTTGCAGCAGGTTATGTTCCAGAAGACATTAGTCTTCCGATCACTGCAGCGTTCAGAATGAGCTTTGCAATGCGCTCCGCAATGTCTAAGGCACTTGCTGCTGTACGTCGTCGCCACCGCGATGGTAGATTCGCTGAAGAGTTTGGACGTCTAAAGGGATTCTTTAGCCGTGGAGACGGAAGCATTTTCTCTGAAAACGGAAGAATTGTTGGCGCTGAGCGTGGGACCAACAACTTTGAGGTAGAGTTCAGCGGATCCGACGAGATTCCAGATGGTATCTACACCATCGATGCAGCTAAGACAGATTCCGTTAAAGCTGTTCTATCTAAGCGCGCACTGAAAGGCGTTAAAGGAAAGCGCAGTATTGCAGTGCCGACTCAGGCAGAGCGAGACGCTGCTATTCCTCTAGACGAGTTTATAAAAACTAAAAAAGATGCACCAGAGGGTTGGACTAAGAACGAAGATGGATCTTTTACATCTAAGACAGGTCAGACACTACGTCAGGTAGACACTCGCCCTGAAGGTGACTACATGTTTGAAGGTGCTGGCGAAAGTGGTGCCGAAGATCCTAACGAACCGTTCTTTGAGTTAACTGACAGAGACGGCGAAATAATCGGTGTTGCTCAGGACTGGGCCGGCGCAAACAAAATTGCACTTACCTACGATGCTTTTGAAGAAGACAGCAAGCCAGAACCAGAAGAGCCAGGTCTCGACCAAGACGCTCCTGCCTCTGATCAAGAGGATCCTACAGCCATTGGAAAACCGGAAGACCCTAGAGCAGCTGCAATAGAAGATTTAGTATCCAACCTTGACTCTGCTGAAGCAAGAAGAGAATTTGAGCGCATGGAGCGGAGAGATGGCTCTTGGCTTGACTCAGAGCAGCCATCAATAGACGCGTATGGACCTGACGATAAGAATCTGAACTGGAATGCTGAGTACGACAAAACTACTAAGGACCTTATAGAAAAGATTTTTAGTGACCCAGCAGTTGTCGAAGCTCGTAATGATAGGCCACTAGCTAAAACGCAAGAGGGCGACCCTGAGGACTGGGAATTAGACAATTGGTACCAAGAAGTCGGCGCTGCAATTTCATGGGCAGCAAAAAAGTACGCAGAAGAAGCTGCACCGGGCCTCGACCAAGATGCTCCTCGAAGCTTAAATGAGCCAGAAGACTCCGCTGTTGACATCGGTCCAGACCTAGAGAGAACTGACAGCGGAGATTTAGAGTACTACTCTGACACTGCTGGTGCTGACATCTCTAAAGTTGGAGACAAGTGGCAGCTCGTCAAGAGCGGGTTTGAGGATATTGAACAGCACCCACGCGGTGTCTACCAGTATGAAGACACTAAGATGTTTGACTCCGAGCAAGAAGCCATAGCTGAAGCACAAAAGTGGATTGATTTAGGTAAGTCTTCTGACTTCTACGACTTTATGTATAACGACTGGTTTGATGGCCAAGCAGATGGCCTAGACCAGGATGCCAAAAACCCTAACTGGTTTGAAGACGCTATTGACTTTGATGCCATAGACAATCAGGATAGCTGGAAAGACCTAGGCGGAGGCTCCAGAGAGTACACCTCACCAGACGGAAAACTAAAACTAACTTTTGAACCAGACGGCGACTCGGACGGTGAGGGTGGACTTGTAGACGCCTCCGGAATTACTGTTGAGTACGATGGTCAATCTGTTGGCAGCTTTAAGGCAACCGAGCGCGACCTCACGTCTCCAGGAGAAGTTGCAGACGCCCTTAGCCGTACTTTAGCTGAAGCTAATTTTAATCCTAACGATTTAATAAAATTTGATGATTTTGGAAATTACGGCTTCGAGCGAGAGAGCGGTCTTGGCACAGTTTCTATCTCTAAAAAGTACGACCCAAACACTAAGAAACTCCAGTGGGAAGTAACTAAAGAAGCTCGCGACCTTATTGATGAGAACGTTGAGCACTCTTTCTTTGAGCAAAAAAAGTTTGACTCCTTAGATGACGCAAGAGCTTTCGCTGAAGAGTTTGCTCAGATTCTTAACGATGACGACAAATTCTCCAAATTCCTAAACGATGACTGGGCAGACAGAGACTACGACTACGGCTTTGACCAAGCAGGCGGATCTACGACAGATACCGTAAAGCAGCTTGCTGACGGATACAACATCACTCCTCGTGTAGAAATAGTTTACAATTCGAACACCAAGCAGTATGAGCGTTCAGTAAACTCGAACGAGTTTGAAGCAGACGGTGACTTCTACGACTTTGGTTCGGCAGTAGTTAACCTGTCTGAATATGCTCCAGGTAAATGGGTAGCAACTATCTTCTATGGAGATAGGGATGGCAGTGGCCAGGATACCCTTGAACTTGAGCAAGACTTCAACAGCCCCGAGGAAGCCTTCGAGTGGGTAGCTAACGGATTTGGTAAAGGGTTTGACAACTCTCAGGTTGCGGAAGGTGTATTAGAACGTCAAGACCTAGATGAGATGGCTAGCTTCCTGCAGAACCCTAAGTACAAGGATGCTCACGACGAAGTCCGTGATGTTTACGATGAGCTCAACTCAAAGTACTTTGAGCAGGCTCCTGGATCAGGAGAGATCGAGGCCACAGAAGGCGGAAATGCTTCCTACAAAGGACCAGATGGATCTACTGGATCTATAAAGTCCGACGGCTCCGGCACCTGGGAAGGCTCCTTCACAGACGCTGAGGGAGAAGTCTCCACCAGAAAGTTTAAAGCAGAAGATAAAGCTGCTGCTTGGCTACAGAAAAAAGTAGACGACTCTAAATTAGCTGCGTTTAAGAAAGAAAATGGCGGGCTATCTCCAAAGCAGCTCGAGCCAGCTACCTCTAAGCAGTATGACCTACTGCAGGAACTTTTTGACGAGCGCGACGAGATTGATTCTCTAACTTCTGACGCCATCAAAGATGCTCTAGACAACCGCAACCTTTCTAAGTCTCAGATTTCTGCCCTATTTGGCGATCTTCAGAAGAAGCCGTTCAAGCCAGGAGTAGACTCCACTAAGCCAACCGACAGAATGTTGAACTCTCTACAGGGCTACCTGACTACAAAGCAGATTTCTCCAGAAGAGCTAGACGACATCCTCAGTCAGCTTGAGGCAGGACTAGACCGCCCTGGCATCGAGGCCTTGACAAACAAGCTACGTCGTAAGCCAGATAACGCTGACGCAGCTGGCCTTGACCAAGATGTTAACTCCAAGATTGACCCCACTATGCCTGACTCAGCAGTAGGTGCTGATGATGACATTAAGCAAGAAATTGAAGACGCTATTGAGCGCGCCCGTAGCGATCACGAGCGCCTATTTGACGAAATAAATGCAAAAGAAGAAGACGGAGAGATAACTCCGGAAGAGGCAGAGTCCCAGCGGGATGAGCTAGAGCAGGGCTTGGAGCAGTTCCAGTGGGCTGCCCGTAGACGCTACTACGATTATCTTTGGGAGACCGGAGAGTTCAACGAAGCGTACAACGATGTTCTAGAAGCATGGAACTCGCAGAGTTTCCGCGATGAGGAAAGAGATAGAGCTTCACTATTTGACGAAGAAAACGAAGAGGATGAGGGATTAGACCAAGACGCTCCAACCAAGCCTCTCACCGAAAAGCAGCTAGAGCCAGCTTCTGACGCTCAGTACAACTACCTACAGAGTCTTGTTGAATCCAAGATGAATGTAGACGCTGACACTGCCGCCGCTGTTGCTGAAGCAGCTACTAACAAGAACCTAAGCAAGGCTCAGGCCGGTGCTCTTATTGGCAAGCTCCGTGTTCTAGATGACAAAGAAAATCTTGGTCAGTACGGCAAGCCTTCTCAAAAGATGATTGACTCGGTTAATCGCGACGTCTACGCTAAGGGACTTTCCGAAGAAGACAGAAACGAGATTTTAAAAGATCTTGACAGCTTGTCTAAGGCTGATGTCTCAAGCATCATAAGCCAGCTCAAGGAGATGCCAAACGTTCCTGGAGGTCTCGACAACTACATCAAGTCTTTAGTTGAAGATGGAGATCTTGAGGCACTTAAGAGACTAAGAGCTGACGTTAGAAATGAAGACTCCTTCTCTGTATTAGACAAAGCTATAGCTGATGTCGAGGCCGGAAACACTCCTGGACTAGATCAGGCTGCTCCTTCAGCTCCGGCTTCAGGACCTCTCTATGACAGGGACGAAGCTTCGAACCTACTAGACGAGATAAAAGCGGCTGAAGACGCTGGTGAAATTGGTAGCACCTTCTTGCCAACAGACTCTCTTAAGGATTTTGACCCTGAAGACATCGGAGATGCGGCTAGCATGTATGTCGAGTTAGACGATGCTATCGGCAATGTTGGAGAGGGCAGCTTAAGACAGAAGCTAGAGCAGTTTGCTGAAAAACTACTCAGCAGCATCCAGTCTAGGCTTGGCCCAGTTGAGTCCGCTAAGCGCGACAGCGATGATATCGGAAGCGAATTAGAGTTTGATCGCACTTCTAGAAGAGCTAACGATCTTGTTGAGTTCTACTACCCCTCAGAAGGTATCGCTTTTGACCAGCTAAATGAGCCAGGAAACAGCAATGTTGGAGACAACAGAGGCGGCGGCTGGGAAGCACGAGTTGCTCTAGACGAAGATGAAGAAGAGGAAACTTGGGTTGCAACCTTAACCTCTCCCGAAAACGACAGCCAAAACGAGCAAAGAAGTTTTGACAACCAAGAAGACGCGGCTCGCTGGGCAGCAGAAAACTTAGAGTCTAATAATAACGAGCTTTTGCCATCAGAATTAGATGAGTTTTTGAGTGGACAAATCTTCTCGACTTATGCTGACAACCCTCAGGCGCTAATCTCTAAGCTGAACGACATAGCTGAGTGGTTCCGAGGAACCCGTAGAGGCGACGGAGAAGACGTAGCTAGGGGAATCCTAGAATACGTAGATCGACTAGAAAACCTTCTTGGAGACTCTGCCCCAAAAGCGTAGCCCCCAGCGAGGGGGCTGACAGTGGTGTTGGTCTAGATCAAGATGCCGCGGCTATTGACAGAATTAACAAGGTTCTAGCTAAGTATCGCCCTGAGCCAGCGCCAAGCAACTCTGTACGTCCTGCGGTAGCAGTGGGCGAGCCAGGATCTAAAGCTAACCCACTCAAGCTAGATGACGAGCAGCTACAAGAAAAAACTACACAGGTCACTAAAACCAACCTAGCTGCTTCAATTTCAGTTCTTTCTGAACTATATGACGCTTTTGATAATGTTAAAAAATTCGCATTTTGGCGAAGAAAATGGGACCGCAACGCTACTAGGCCTATACCAGTAAACCCTGGTACTGGAGCCTACTACAAAGGTCCCAACGTGTTTGCTTTAGAAGAGGCAGCGGCTAAGAACGGATTTAGCGACCCTCGTTGGATGACCGCTCAGCAAATACTAAATATGGGTGGGTCAGTTCCTAGCGGTACCAAAGGTACACAAATCCTAGTCCCTCAGGTTTTGGTTACTGATGTCAAAGGCAAAGTTGTAGAGCTGTATGAGTTTATGAAGGTTACTGTTTTTAATGGCGACCAGGTCGATGGAATCCCGTCATATAACCAAGATGACAACAAATCATATACTCCAGAAGAAGCTGCGAATATTCTTTTAGACCGCCTACGCGAAGCCTCTGAGATCAGAGACACCGGACAACCAAATGTATTTGGGATTCAGCTTGATGAAGATCAAAATCCTCGATGGATGCCAAACTACGGTTCTTTTCAGCCTGAAAAAATACGACTACCGCTTAGAGCAAATTTTGAGGATGACGAAGAGTGGTTTAACACTCTAGCTCACGAACTTATCCACTCTACGGGTAAACTTAACCGACTTGATAGAAAAGAACTAGATAAAGCTTTTGAAGGTGATGACTCAAGTAGGGCGGAGGAAGAGCTTACTGCAGAGCTAGGTGCCATGATTTTAAGTCGAATGTTTGGAATAGGTTCTGATTCTAAAAACTCTACAGCATACTTACTTAACCACTTAAAAAATGTTAAAGAGCAAGATCGCAACAACGCTGTAACCGCTGCAGTGTCTAGAGCACAGGTTGCGGTTGAGTACTTACTGGGGAATGATGTTTTGCCTCAGTGGGACCCACTAAAGACTAAGGTCTTCCCAACCATACAGTCTGAAAGATTAGATGTCACTACTCCAAAAGCTTCAAGCTTAAACCCAGACCCAACTCCTGACTTTGTTGATGCCCAGTTAGCTGGCTTTGATCAGGCAGTAGGAGAGGAGTCAGTCGACCAGGGTAAGTCAATATCAAACAGCAAAGACGCCAAAGAAAAAGTTCTGTCTAGCCTGTTAGAAAAAATTAAAGAAGGTAAGACTCCTTGGCGTAAACCGTTTAAAGAAGGATCAAACTTTGCAGGAGCAGACTTACCTAGAAACCCAGCATCAAAGCATATCTACAATGGCATAAACGCGATGGTTCTAAGACTAAACCAGCAGCTTTCTGGATATGACGACCCTCGTTGGATGACATACAAGCAAGCTCAGGATCTCGGTGGAAACGTTAGAAAAGGCGAGAAGGGTGTTCCAATTCTTATACCTTTCAAGCAGGTTCGCAAAGAGAAAGATTCTGCAACTGGACAAGAAGTAGTTACCGGTAGCTTTATAAGATTTGGAACCGGAACAGTCTTTAACGTCTCTCAGATTGATGGCATTACTCTTCCTACTGCTAAAGAAGAGGCAGGAGAACCAAAGACTCCTCTAGAGGCTCAAGAATTTATTTTAGAGCGCTACAAAAAGTCTATGGAAGCTAAAGGTCTAAAGACACCAGAAGTTGAGTACACCTACATTGGAGAGTACGGGAACCACGCTTCTTCTCCAAACTGGAGTCCTTCTCTAGATAGAATTACACTTCCAACCAAGGAGCAGTTCAACAGTCCAGAAGACATGTTTGACACTATTGCCCACGAGCTAGCCCACAGCACGGGACACAAGGATCGCCTAGATAGGACAGAACTTACCAGCAAGTATGGATCTGATAGCGCCGCTCGCGGCCAAGAGGAGCTCATAGCTGAGATAGCAGCTGCTATTTTGGCGAGCATGTTTGGAGTCAATAGCGACTTTGATAACACTGCAGCTTACGTAAAGAGCTGGCTTGCAGCCCTAAAGGATGACCCTAACATGGTTACCCTATCCTCCTCAGAAGCCCAGAAGGTAGTAGACTACATACTAGGCATGGATCTAGGAGACTGGAGTCCAATAGAAGGCTACAAATCTACAGTTACTAAAAAAGATGGAGACTCAGATGAGTGAAAAGAAACCAGACATCCTAGGTGGTTACACTGAAAATGATCCAGAATACTGGGCACTTTTAGCAAAGATCATAGGGAACCCTGTGCCAGAGTACGAAGACGACAGCGAGTTCGTTGACGAAAATGGCGTTGTCATAAAAGACATAAAGCCCGCTGAATAAATCACTTATAAAAATAACGGGTAATATTGACCTAGGGTCTACAATCTATAGGATTTGAATGAATAACCTAATTGGCCGCTCTGGCAGCTTGTCTCTCTATGCTAATAACGAGCATGGAGTGATTATTGACTCCTCCATCGGAGCAGTTGTTGCTAGTGGTGCTGCTTCTGACGTTTACTTCCTTGAGAGCTGGGATCTTCCGACTGATCCGGGGGCTAAAGCTGAAATTCTATTAGCTGAAAAAGCCTTGAGCGCTCTTGAAGAAAAAGCTATTGTTGCTGCCGCCGACAGAATGTACACAATTCCGAAAACTGTACAGGCTGAAGCTAAGAAAGCTTTAGAGTGGCGCAAAGAAGAGAACCGTGGGGGAACTCCTGTAGGTCTTAACACTGCTCGCACTCTTGCAAAAGGCGGTCAGATTGGCATTCGTAAGATTCGCCACATTGCAAAATACTTCCCTCGTCATGAGGTAGACAAAAAAGGCAAGGGCTGGAAGCCTGGCCAAGAAAACTATCCATCTAACGGACGCATCGCGTGGGCACTCTGGGGTGGAGATGCAGCATGGCGCTGGGCACGCACAATTGTAGAGCGTGAAAACAAAAAGCCTGTAACTTCAGGGGGCTACTACCCAGGGCAGACAAACTTCGAAACAAGCTCGGAAGATATAAATCCATTTAAATACGCTAACGATCTTGACATGCACTACGGACCTGAATTTTTAGTCAGAGTCTGCTTAGACGGTTCCGGAATGGATCGCCTATACATGGTTGACATCGACGGATCGATTTACGTGTGGGACGACTCTAACTGGGACAACATGGGACATGTCGATGGTGATGTGTGGACATACGATCGTATGCTAGATGATGTTTACGATACTCAGGAAAAAACTCACGTAATTATCGACCCTCAGTCGGCTCTGCAAATAGCAGCACGCATGGCTGTAGATCCTGGTTGCAAAGTAACTATGTATGAGCTTGACCAGGATGAAGCAGCTCTTACTATGTCAGGGCTTCAGGATGAAGACTGGGACTTTATAGACCAAGTAATTGTTGCAGCCGGTACAGCTGACCCAACGACATCCCAGGCAGATAAAGATGGTGACGGAGTACTAGACTCTGATTTCTTATCTGAAAAAGCAGAAAACCAACCTAGAGATGCACGCGGTCAATTTGCTGCTGCAGGTTCTAGGGTTATTGTTGGTGGCGACGCCCAGCGCGGGTCAGGTGTTATTACAAAAGTAGACAGCAAGACCGGAATGGTTTCCGTTCGACTTGACAGCGGAAAAGAAATTGAAGTAGACGCTAAGTACACCGAAGGCGAAAAAGGCTTTGTTGGCCCTAGAGCCGTACCTAAGACCGTAGCCCCATTAGACCTTTCTGGAATTATTGGAGAATCTAGAACTCCAATTAACATGCCTAATGCTCACCTTCCTGGAACGCTACCTCCGATGTCCAGTAGAGACATTGACAACATGCTTTACAACTGGCCTAAGTACGTATCTGACATGCGCAGTTCCTACAAGCCAGCAGACGCAGCAGACAAAGAACGAGTAAAAAAGACCTGGGGACTTGAAAAGTTTGCAGGAGAAAACTCTATTGTTGCCGCAGCGGAAACAGAAAAGACGCTAACTCCAGCTACCTCAGATGTTCCACCTAAATACCTAGCAATAGTTACAGAGGAAAATCCTCAGGACGTAGTAGATCTAGTTGCACTGGTTCCAGCCAGTGCTACCTCTACCGAGCCTATTGCCTACACTAGAGATGGTGACAAGTGGGTCCGCGACGATCAGACCATGGCTGACCTCCGCTCTTCAACAAAGCCGCCTGTTATTGAGCTAGACAAAGAGTCTCTAAATGATGTGCTTACTCAAATGTCTGAAACCGAAAAAGCCCCAACAAAGGGCATAGAAGAGTTTTCTACATTAAAAAATATTAATGCTATCTTTGATGCTTTTGTTGCAGCTGGCGGTTTAGACCGTAACCGAGGAAACGCGGAAGAGCTTCGCCGTTACTGGACTTCAGGTAAGGGTGCAGCCAAGATCCGTTGGGGAACCCCGGGGGACTGGACTAGATGTGTTCGTCAGCTTTCTAAGTACATGGGACCTAGAGCTAAGGGTTACTGCCAGCTCAGACATAAGGATGCCACGGGAGTATATACAGGCAGTAGGCTAAACCCCGGAAGAGAAAACTCTATGGAATCCCAGATGTTTTCGTCCTTAGAAGATTTTAACCAGAAAGTTATAGCCCACTCTGAGCTTGTAGCTAGGGCCGCGCACGCTAAAGAAAGATTTGCTGTAACTGCAGGAGCAACTCCAATGATGGACTCTGGCGCTAGGTTTACTATCCCTCTTTTGATACCAGAGGAGCTAGAGTCTGGCGATGGAAGAAAGTTCAAGAAGGACTCAATAACACTTAGAGAACTTCCGCTACCTTTGCTATGGCAAATTAAGACTGGAGAAGGTCACGCCGGATCTGTAGTTGTTGGTCGGATTGACTACATAGAGAGAACCGAGAACGGATTAGGCAACGCCTATGGAGTTTTTGACACTGGAGCTTACGGAAAAGAAGCTGAACGTCTAGTTAGGAATGGATTCCTACGTGGAGTCTCCGCCGACCTAGATCAGTTTGAGGCTAAAGAAGATAAGAAGCCTAAGCCTGAAGGTTCTGCGGAACTAGAAGACGAGGGAGAGATCGGCAAAGACAAACTCACGGTCAATAGGGCACGCGTAATGGCTGCTACAATTGTAGCAAAGCCTGCATTCCAGGAATGCACTATTTCTATTGACGAATCAGGCTACCAGGAGGAAGAAAACATGCCCCTAACCGACGGTCTCTATGAGGAGACAATTGACTCTACCGTCGTGCCGCTAGTTGCCTCAGGATTTTTAGATTCAGAGATTCCTGTAGTTCCACCACAGGACTGGTTCGAAAACCCTAATCTAACTAAGCCAACCCCTCTAACTGTAGACCCAAGCGGTCGCATTTATGGTCACATTGCAGCATGGCACGTAAACCACATTGGTATGCCTCGCTCGACTCGTCCACCTCGCTCTAAGAGCAAGTACTCCTACTTCCACACTGGTGTTGTTCGCACAGACGCTGGTAAGGATATTCCAGTCGGACAGCTAACTCTTGCAGGCGGCCACGCAGATTTAACTGCTAGCGCATCTCAGGCTGCTAAGCACTACGACGACACCGCTTCAGCAATTGCTGACGTTTGCGCCGGAGAAGACGAGTACGGAATCTACGTATGCGGTTCACTACGCCCAGGCGCAACCGAAATGCAGATTCGTGCACTACGCGCTTCTGCTCCTTCAGGCGACTGGAGACCAATCAACGGCTCACTTGAGCTAGTTGCAGTTTGCCAAGTTAACGTCCCAGGATTCCCTATTGCTCGTGCACTTGTTGCATCTGGCAAGGTTATGGCTTTGGTTGCTGCTGGCGCTAGCTTCTTTGCAATTATGAAGAGCGAGCACGTAGAGCACTTTGTAACTAGAGCAGAGCGTCTATCTCAGCTAGCTGCTTCAACTCCAGACTTAAAGTCTAGAGTTAAGAAAGCCAAAAAAGAAGCCAAGACTTATGCAATAACCGCTGCGGCTAAAAAGGTTGAGACCATGCGTGAGCGGGCACTTATTGCTGCTGCTGCAGCCGAGCTTTCAAAGATTAGCGAATTGCAGCGTAAACATCTTGCAGTATCTGGCAAAGCACTTCCAGATGGCTCATACCCGATTCGCAACGTAGAAGATCTAAAGAATGCAATACAGGCTTACGGAAGATCAAATCCAGAAGATCGCAAAGCGGTTAGAGCTCACATTCGCAAGCGCGCAGAAGCTTTAGGTAAAACTGACCTAGTTCCAGAAAACTGGAAGGCTGCTGCCATTGTAGATGTGCAGAGCTCCGCAGAAAAGATGCGCTCAGTTATTGCAGCTGTCAACGCAAAGCTTACTGAGTTTGCTGAAGTCGACGAGATCACTGACGCTGACCTAGAAAAGCTTAAGGACGCTAAAACAGAAGCTGACAAGCAGACCGAAGAAGAAATTCAGCAGGCAGAAGACGTCCGCACTGGAAAGACTACTGCAGAAGATAAGTTTGATGAGGATGGCCGCACAAAATTTACGCCAAAGACTCAGCCTCGCGATGCTAAAGGTAAGTACCGCAAGGTCTTGGCTAGATTAAAGCAGAACCTAGGAGTAGCCGGTCTACAGAAGGCACTACTTAAGGTTCAAGAAGCCGAAAACCTAGAGTTTTCCGGTAACTACACCAAGTCGGCTGCTGCCAGCTCAGAGCTTTTGGACATGATTGACAGATTGGACACTAAGGCGCTAAACCCAGAGGCCTTGGAGAACGTTCGACTAACTGCCGCAGAGCTAGGCAAGACTATTGCCAACCTGCCCCTGCCTTTTGGCAAGGAATCATCAAAATTAAGATTTAGCGATTTACCGTCTGGACTCAAGGATCTCATCGAAAAGATGATTACTCGGGTCGAGGCCAAAATCGGTAAAGAAGACGCGGCCGTCGCCACTAAAGGCCTGCAGTCCTATATGTCTGGAGCAGATGTCTACTCCCAGGGTGAAATTCAGTCTGAGATGAGCAAGCTACTCCGACTCCTTACCTAAAAAGTAAGGTAAAATTAGTGGTGGGTCGAGCGCCTCACGCTTTATGCGAAGAGTCCCTCAACCTTGACTATGATCACGGACGCTAAACTGACGTCCAAAACTAACTGGCCTAGGAGGTACAGTGTACGACCAAATTAAAACTCAGCTGGACACCATCGCTGAGCTTAGCGACGAACAAGTCGCAGAGCTTCAGTCAGATGTTGTTTCGCAGTTTGAACTGGTTGAGGGTGAAGATCCTACTCCTGAGACAGTTGATGCTATGACGTCGCTAGCCGATTCTCTTGACATGATTCGTGGCGAGCTTTCTCGCCGTGAGTCATTGGCTGCAGAGCTTGCAGCAAAGGCCGCTGAAGCCGTTGCTCGTGTTAAGGGCCAGGCTGACGACGCAGGAGAGGAAATGGCTATGACCGAAGACGAGCCTATGGAGGACGAAACTCCTATGGAGGACGCCCCTATGGAGGAAGCACCAGCTTCTGAACCAGAGGCCGAAGTCGAGGTAGAGGCAAAAGAAGAAGACAAAGAAGATGAGGATGAGGCCATGAAGGCTTCAGCTGAAATTTCTGAGGACGCTCCCGAGCTTGTTACCGAAAGCCCAGTCGAAGCAGAAGCTTCTTCAGAAGAAGTTGCAGAAATTGCAACTTCAGAAGAAGTTGTTGCTGAAGCATCAACCAATCAGGAAGACGGTTCTGAACTATCAACAACCGAAGAAACCGCAGTAGAAACTGCAGAACTAGCAACTGAAGTTGCTGAAGGTTCTGAAGCTTCAACTGAAGAAAATATCGAATCATCAATCGCTCTTGTAGAAGAGCAGGAAGAGCAGGCCCCAGTGACCGCCGCAGCCGAACAGCCTTTCGAGGCCCCAGCTGACCGTCAGCCTGTTGTTCAGGTAACCGAAGCTCCAGTGGCAATCACCGCTGGCGCAGATATTCCTGGCTACACCGCTGGCAGCACAATCAACGACATGTACGAGGTAGCCCAGGCTATGGAGAAGCGCATCCACTCGCTTCGTCGTGTCAACGGAGGAGACGGAGAGCAGCACATTGTTGCATCTGTAACCACCTCGTTCCCAGAGGAGCGCGTCCTCTCAACCGATGCAGAGTCTAACTCGATCAAGATCAACGCTGTTTCAAGCCAGGCACTTGTTGCTTCTGGTGGACACGCAGCGCCTCTAGAGGTCAAGTACGACATCTACGCAATCGGTTCTACCACTAACCGCCCAGTACGTGACTCATTGCCACGTTTCCAGGCAGACCGCGGTGGTATCCGTTACGTAACCCCACCAAGCTTTGCTGCTGGTTCATATGCTGACGCTGTTGGCGTTTGGACTGCTGCTGTAGACGCTGACCCAGAGGCTGCTGTAAAGGCAAGCCTAACTGTTTCAGCTGCTGCAGAGCTTACTGCTACCACTGACGCTGTAACCCTACAGCTACAGTTCGGTAACCTTATGACTCGCGCTTACCCAGAGTTGATTGCTCGCCACAACGAGCTAGCTCTAGTACAGCACGCACGTGAGGCTGAGCAGTACGTAATTAGCAAGATTGAGGCCGGCTCTACCGCTGTTACTTCTGGAACCCTAATCGGTTTTGGTCGCGACTTCCTAGTGTCAGTCCGCAAGGCAGCTGTTGCTTACCGTTCCCGTCACCGCATTGCTCAGAGCACTACTCTGACCGCAATTGTTCCTGACTGGATCTACGACGCAATGGCAGCTGACCTAGCTCTAGCTATGCCAGGAGACGGTACTCTGTCTGTTGGCCGTGGCGAGATCGAGGGCTACCTAGCACAGCTAAACGTGAACCTAGTTGCATCACCTGACATGACCGTTTACGGTTCTCAGGGTACTGCTGCACTTCTAGAGTTCCCAGACAGCTTCAAGTGGTACCTATTCGCTGAGGGAACATTCTTGTTCCTTGACGGTGGTTCACTAGACCTAGGTATCATCCGCGACAGCTCCCTTGTTGGAACCAACGACTACAAGATGTTCGTTGAGACCTTCGAAGGTGTTGCAAAGGTTGGTATCGAGGCACTTGTTGTCACCCAGACCGTTAACGTTAACGGTGTGGCTGCTGCTCTACGCGACACCACTGGTGGCGCAACCGCAGCTGCAATCGAGGTCTAAACCCCGATAGCAAATCTCGTAGCGGGGGAGGTCAGCAATGGCCTCCCCCAATACAGAAAAATATAAGACTTAACTTAAAGGATTTTAAATGGCTTTCACAAAGACTGGTGTTGTAACAGCACCGAAGATTGTGCCATCGGCTTTTGGCCTACTCGCCGTAGTTAAGCCAGAAAATGGTCCTAATGAGGATCAGTGGATCCGAGGATTCTCCCAGGAATGGGAAACAACACTTTATTCAGCAACTAACTGGGACGACTCTGACTCTTCCGATGGTGAAGTAGTAGCTGCTGGAACACCAACTTACTACACAGAGATCAAGCCTTTCTTCATTGAAGCAGAAGAGCTCCGCTCAACTCTAGGATTTAACGGCCTTGACCGTATCGAGCGTCTAAAGAGACAGATCGAAGGCGTCACCCAGCACGCTATGGAAGTAGAGCTTTGGGATGGTGCTGTCCGCAAGGGAGAGAGCCACGCAAACTTAGCTCTTTCGGATGCATCTGCCACTATTCTTAATGGCGGAACCGCACTTTCACCTCGCCGTGCACTTGCTCTTTTAGAGTACTCAATCGGTCAGGCTTCAGACGGCGGTGAGCAGGGAGTGATTCACGTAACTCGTGACGTTGCAGCACTGCTTTCTAGTAACTCAAACATGATTTTCCACGAGACTGAAGTAGACCACCTGCAGACTATGGGTGGCACTCCAGTTATCGTTGGTTCTGGTTACACAGGTACTGGACCAGACGGTGCAACTGGCGCAAGCGCGTCAGCCACCAACAAATGGATTTACGCCACCGGCACCGTTCGCACTTACGTGGGCGATGTCGATGTAGTAAACGACAATCTAGCGCAAGCATATGATGTGTCGGGAAATCAAAATGACATGCGTCTCAAGGCAATCCGCCCAGCTGCGGTTTACTTTGACACATCCATCCACCTCGCTGTTCGAGTCGATCTAACAGCCTAAGAAACATAAGGAGAATAGCTAAATGGCTACTCAAGAATATGCTGCCAGCATTCAGGGTGTGTCAATCCGTGTCACCCGCCTAGATTCTGCCGGCAACCTACTAACTGGTCCAGCTGACAGTTACACAACCTCTGCTTTCATGCGTATCTCGTTTACACCTGAGTACGAAGAAGGCGACGAGATCACCGAAAAAGGCGCTAATGGCGTTGTTTGCGTAACCTACAAGGCTCCAGACACCCTAAAGCGTATCACCATGGAACTTGCTATTTGTGAGCCAGACCCAGAGCTATCCGCTCTGATCTCTGGTGGTCTACTTCTTCGCAAGGATCTAGGAAGCGCTGGATCTCCTAACCACAAGTCAATTGGTTGGGCTGCTCCTGGTGTTGGTGACGACCCTGCTGGTAACGGTGTTGCCATCGAAGCTTGGTCTCACGCAGTTAAGGACGGAAAGCGCGCAGGCGTTCTTCCTTACTTCCACTGGATCTTCCCATACGTGAAGATGCGTCAGTCTGGTGACCGCGTCATCGAAAACGGTCTACTAGCTAACACCTTCGAAGGTTACGGTCTAGGAAACTCTTCATTCCAGGCAGGCATTGACGGCCGTTGGGAGTTCCCAGTTGCTGCAGAGCGTCCATACGCTTATGCACGTTCTGAGTGGGCACCTACTGGTCTAAACGGCTTCTACAGCTGGACTGATGGAACTGGACCTGTTGTATTCACTTCAGCTACAGCTAAGCAGCCTACAGCGATCACTATTGATTCAGCAGCTACAACAGTAACTGACACTAAGTCAACCATTACCTTCAGCGCTGCCCCTGGTATCGCAGTTGGAGATGAGATTTACGTTCAGAACCTAGGTACTCTATTCAACGGTACTTGGACAGTTGCAAGCATCTCTGGATCATCGGTTAGCTTTGTGAACGCTGCCGTCACCGCAGATACTACTGGTGTAGTCGGTTCTGGAGCTCGTGTAACTGTATCTGACAGTGTCACCGAGACCTACCCAGCACCTACTCCAACTACTACCGCTCAAATTGGTACTGGTGGAAACACCTTCAACGTTCCAGGTAACGTCAACTACAACGCTGACGTAGCGATCGACAACATCATCGCTTCGAACGAGAACTAAATAGTTTAAAGACGGGTGGTAGCTTGAGCAACTAGCTTAGGCTACCGCCCGTTAAACTTATCTAAGAGGTAAAGATGACCAACAACTTGTGGATTCAGCCCGAAGAGATGGGCGACTATTCGTATACTGAGTATACGTTAGAGGCTGCTAAGACCGCGTCATACCTGCTTTGGGCAATGTCAGGCCGTAAGTATACTGGCGAAACTACTGTAACCGAGCGTTATACCTGTACCCTACGCAATAACCGTATGGGCCCATCAACTAAGACCAACTCTCCAGTTCTTTTTGGTGGAGACGTTTACAATATTCCCTCTGGCGACTACGATGAGTATTCAGAGCTGACTTCTGACGGCATGTCCCCTGACTCACGAATCAAACTTCGTGGTCGTCCAGTAACTAAAATTCACGCTATAAGAAACAGGCTTGGGGACATTTTAGATCCGTCAAGCTACTACCTTGTAGACCACTCAACCATTCACATCAAGGCCGGAACCCCTTGGACCCCATGTAACACCGAGGTTACATACTCCTACGGAACTCCTGTGCCAATTGCTGGAAAGATGGCTGCCCGTAAACTTGCTATCGAGTTTGCCAGACTTTGGTCAGGCGATGAGGCTTGTGAGCTTCCTCAGCGTGTAACCTCTGTATCACGCCAGGGCGTTTCTTACACAATCCTCGACAACCAAGAGTTTATTGACGAGCTCCGCACAGGGCTATACGAAATTGACTTATTCCTTAAGGTTGCTAACCCAGACAACGCTCGCCGCAAGTCCAAGGTATTCTCTGTCGACACACCACGTGCAAGAAGGTACACACCGAAAACTGTTGTTATGACACCAAGCGCCCAGTATGACTTGACTTTAGTAAAAGGTGAACCAGCTACTTGGTCTTCCGTTGGTCTCACAGCTGTTGACCTTGACAACTTCTTCCCGGACACTGGATGGACCCCTGTGATAACACTAAGAAGCTACTCTGGATCCAGAGCAGTTGACTTAGATAATTCAGATTTTAGTTTGAATTCTGGAGCTCAGACAATAACGTTTACAGTCCCATACGACAAAGCGCTTAGGGCTCTTGGGATGGTAGATCCTGGAACCTGGACCCTATACGCAACTAAAACAATAAGCAATGTCCCAAATATAATAGAACTTGCGTCTGGAAACCTTCAGATCAAGATGTATCCAACTGAGTAAGAAAGAGCAAATAATGGCACAGATGATGACAAACTTTACCGCCGCAGATATGCCTGGCGCTAATGTTAAGAAGGCAGCTCCAGCTCCTAGAGCAAAGGCTCCTAAGGTTGAAGCACCTGTAGTAGAAGAAACTGTTGTAGAGGCTCCAGTAGTAGAAGAGTCTGCTCCAGTAGAGGAGTAATCTAATGACCTATATCGATGGTTCCGGTGTCTTAGAGGATGCAACAAACCTCAGAGACATGATGGACGGCATAGTTGAGCGTGTGGAGACTGTGTTCCAGTCATACAACGTTAACCTACCGAACCGTCGATACTGGACTATCGGACAGCCTGCGATTGACTGCGAACAAGTTGTAGTTTCGTTTATTCAAATGTACTTAGGTGCACCTGGAGATGAAGCAAGCTCTCCGCAGAGATGTAACGTACCTAGAAGCGCTGTTGTCACTATATCTATCGCCAGAGCCGTGCCTATAGTTGGACCAAACGGTCGTCCGCCATCTCCTGAAAAAATACAAGAAGCTTCTGCTGTATCAGCGATTGATGCCTGGGTTCTTATGGATGCCGTAAGACTTTTTGATATGTGGGACGGCAGTGGTTATGGTGTTGGTGTTATTGCAACTGTAGATATAACTCCTCCCGAGGGTGGTTTTCAGACAGTAAACATGAACTTAACTTTGGCGGTTCCATAAAATGCCACTAGGCGGCTTCATACCAGACAGTCCCTGGATTTATTACGCCAACAAATTTAATAATCACGTAAGAAAGTATGGCAAAGGGGCTGTCGGCTCTCCGGGGACTGCTTTTACTTTTGCAGTGGGTGGTGTAGTAATCTACAAAGCTGCGCTCCACAAAGAACTTAACACTAGCTCTGGTGGTCTATGGAAGACACTAGAAATTCGGGGTAACAAAGCTGTAAAGGGTGCTAAGCGCATGGTTGGTGTAAAAACCGGCAGGCTTAGGGCCTCTATTCACATGCGGCATACTGGAAATGCTACCGGTCAATATCTTTGGATTGGGTCTCAAGTCAACTACGCATATATGCACCACCAGGGTACTCGTCCTCATTTAATCTCTCCTAAAGCTGGAGGAAAAGTACTTAGATTTTCGAGTAAAGGGAGACTTGTAGTTACTCCGGGGCCAGTAATGCATCCAGGCACTAGACCTAATCCATACCTTTCAGCGCAGCTTCGCCACTTTGCGTTCCGATAAGCCTACAAACAATAGGGTAAAATAGTAACAGTAAGCTATGTTGCTTATAAATGACTAAAGAAAAAAAGAAAGAAAGAAGATATAAAAATGGCAAAATTTAAAGATTTTGGTGCTGGAAAATCTCCAGAAAATACTGAAGCTATCTCGTTTAAACTTTACGAAGAAGAGTTCTTCTGCGTTCCAAGTCTACAGGGTCGAGTTATGTTATCCCTAGTTAAAGACTCTGCGAGCGAAAACCCAGCGGTTGCCGCTGAAACAATTGATAACTTTTTCAATCAAGCATTGACTGACGAGAGCCTAGAGCGTTTTAATGCTCTTACTCTTGACAAAGACAGAATTGTAACAACCGAAACTCTAGGAGAGATTGTCGGTTGGCTACTAGAGGAGTACTCTGGACGCCCGGAAGCGCAGCCAGAGGTCTCCTAAGTTGGGCGATTGATCTCTGGCCTTATGTAAATGGTAAAGCTCTCTTTAATGGCCTCAGGCTACAAGACATGGATGCAGCTGAAATGCTGGACATCATTCATTTCATGTTTGAGGACGACATGAGATATTCCACAGCAGAAGAGGTTCAAGCCCAGAGCAAGTTTAGGACAAACTTTTACCGGCTTTACGGCAAAGAGTATAAGTATGGCTCTGACAGTAGTGCAGGCACCACTTATGGAGGCAGAACATATGTTCCTGCTGGAGGAGTGGATGAGTTTGACCCAAGCCCCGTTGATGCACGTAAGCCATACGTTGCACCAACAAAGTTCAACCCAGAATCGGCTAATCCGTTTGGATCAGTCTTAGACGCACCACTCGGATAAGTTAAAGAGGTGACACCGTGGCAGTAGTAGGCGAAGCGCACATACTCGTACGCGCTATTACTACCGGTGTTAACCGAGACATCCAGCGCGCGTTCCGAGGTCTTTCCGGTGAGGGTGGCTCTGCTCGAAGAAGCGGTGAAAGCCTAGGAGCTGCTTTTTCTAGAGGATTCAACTCTAATGTAAATGGAAACATATTTTCTAGAATAACTGAAGGCCTGAATAACATGGCACCGGCTGCAGAAGGTGCTAGACGAAGGTTTCAGTCGTTAGTACGAACTGGATACACACTGGGAACGGCTATTTCTAGCGTTGTAGGTGGAATTGCTGCCGTAGTTAGCGGATTGTTCTCCCTAGTCGGAGCTGGTGCTGCAGCTTCGGTATCTATTGTGGGACTAGTGGGTGCTTTTGTCAGCCTCCGAATAGGTATGTTTGCGGCATCCTTTGCCTTAAAAGGAATCAGTGCTGCTGTAGGTAGGGCAACCAGCGCTCAGTCTGGTATGGGACAAACTTTAGCTGAAGTAAATAAGCAGTTTAAAGAGCTTAGACGTAGCGCTGAGTCCGCTGCTATGAGCGAAAAGCGTGCCGGCCTCGAGCTTGAAAAAGCACGCAATAACCTTCTTAGAATGCAAGACCTGCCGCCAAACAATATGGCACGTCGAGAGGCAGAGCTTGCTCTTGAGGAAGCCGAGCTAAACTACCGTCAGGCTAAAGAGCGTAGCAAAGACCTTAACGACGAACTCTCTAAGGGCAAAGAAGGCCTGATGGCCACTGCCGGCGTTGATCCGTACGCTGGCCTAACAAAGAGTCAAAAAGAGTTTGCTCAACTACTAGTAAGACTTAAGCCCAAGCTAGATGAGCTCAGAGAAGCAGTAGCTAAAGGATTCTTACCGCTACTCGGTGAGCAGCTAGAAAGATTGGCAAATGGCCCGTTCTTTGACACTATAAAGAAGGGCCTTGCTGGTGTCGCGGACTCTTTAGGTATTGCTGCAAGAAACTTTACTGACTTTTTAGTTAAGCAAATTAACTTAGACAAGTTAGACACCGTTTTTGCCAACTCTAAGCCAACTATTGAAGCCTTCGGGACTATTCTAGGTAAAGTTTTTGACGGCTTCCTCTCCGTTCTAGTGTTCGCTGATCCACTAGTTAAGCAGTTTGTAGCTTTCTTAGATAGAAACTTAACTAAGTTTAGCGACTTTATGAATGCGCCAGAAAATAAGGCAGAAATTGAAGGATTTTTTGCAACTGTAAGCCAACTAGCTACCGACTTTGCAGATATATTTGGAAATATTTTTGGTGGCTTTGGGAAGATAATTAAAGCTAATATTGGCCCTGGATCTGGCGGTCAAATTCTAATCGACTACCTGAAAGAGGCAACGGCAAGCTTCAAAAACTTAGAGGAAATAGATGGCAAGCCGCTAAGAGAGTTTTTTGCTGGAGCCGCTGAAAATGCTAAGGCTGTAATAGATTCTGTCGGAACGCTTCTAGGTGAGATATTCAAACTTGCTGATGATCCAGCAATTAAAGAGACGTTTGATATTCTCAAGGAAGGCGCTGCTCCTTTAGGAGAAATTCTAGGTAAGTACATAGCAGCTGGTCCGTCTTTTGCAAGGCTTGTTGTAACTCTTACAAACATTTCAAACTCGCTGACTGACACAAAATCGATAGAAACATTTTTTAACGTTTTAAATGGTATAGCTACTGTAATTGAAAAAGCTCTAGGCAACGAAACCGTTCAAAAAATTCTAGCTGTTACTGGACAAATTTTTGCGTTCTTCTCGGCTCTAGGTTTGGCACTGTCTACTGCTCAATTCTTTGGGTCCGTAGTCAATGGAGTATTCCAATCCGTTTTGGGGCCACTTGGGACACTACTTACAAAAACTAAGCAGTATTTTGCATTCTTAACTTACTCAAATAACGCCTTTGCAAGTGCGTTTGGTAGAGTCGGATCATTCTTAATGAAGAGCCCTATTTTAATTGCAATAGGACTACTTATAGCTGCTTTTGTATACTTATACAACACCAGCGATTCATTTAGACAGTTTATAGACACCACCCTCAAAGGCGTACTGGACTCTCTTGGCGAATCCTTCAATAAAATTATGGAAGCAATTCAGCCTTTAATTGATGTTGTAGTGAATCAGCTACTTCCTAGCTTAATGGAAGGTCTTCAGCCAATATTGGAGGCTATAATCGCTGGTCTAGGGCTTTTTGCTACTTTTGTTGGTAAAGTTTTGGTTGCCGCGGTAGAAACTGTCATGCCAATAATTATGGCGTTAGTTGATATTTTAATGCCAATAATTGACATCTTTATGCAACTAATCAGGCTTGTTGGAGAGTTTGCAAAAGCTCTTATAACAGGCGACTGGAGTTCGTTCGGTAAAATATTTATGGACGTTCTCAGGAAGATTGTCCAAGGACTGGCTGATCTTCTTGTGGGTGCCGGTAATGCACTCGTTGACTTCCTAAACTGGCTTGTTAGATCATTCTTTAACGGCATCGGTGGAGGACTAGCTGACCTCATTAAAACTTTCAGCGGTGGAACAATAAACCTGAAATCCAACCCACCTCAGATACCAAGATTTGGGAAAATTGTAGTTCCTGCATTTGCTGATGGAGGAGTTGTTCAGGCAAGCCAGGGCGGAACTTTAGCTATGGTTGCAGAAGCTGGAAGACCAGAAAGAATTGAACCTCTAGATGCAAATGGGCTATCTCTTCGAGACAAAGCTTTAATAGCTGCTCTAAGTGGTAAGGGAGCCGGAGCCACAATAAATGTCTACCCATCCCCAGGCATGGATGAGAGAGAGCTGTCAGAGCTGGTCTCTCGTAGGCTTGCTTTTGAGATTCGTAAAGGAGCCTTCTAATGTCAGAGTATGACTCAAGTATCAACTTAAATCCGGTAGCTCAATCTGAAGAGAATAAGCTTGTAAATAAAGCTCTAACCAAACTTCCAATTCCTCATTTTTCTGGACTAAAACTAAAAGCAGACATTAAAATTGGAAGTTTAGTTTTAAACACCATAGATGAAGAAACTGGTGTTGTTTGGGTTTGTACTGACATCCAAGGATGGTGGACTCTCCCGGATCCAGAACTCCCTGATCTGCCACGCGGTTGGGGTGACGGCTCATACGATGCCAAGGGCCGCTGGGCAAGTAGGATTTTGACACTAAACGGAAGCTTTTTAACCCAAGACCCGGATCAAGTTGAAGCAGCTAGAGCAAAACTCTTAGATGCTATTTCTCTGGTCTATCGAGGAGACTGGCTAGTAGTCAACGAAACTCCAGTCACAAAAGGCACGTTTGTTCGACTTAGCGGTAGGCCTGAAATTGACACGGTGAGCGCTAGAGGTAGAACTAACTTCTCTATCGGTCTAAAAGCAGCTGACCCTATAAAGTATGAGTACATCGAAGAAAACTCTGATGGCTACAATATTGTCACACTAACCGCAGATTCGAACGGTGATGCCAGTGCAACAATAACAAATGCTGGAAACATAGCTGTTCCAATTATTATTGAGCTATCTAAGGGATTCAATGTTTCAACTCCTGGCCCGGATGCGGGAGCAACCCTTATTCCTATTGAGTTTTATCAAAGAACCGAAGGCGCAATTACACTACAATTTGCCTCTGCTCCCCCATTTAACGAAGGGGATACCGTTTACTTGGATGACGTACACCCAACTATGGATGGCTATCAGGTAGTTAACGTGGTTGATGGTGATGTATTACAAATAACTAGCCCTGGAGCTAACATACCTATCGCTCCGGCGGGCAGTGGTGCCTCTATCTCTGCTTCGTCTGGCCCAAATCAAGCCACTATCACAAACTCCACCAGTGACCAAGCTATAACTATTATTGATGGAACTTCCTCTACTAATCAATTAGAAATAGACACGTACAATAGAGAAGTTTTAGAAGTGGAGTATTTGGCTGATCAAGTTGTTAACGTTGAAAACGGTAGAGCTAAAGTTTCTATTCTTATTGATTGGATATATCTAGAGCCCGGAACTAATAATATAGAATTAACTAATTTCCCAGCCAGCAGCATTTGTAAGATCTACTATAGATCCGGCTGGATAGGTTAGACTTAGACTAACGAAAGACATATAATCAACAATGACACCAACTTTTCAAGACAGAGATTTAGTAGCAGACTATCGATATTTCGTAGTCGACCTACTCAGCAATGAGCTGCTTGCAGAAATACCTTTTAGAGGCGTGTCCTACTCTAGATCCCTCCGCGAGGCAGGCAGTTTTTCAGGCTCTATTGCAGTAACCCAGGAAACTATCAACTTAAGTCTCTATGAGAACACCTTGCCTGGTAAGACTGCGCTGTATGTTGTTAGAGATGGCCTCTGCGTATGGGGTGGAATTATCTGGACCAGATCGTACAACATTGTAGAAAAAACTTTAGAAATAAGTGGTTCAGAGTTTACTAGCTATCTATATAAAAGAATACTTTGGAAAACTTGGAGCAATGCATACTCGGCTAGCATAGTAGTTTCAGGCGGAAGAGCCGATGTGACTCTAGACTTTGCCCAATACGACTTCAAGCCAGGAGAACCTGTATGGATTGACTGGGGGCCGGACAGAGTTCCTTATACGGGATACTACACTCCACTAGCTTCTCCGGCACCAGGGCTTACAGGAGATGATCGATCAACTTTTAGTGTGTCAGCAACATACGTTAACGCTAAGGGCCAAACAAAAACTATACCCAACATAACTGTGGGTGAAGACGAAGAAGATACAAGCGATAGGGCAACTGTAGAAGTTAGACAAGATACGTATAACTATGTTCGTGATCTTCTAACCGAACTTACTTCTGATTTATTTGACTTTGATTTTCCTAATGATGAGATACGTCCTGGAATAGATGTTTTCAATGAAATAGAAACTTACTCCAGATCTGGAAATGTTGCATCTATTAGTACTAAAGAGCCTCACAAGCTTGTGCCTGGGCAAAAACTCTCTATCACTGATGTCGGCTCAGGATTTGATGACGCTGAGGCTGTGGTTATCTCTGCCCCGACTAACTATACGTTTACATACGCTAATACCGGAAGCACTGTAGCCCTCACAACTGCTGCAGAAAGATCTGTAGATATCTCCAATTTCCAAAGAACAAATGGAATCACTACTATAACAACGGAGTCTGCTCACGGGTTTGAAGTTGGGGACATCGTCTACATTGACGAGCTTAACTCTTCTATAGACGGCTACCACACCATATACACGATAAACACTCCAACTACCAGCAACTTTCAAATCGTTAATCCTGGAAATAAAATAGCTTTTAGCTCTGCTGGAAATCCGTTAGCAAACGCTACTGTTGCTCCGGCTATAACCTATGCCACATGGGGGGAGTACACAGATAACGGAGACATTGGCTTAACTTACTCTACAGACTTGCCTAGTCAAACCCTTAGTCAAAATGAGTTAATTAGAGGATTTAAACTAGAGTCTATCGGGGAAATTTTAGAAAAGTATTCTAATGTTCCAGATGGTTTTGAGTACCGAATTGACTGTAGCTACAATGCAACTACTAATAAGTTTAATCGCACTTTTGTGTTTCTTCCTATTTTTCCAACAAGCCTGAAATACTACATAGATAGTTTGCCGGGCGGAGTATTGCCTCCCGGAGAGTTTGCCCCGGTTAGCGCATATGGCGCTGATCAAGTTGTTTTTGAGTACCCAGGCAACATACTCGATGCGAGTCTGGAGGAGAATGCTCAGGACGCAGCCACTCGTTTTTGGGTTCAGGGAGATGACTCAACTCTCAGCTCTGAAGCTAGCCAACCGTATGCTGGAGCTGCCGATGTGGAACTACTTCTTCGAGGCTGGCCTATTCTTGAAGAGGTAGAAAAAGTAGACAATGTTGCTGAAGAGAACACGCTTCACACCTACGCAGAACGTTTTCTAGCTGAGGCCAGACCCCCAATTAGCAACTTTTCTATTTCTGTAAATGGTTCACTAAATCCACAGTTGGGGTCATACAACCCGGGTGATTGGTGCTCTATTATAATTAATGATGACTTTGTTAGATTGAGGCTATCAAGCTACATAGAGTTAAATGACGGAACTGGACGAGAAGTGCTACTGCGTAAAATTGACGCATATGACGTTAGTGTGCCGGACAATCCGTCATTTCCAGAGCAGGTAACACTACAACTAGTGACTGAAGCGGAGGTGGACAAGTTTGGCAATCAGACGTCGTAGAAAGACACTTACTAATCTTTTAAGCACTATGGAGCGCAGGGTTACTGCGGTCGAACTTCGTCCTATAAACCTACTCCCCGCTAGTCAGATTCCTGGCGAAAATGATGACTTAGATCCAGGACCTGACACTGTTGTTGGGTTAGATGCTCCTAACCAATACAAAAAAGTTGTAGGAGGCTACTACTACAGTTCTCAAATTACTGGAGTCTCTAAGCCAAGAATTGAGCTCTACTTTGAGGCGGATCCAGGACTTCAGGACGACCTCACGGTTAGAGTGAGCGGTGTCCACAACATAGTACATAGCGGAAACAATGTAGCTATTACCGCATCCGGAGATTTTAGGACAATAAACTCTGACAGACCCCCCTATGAAAATCGCGCTTCATACAGTGGACAAAGAGACACTCCCGATGCAGAAACTATAGCTGCTACAGTCCTATATAACCCAGACTCCGGGACCCAGTATGGCGTGAAAAAAGAAGTAGTCTATAGGGCCAGAATATCTACACTAGAAGCCACCACTACTACAGCAAAAATAGTTTTTACGTCAACTAATCCTTTCAAGGTTGGCGATGTTATATACGTAGACGTACGACCAGACGATGGACCGTTTTTTGGTCTCGATGGGCTACACAAAGTAGCAAGCGTTGGATCTAACTTTATAACTTACAGCTTTTCTTCATCACTAGAAGAACCTGTAAACGTAGCTTCTGTGACAGATGAGTTGTACGTTCACGCCGTAGCTCAGGCGGCAATTAGAGACGGTGCTACTTGGATCTCTCCAGACAACGTTGTGTATGTGTGGAAAGACATCAGATGGGTTTTGTTTAGCAGCTCTTCTCCTATCACCGAAGACGGGGTTGCCCCAAACCCGGTGACTAATTTAGCAGCTACTGACGAGAACGATACTCCAGACGGCAGCTCTAATGGGCTAAGCAGAGTGACTCTGACTTGGGACGCTCCTACTGAAAATTCTGATGGATCAAACTTAGATGACTTAATAGGGTATACGATTTGGTCTAAACAGTACCCGAACCAAGAGTGGGACAAAACTGATTTTACTGGGTCTGAGACCACCTGGAGTAAAGGTGGATTCCAACAGGGTAAAAAAGCCTACTTTAAGGTCTTTGCTCGTGACAGTGGCGGGCTCCTATCCTCCGGAGTAGACCTAGAGCACACTACTAGCATTTCGGTTCCAACTGTATCAAAACCTGCAGCTCCAGTAGCTACAACCTATCTTGGAACAATAAAAATTGCCTACGATGACTTAACTGCTACTGGCCTTGTGCAGGCAGGTACAGCAAAAGAAATTCAAGTATATTTCTCTGATATAGATGGGTTTACCCCGGACGAAAATACTTATTATGGAAAGTTTCCTGCAAATGCTGGAAGCTACATAATTATTCCTGGCACCGAGCTGGTTGACAATACTGATTACTACATCAAAATCATTGTTCGAGATATTTATGGAAATATAACCCCCCCTTCCGATCAAGTGGCGATCAGGGCTCAGCTAAAAAATATCGTAACTTTTGACATGATTGATGTTGGTACACTGACTGCTCAAGCCATTATTGGTCTACAGATAAGTACTAGTGCAAATGCTTCTACAAATGGAGGAATTGTTCTAACTAAGGACTTTCTTGCGGCCTACGACCCATCTGGTGCTCAAACTTTTAGAATCGATGCTGCTGATGGGTCGGTGTCCATTGGTGCCTATCTAGGTAGAAGCGAAGCAGCGGGATTTTTAACGATAGCTAGCGCTGACTTAAAATATGCAACAATCCTTACTGCCAACGGAATTTCAATTACTGCTAACACTGCTAAAGACACGGCTGACGACGCAGTGGAGGCTGCTGGCACAGCAAACGAAAAGCTCAACGACATTACCGAAATCAGCGCCGGTGTAGTTAGAATACGAAAAGCCAAGGCAATACAAGCGTTAAATAGCACCAGCGCCACTCTTTCTAATAACACTACAGAGATTGATGGCGGTATAATTCGGACCGGCACTATTCTTGCAGGCCAAATTGGAGCCGGTAACCTTCCAGTAGGGGTGATTTATGCTGGAACAATTAATGCAGATAAAGTAACTGCAGGTACTTTGACTGGAAGTACAGTCAGAACTGCCAGTTCTGGCACGAGAGTCGTTATGTCCTCTACAAATAACAGATTTGATGTGTATGAGGGGACCACCCTGGTTGGGTCTATTGATGGTATTCAAAATACTGGTACCACTGGTATTCAGATGTTTGCCAGCATTGGCAGCGCTAGGATTCTTTGTAGCGAAGATGGTACCTTTATTAGTGCCAGCTCTTCCAGAAGACTAAGTCTGTCAAATACTGGTGCTTTTGCTTTTGTATCTAATACCAGCTTTGAAGTAGACTCTCTGGCTCATTCTTCTGGTAAAGCTTATGTTTTTGCAAACTCTAGTGGATTTTTGACTTCAACCACAAGTACAACTGGAGTCTCTGATGCTAGGGTAAAGACCGACGTATCTGATTCTGATTTAGGATTAAAATTTATCTCTGATCTTAAACCTGTAAAATTTAAGTGGATCGATGGAGAGAATAGTCAAGAAGTCCACAGAACAAAATATCAGTATGGTCTGTTGGCTCAGAGCGTAAAAGAGTCTCTTGAGTCACGCGGCTTATATCAAGATACTGCTATAGTGCAGCCTGAACCTGACGTACAGTCTTTTAAAAAGGCTTATCCAGACATTGCAGGAGAGCTAGACGAGAATCCACTCTTAGGTTTAGATTATATTCAACTAACACCGGTACTTATAAAGGCAGTACAAGAGATGTCTAGTAAAATAGATGCCCTAGAACTAGAACTAAAACTACTAAAAGATGGAGATAAATAAATATGGAACCCAACGTCGTATACACGATAGAAATGACGACTAATACTATACGTAGCTTTCCTAGAATTTTTAGGGTTGTATCCATTAACGGCACCGAGATACACAGGCAACTTGTAAGCTTTGAAGAAGTTCAAGCAATAAACCCGGGGCTTGGTGTTGAATATGCAGAACTATATAAAACATATTTAGAAGATTTTGTTGCTTCTGTAGACACGTCTTTAGGCTTTTTAGGCCTCACGGAGGCAGATCTTTCTGATTTTGCTTCTGGTATTAACTATGCCGCTTCAGTTTCTGCTGTACCCGCGTTCCAACCACCGGCAGTAACCGAATAGTAAATATCAAATGTTTGAGGTAAAAGATAGAAATAGAACTTTACAATTTAATGGAGTTCTTTTAGCTAAGTCTACCTCGGAAAGCAGAAATTCTCTTCGTTGGATCGAGTTTGAGCTTTACAGAACTGAAAGCGGATCCTACATTCTTTCAAGAATAGGGGTTTCCTTAGTTTTTCACGGTGCTGCCTGCCCGCTGGTAGACAGATACAGTCTGCAAGAGGCGTCAGCATCCAGTCTTTCCCCAAAAGCAGTGCCCTGCCCAGACTGTGATCCGGACGATAGTATTGAGCTGATATTCCCAGAAAAATACCGCTACTGGGCTCAGGTCTCGGAAAAGCCTGAAGCTGTACTTGATGCTTTATATAAATATGACAATAACGATGCTAAATACCTAACCTCCGTGGCGCAGCGCTTATTGGAAGAGGCCTCTAAACTTGACTCTGACATTGCAAACGTATACAATTACGAGATAATCCCTTAGGGGCAAACTAACACCGAACGAAACGACAAAAATGACATCAGGACTAGAGGGAGTTCAGCTAAACCTAGTCAACAGCGTTGATGAGGCTCAAAAGTTTCTGTCCTGGTTGGGGCAGAGTCGACCGCATAATGCTATTGCTATTGACACTGAAACCGGAGAGCTTCCTGGCAAGCCCCGCGCTCATGCGCTCTCTCCTTGGCACGGCCGCCTGCGTCTAGTTCAAGTTGGCGACGCTATGACCGGTTGGTCAATCCCCTGGGATCAGTGGAAGGGCGTCTTCTACGAAGCGATGGAAAAATTTGATGGCCCTATTGTCTGCCACAATGTCGCCTTCGAAGCCAGATGGTTTGACATTCAATCTGAGTGGTCTATACCTTGGCACCGTGCACACGACACAATGATTATGGCTCAGCTGCTCGACCCTCTGGGTTCTGGAGCACTGAAAAAGCTAACTCAGCAGTATATAGATCCTCAGGCTGCACGACTTCAAAGTGTTTTGGATGAGGGTCTTATGGACAACGGTTGGACTTGGGGATCTGTTCCAGTAATGTTTGAGCCCTACTGGGCCTATGGCGCTTTAGACCCTGTTCTTACGATGCGGCTTTGGGAGAAGTTCTGGCCTAAATTTGCACCTGGAGCTTCTTACAGCATCCCGTACGAATTAGAAATGAATACTCGTCGAATAGTTACTCGTATGGAGCTAAATGGGGCACGCGTAGACTTAGCGTATTCGCAGAAAAAATATGATGAACTTCTTGGCTATACAGATCAAGTAAAAGACTGGGCTAAATCTGCCTACAACGGTCTATCTATTGGAAGTAACCAACAACTAGTTCAGCAGTTTGAAGAGTTAGGCGCTGAGATTACGGAGCGCACGGAGACCGGTCAAAAGTCTGCTTCGGCGGACCAGCTAAAATTCTTAGTGATCAATGGCACCCCTGAGATTAAGCAACTTGCAGAGACGGCACTTAAGTATAGAAAAGCTGGAAAACTTGCAAGCACGTATTTCTTAAACTTCTTAAATGACAACGTAGATGGCTTTGTTCACCCATCTGTAAAGACTATGGGTGCTCGTACCGGACGTATGTCAATTCAAAACCCTGCTCTGCAAACTCTACCTAAGGGTGACGACACAGTGCGCAGAGCGTTCCTACCAAAAGATGATGACCACGTAATTGTAACTTCCGACCTTGACCAGGTTGAGTTTAGAATGTTTGCATCCTTGTCTAAAGATCCAAACCTAATTCAGCTTTTTAATCTTGCAGATGCAACTGGATCGGATCCGTTTACGGAAATTGGTAGAGAGATATACCAAGATCCAGGTATGCAAAAATCAGACAAGCGACGTGCACTAATTAAGGGAGTAGTGTACGGACGTCTTTACGGCGCTGGTGTTGCTAAGCAGGCTTTGACCGCCGGTGTTCCGGAAGAGCAGATGCGTGCGGTGTCTAATGCTTTTGATAAAAGATTCCCAGGGATGCAAAGATTCCAACGCGAGATAGAAGATCAAGGGATGCGCAAGCTTCAGTCAGAAGGCCAGGGGTATGTCAATACTTGGACTGGTAGAAGAATCCCCTGTGACGACGATCGTGTCTATACTCTTGTTAACTATCTGATTCAAGGTGGTGCTGCAGAAGTCTTTAAGTCAAATCTTATAAAACTTGACCAAGCCGATCTGACTGAATATTTGATTGTGCCTGTTCACGATGAAATTGTTCTGAACGCTCCTAGAGGTGAAGCAGAGGAGATAAAGAAGATTGTTAAGCAGTGCATGACAACGGCAGGCCAGCTTTGGAAGGTCCCTCTTACCGCTGATGTTGACGGTCCTCTAGAAAACTGGGGCTCAAAATATGCGTAAAAAACGTAATATTGGCTACCCTTGCAGGAGACATCGAGTCAGGTTTACTGGCAGCTATTGCCCCCAGTGCTACCTAGAGAGGCAGGCAAAAAGATGACTAAATACGTGCTATCCGTAGACCCTGGGAAGGCCACTGGAATGGCCCTATTTAGCCTCCAGACGGGCCAGGAGCCCGTTTTAGAGTGGTCTGGGGAGTTCCAACAGCATGAATATGCAGAGCCTATACGGGCCGTTTTGAGCAACCCGGAGATGGCTGAAAACCTGTCTATAGTGTGCGAGCGCTTCACCATAAATGCCCAGACCTTGCGTAATTCTCAGTCGCCCTATAGCCTAGAGCAGATAGGGATTTTAAAGCAGTGCATGTTAGACGCTGGCCGGCAGCCAGAGGATATAGTTTTTCAGGCTCCTGCTGATGCCAAGGCCATGTTCCCGAACGAGGCTTTAAAGTTTCTAGAGTATTGGCACCGTGGAGGAGAGGGTCACGCATTAGATGCTATTCGACACGCTCTACTAAGACTTGTAAAACTTGGCTGGAAACCAATAAAGTTGCTAGAAAGATAGGTATTATCAAAAAACAGTTGCACGAAACATTTTTTTCTGATAATATATAAATACGAAATGACGAGATGGAGGCCTAGTGCCTGTTTATGTTGAACTTGATGAGTCCGCTGATCATATCCAAATTAACGCTGAGTGGCGACTAAAGGAGATATGTAGAGCGCTTCCTGGTTCTGCTTGGAGTGCTAAAGATCAAGTTTGGCGTATTCCTGTATCGTGGACTGGCTGCTTAGCCTTACGATCTACTTTTAAAGATGAGCTGACTATTGGTCCTCGGCTAGCCGCCTGGGCTAAGAGTGAGAGAGAATCTCGAATAGACCCAAGTAATCTTCTTAGGGACATAGAAGAGCAGTCTGAGGGAGACGCCGATCTTTTCCCACATCAGAGAGCTGGTGTAGATTTTCTTGTTAAGTCTCGTAGAGCGCTCCTTGCAGATGAGCCCGGACTAGGTAAAACCGCTCAGGCTATTCGAGCTCTAAAGAAGATGTTTGATGCCGGAGACGAAGTTTTCCCTGCGCTCATTGTTTGCCCAAACACCCTAAAGAGTAACTGGGAACGAGAGTTCGATAGGTGGTGGCCCGGAGTAAACGTTTCTGTTGTTAAGGGCAGTGCCACGCAGAGGCGAAAAGCTTTTGAGGAAAAAGCCGATGTCTATGTAATTAACTGGGAGTCATTGCGAACTCACTCTAAGTTGCTTTCTTATGGGTCTATAGCACTTGCTAGATGTGAAGACTGCGGTGGGCACGACTCACGAGTCACCCTAGCCAGGTGTGAGGTGCACCCTCGTGAGCTAAACCTTATTGACTTTAGGTCCGTAGTTGCTGATGAGATTCACAGATCTAAGGACCCCAAAAGCAAGCAGACTAGAGCGCTTTGGGCCGCAACAGGTACCGCAGATATTAGGTATGCACTTACTGGAACCCCCATTGCTAATGACGTAGTTGACTTGTGGCCCATCCTTCATTGGCTAGATCCTAGAGAGTGGCCGAGCAAAACCAAGTGGATTGACCGATACGTAAACACCATGATAAACGCCTTCGGCGGAATGATGGTTATCGGCCTAAAGCCAGCCATGACAGATGAGTTCTATGCTGGCATCAATCCTCGTATGCGTCGCATGTTGAAAGCCAAGGTTCTGCCTTGGCTACCTAAGGTTATGACCGAGCGCCGTGACGTCGAGATGGGCGCTAAGCAGCTCAAGGCTTATAAGCAGATGCTAGAAAACATGATTGCCATGCTGGGAGCCGACGAAGACTCCGGTCTTACTGGAGATGCTTTAGTTGCCCCCAACCCACTGACTCAAACGTTACGTCTGCTTCAGTTTGCTAGCGCCTATGCCCAGATAGAGGTTTCTGAGTCTGGAGAAGAAAAAGTAATATTGTCAGACCCGTCCTGTAAAGTCGATGCTCTTATGGATGACATGGAAAATGGCGATTTTGGGGACGACTCTGTAGCTGTTTGCGCGGTATCTAGGCAGCTTATCGAGCTACTAAGTGCCCGACTAACAAAAGAAGGGATATCCCACGGTCTTATTACTGGTGCTCAAGACGCCGATGAGAGACAAAAATCTATTGATGACTTCCAGAACGGTAAGACTAAGTGGATCCTTTTCACTGCCCAGGCGGGTGGTGTTGGAGTTACCTTGACAAAGGCACGTCGTCTTGTTATGCTTCAAAGACCATGGTCTCTTGTCGACTATCGTCAGGCTCTAGATAGAGTTCACCGAATCGGCTCTGAGATCCATGACTCAATTATTATCACCGATTACGTTACAGAAGGCAGCATAGAAGAAAGAGTTATCGAAGCTCTAGATGTTAAGTCAGACAACTTCGACGAAATAGTTAAAGATAGAGCAAAACTACTTGAGATGCTAAAGAACGGAATGCCGAATACATAATGACAACTACAGAACCAATCAGAATCTCTAACTCAGAGATTCAAACATTCAAAGACTGCCGACGTCGTTGGTGGCTAACTTACTACCGCCGGTTGCGTCCTAAGATGCAAGACTTTACTGGTGCTCTCGCTTTGGGGTCTCGCATTCACGAAGCCCTGGATCGTTATTACTCGACCGGCCAGCCCTTACTGGATGCACACGCTGATTTAGTGAAGGAAGACCTAAAGAAACTCACTGACGAGTACCGTGACACAAGCAGCTTGGAAACTGAAGCAGAGCTGGGACGCGTGATGCTAGAAGGCTACCTAGAGTGGGTAGAGCTTGAGGGCATTGATGCTGAGCTTGAGATGATCTCTACAGAAGAAATTCTTGAGCGTCCAATGATGGATGGCAAGGTTATTCTTCAGGGAAAGATTGATATGCGCGTCCGTCGTAAGATCGACGGGGCTCGCATGATTCGTGACTTCAAAACTGTTGGTGGATCCTTCTCTGACTTTGGTGCTATGGCTCACATGAATGAGCAGGTCAAGACTTACATGCTTCTGGACGAAGTTCAGAGTGCAGAAGATGGCAATAGAACTGACGGTGCTATCTTCACAATGCTTCGTAAAGTAAAGCGCGGTGCTTATGCTAAGCCACCGTTCTACGATCAGATTGAAGTACGCCACAACAGATTTACATTAAGAGCTTTTCTAGAGCAACTAGAAGGCACACTCGAAGACATGCTACGCGTCCGCGACGCGTTGGATGCTGGAGAGAGCCACTACAAAAATGCATACCCTACTCCAAGTAAGGACTGCAAGTGGAAGTGCCAATTCTTCGCTACTTGCCCGCTATTCGACGACGGTTCCGCCGCCGAAGCAGCAATTAGTGATGCGTTCGTGGTCGCCGACCCGTACGGTTATTATCAATCAAGTGAACAGAAAGGAAGTGAGTAATGAGTAATGCAGTTGATCGCAGTTTAACAATTATGGTTTATGGCGAATCAAAGGTTGGCAAGTCCAGCTTTGCTGTAACAGCTCCATACCCACGCCTAATGCTTGATGTTGAGGGAGGCCATCGCTTCCTACCAATCAATGTTAAGTACTGGGACCCTTTGACTGAAGAACCTCCACAGGCAGACGGGACTTGGGACACTGTTGTGGTCCAGGTCCGTGACTACGATGTAGTCATTAAAGCTTTCCAGTGGCTTCAGTCAGGTAAGCACCAGTTCAAGTCCTTGATCATCGACTCAATCTCTGAGTTGCAGGTCAAGTGCATGGACAATATTGCAGGGACCGAACAAATGAAGATGCAGCAGTGGGGCGAGCTACTTCGCCACATGGGTGCACTACTTCGTGACCTTCGTGACCTAACAATGCACCCAACTCAGCCTCTTGAGGCTGTAGTGCTGACTGCTATGGCTCGTAAGGGTCAGGATGGCGTATACCGTCCTTATCTGCAGGGTCAGCTAGCAATTCAGGCCCCGTATTTCTACGACATCCTGGGAGCTATCACGGTAGAAACTATGCCAAACCCAGATCCACTTCAGCCTCCTTATCAGGTGCGTCGCATGTATGTTGAGCGCACACCTGAGTATGAAGCCGGAGAACGTGTTCAGGGTCGTCTAGGGAAAATCGTAGAGCAGGGCGATCTCGGCGTAGAACGCATGCTCGACATGGTCTTCGGAGCGAAGGCTACAACAAGTAAGAAATCAAGTTAAGGAAGTAAATGAGTACAATTAACTGGGCAGACCTCGTTCAAAAAGCGGGCGATGCTGGAGGAAGCACAAACTACGAACCACTACCAGATGGTGATTACGAGCTGAAGGTGATTCAAGCCGAAGCTACTATGACCAAGACTGGCAAGGTCATGTTTAAGGTAACTAACGAGGTGCAAGGCGGTCCGTTCGCTAAGCGTCGCGTTTGGGATCAGCTAGTTGTCACAACCGACAACCCTAAGGCTATGAACATGTTCTTCATGAAGGCTAGCGCGATGGGACTAGGACGTACCTTCTGGGATGCAAACCCTAGCAATGCTCAGGTTGAGCAGGCACTAAACGGTAGAACCTTCCGTGCAACCCTTGGAAAGCGCACCTACAATGGCACAGAAAGTAACGAAATCAAGCGTTACTTCCCAAACCAGGGCGCTGTTGCAACTCCTTCAGCTACAACTGCTGGAGCTGCAGTTCCACCACCACCACCAGCACCACCAGCAGCACCAGCACCATCTTCACCAATAACTGCTGAAGAGCCGTTCTAAATAAATAGCTAGGCGGGGCATCTTATTGGTGCCCCGCTTTTGCTAGCTAAGGATTGACATGAAAGTTTTATTTACAGGGATGGCATCATCTCACTGCCATCCACGAGAAAATGTAAGTTTTTTTGGCACTCTTGCAGAAGCTGTAGGGGAGTTTGCTGAAGTTACTTGGGCCACCCCTAAGATTTCTTGGACTAAGTCCGATCTTGAGAAGTTTGACTTTATATTTTTAGGTTTTATACCACCCACAGCCATGAGCGCTAATAAAATCTATGGCGCTATGCACGTTTTAGGTTTAATGTTTGACTCACCGAAGCTTCGTCTTGTCGCTGATAGCCAACAGATTTGGCAATATAAAAACAGCATAAACCACATTAAAAAAGATGTTTCTAGACTCTTTGATCGTTTTTACTCAAAAAGAGCTGAATACAAACGTGCAAAAGATTCTTTAAAATACACTAAGATAGAGGTTGCAGCCGAAAAACTTGACTCTAGTGTGTGGCCTATAACTTATTATCCTGCCCTACCTTGGACCGAATCTGCTGTTGCTGCAAGATCTTTAGGGTTCAGCCTAGAAAAAAGACTTGTTGGTCTAAATCTTGACTCTATGTTAATAAACCCGGAACCCATCGATATGTCAGAGAAAGCCCCGTTTTGGTCTGTAGTGCCTAGTGACGGAAAATGGCTTAAAAAGGTGGACCCATTTATTTTTCGTCCTCTAATTCAGACAGTAGTTCACGACGAGACTTCACTAAAGACAATAAAAGACTCTCTAGGGCTACTAGTTCCACCTCAGGATAGGAATCTTGGGACTTGGTGGAACTATCGATATATACAGGCTCTTAACTCAAACACACCAATTGTCACAGACTGGACAACTATTAGGGACTTTGATCCTTCCTGGTCCTATCTTGCTTACCAGATTGAAGAAATGTCACCACTAGAGAGGCTGTCGGTGGCAAAAAACCAGTTGGAATCATACCGTAGTTCCATAAAAACTAAAAATCAGTCAATTGATAGCCTTAGAGAGGCTATACTAGACTTAAGCTTAGAGAGGATATAAATGCCAGAATTAAACCATGAATGGATAAAACAGCAGCTAGAGACTGCCAAAGTTAAGGTCGGGTCAGGTAAAGCGATACTCAAGCTGCTAAGCACTTGGGAAGAGCTGCCAGCGCTGTCTCCAGCCATCCTTAAAGAAGTTTTAGAGGTGTTCCCAAAACTAGTTTTAGGTGAGCCGTTGACTCAAGAGCAGTCTGAAGATAATTACTACTGGATTGATCTACAACCGGGAAGTATTACTGTTGGAGACATTGTTAGAGTCAAGCAAGATGCATTTTTAGAGAAGCTAGGCACTATCCACAATGGAAGACGCGGAGTAGTAGTTGGCGTTAGATATGGTGACGTAATTTTTAACGACACTGACGGCAAAAACCCGCCACTTAAGGGCGTTCACTACTCCCCATACAAGCTAGAAAAACGACTTAGAAAAGCTAACTAATGAGAACAAGTTTTGAGCTTAAAATTGCAGCTAAAAACATAACTGAAGCAAAAGAACTTGCAATTAGGGAAGTAGGATCTTTTCTTGAGATACCCGATAATGATGTTTTAGACGAAGTTAGTCTAGAGCTTAAAGTCTCATATCCAGAGGGAAAAACTTTAACTGAAATTGAAGAAAATATGGATAGCCCTAAACTTGTCGTCACAGTATACGGGTCAGTAAAACAGAGTGTTGTAAAGCCTTTTTAGGCTTACTTGACTTTTTTCTTGACATTAGGTATATTCTAAATAGCTTTTTGAAAGGAGCTATTTATGCAAACATTTGTTCCCGTTACTAACTCGTTTGAAGACATAGCAAAGGTGCTAGACAACAAACGCCTCAATAAGCAAGCCTTAGAGGGTTGGCAAATTCTTATGAATCTACTACAGCTTGATCCGCAAGGGCAACATAGGGTTTCTAAGGGTTGGTCAAATCACCCGGCTGTAAAAATGTGGAAAGGTCATGAGACCGCACTCTACTTATATATCCAAGCTATGGTTGCAGAGTGGAAACAGCGTGGCTACAAATCTACTATTGGCGACAAAGCAAAAGCTACTATGTCCACTGCTCTAAATCTAGGACTACTGCCTGAAACAGCTTGCAATCCTCGGTGGATATCTTCTAGTGAACTATTTTCTCAAGTAGCCTCTAGTCATAGGTTAGCGTTGCTTAATAAAGATTACGAGTGGTATTCTCAGTTTAAGTGGCCCGAAGATTGTGGGGTTAGGCCAGAAACCTACGAATATGTCTGGCCAGTTTAATTTGTAGTATACGGTATAGTATGTAGCACTCAGATCTAGAATTGTAGTATGAAAGATTCTAGAATCGGCGAGTGCCTTTGGTCCATCTGGGAGGGTGAAGGCTACCGTCCTGAACTTCCCTATGCCATCGTCTACTACACTGAAGACCACGTTGATCTAGAAGAAGAAGTTGTACGCAAAGCTTTGGCTTCTTCTATTCAAAGAGATGGTATTGTCTACTCTCTTGCTCAGGCATACGGAGCTATAGATGCTGGCTTTGTGTCTCAGGGGTGGGTAGGAACCTCTAGTGGCGCAATGTACGAAGAAGTTTGCGCTGAAGACGGGCTAGACTCCTCTGGTTCTGCTTTAGACAAAGTAGTATCTGTAACTTTTGTCGAGGTGCCGGAGCTTGTTTAGTTCAGAAGATTGGCATGAAGACGCGGAGTGCGCTAAGCCTAAAAATGCAGAATTTATAGATAATTTTTTTGCAAATAAACCAGCACAGCAATATCAGGCAAAAAAACTTTGTGGTATTTGCCCAGTCAGACGAGAGTGCGCTCAGTGGGCTCTCAATGAGAAACAGCTTTGGGGTATTTGGGGTGGACTAGATTACAAAGACATTAGACGAACTCTTTCAGTCAACTGGGAGGGTCAAGAAATGCGTCACAAAAGATTCCCGTTATGCCCGGGCTGCAAAGCAAAAACAAAATACTTAGAAAGCTCTACAGTTGATCGGCCAGACGGAGGGCGATGGTCCACTATGAGAGTAGTAACCTGCACTAAATGTAAATTTACTTGGCAAAGTCGCACAAGTGCTAATGCAGTAGACGCTTATTTTGCTTTAGAGGCTAAGAAGCAACAGCAGCACGATAGTAAATCAGATTAGTTAGCAATCTTTGATCGCTCTGAGACAGATCCACAGCTTTCTCTCCAAACTGTAGTGCAGCATCATATTGCTTTAAATTGTACGCAGCGATAGCAGCTAAGTCGTATGGGACTGACCCCCAGGCAAACTCTTCGCAGAGGTAGTCTAGAGGCTTCTCTTCTATCTCGATAGCCTTCTTAGCAAACTCTAAGCACGGTTCCCAGAGCTCTTTGGTGTAGTAGGTCTGAGCTAGCTCAACTAGAGGCTCCCGTCTTCCAGGTGCCTGAGCTATCGCTTTTAGTAGCCAGCTTTCGGCATCTTCTAGATCTATCTTTGCTATATACCTTAGGGATGCTGCCCGCTCTGGTGCCCAGGTAGCCCTCCTAAGCTCCAAATGCCTCTTAAACTCCTCCAGCGCCTCCTGGAAGCGTCCATAAAAGTACAGCTCTCTGGCGTAGTAGAAGGCATTTCTATCGTCTTCTGGGTCCTCCTGGACCGCCTGAGCTAGTAGTGGTAAGTACTGAGATCTAGGCTTAGAGTCGTCCGCATGGTGATGTATCTCGAGCCCGACCCAGGACTGGGTCTCTTTAGTTTCTCCATATGGGACCAGCACCTCATGAACTGGGTGCTTCCACTTATATCCAAATCTGGAGTGAATCTTATCTCCGCCGTACTGAAGCCCGGGGATAGTCTTTTCTGCATCTTTCCAGTTCCAGGTGTACTGGTATCTAGGTCTAGTGGTTTTTTCAGCTAGGGCTTTTTCTAGCTGAGATCTCCAACCAGGGAGCAGAACTTCGTCCATGTCTAAAGCAATGCAGTAGTCTATGTCTGCCGGTATTGCGGCTAAAGATGCGTTCCTAGCCATATCAAAGCGCCAGGGTTTAACTAAAACATTGATTACATTTATGCCTAACGACTTAGCAAGCTCTACGGTTTTGTCAGTTGATCCAGTGTCCGCAATTAGTAAATAGTCTGCTTCTTTGGCACTGTCCCACCACGGCTGCACAAACTGCTCTTCGTTTAACGCAATTGTGTATACTGCTACTTTCATGGCTACCTAACAGCTAAAACGCTTATAAATTCTCTTGGCTCAAAGTCTCCGCCAAGAACCATAGTGAGAAGTCCTGGCTTTGACTCCATTCCAGCACGATCACGGAACCATTCGCTTCCGGGGTCTGTGGTTGGAGCCTGAACCCAAAGACGAGTTCCAATGTCCATAGTTCTAAAGTTGTGGAAGTGTCCTGACACCCAGACGTCTGCCAAACCAAGAGCAGTCTGTCCTGCCGCCTGCTGAGAGATATAACGAAGTGTGTTGTTCTGTCCAGCCTGGTGTCCGTGGAACAGTCCAAGCATAGTTCCTTTAACATCTACAGTTAGTGTCTGATGCCCAACAGATGGGTACCTAAACTCGATGTGCTGCAGTGCAGGATTTTCTGCGCAGATGTCTTGAACTGCGGACGCAATTTCTACGTTCCATCCGTCTGACGGATCTGTCACAACTTGCCTAGTTGCTTCGTCGTGGTTTCCATTTATAACTGGAACAATCATGTGCTCTGCTAGAGGTGCTAAAGCTTTAATCTGAGCTAGAAGCAATCTTCTAGCAACTCGTACCTGTTCGGTTATTCCGAGGTCGGAGGCTGCTTGTCCTTGGAGTCTTCCGTTTTGGCTGGTAATTCCCTCCACGTGATCGCCCGGTAACGCCAGACAAATTGTTCCAAGAGAAAGGCCCATCTTTTTATAAGCTTCAAATCTATGCACCGCCGATTCTGTTAGTTGGAGAATTCGACCTATTGATTGAGCCGTACCCTCGCCGTTTGCTTTTTTACCTATTTGTTGATCGCTTGGGACTACTGTAAATGCACCGTTTCCAGTTGATGTTTTTACACCTTTTGCTGGACGCCACTTTTTCATTTCATCTAAAAGCTGCTCTACATCTAAAGAGTCTAAACCAACTGAAGATGATGGTATTAGGTTGACTCGTACTGATTCTAAATATTCACCATCAAACTTTTGCCACTTACCTCTACGAAGAGAAGAGACCGCCCACTCTGCCGGATCTAAACCAAAATCTTTTATAACTTCATTTGCATCGAAGTTGGAGCCTTCTGCACGAGGCGATGAAATTAGATAGCCACCCTTGCCGCTATCTATGTCCATTCTTGGACGCCAGTCTTCGGGGACTCCGAGCTTCTTATAGTCAGACCCCGAGGTCCCAGGATTACGTAGCTCTTCTAATTTGTCAGCTAAGCTCAACTTATTTTTCCTAATCGTCGGCAAGAGCAGTTGCCCCCGCGGTGTCTACTTATGGCACTTGCACTTACGTCATAGCCTTCACTCCTCAGGAGGTCAGCTAGTGTTTGATGGGGAATGTACCTATGGTCTTCGCGATTAGTGAGATTAATTACTTCAGCTAGGGCGTCTCTATCTTTTTTAGATAGCCCCTGATCAGAGGTGATAGAGGCGAACTTACAAGTAGTGAGGTCGCTTATATACTTCTGAGAGGCGGTAGCTAGCTTGTCTGCTAATGGCATAATTTCTCCTAGGGTTAAACCTTAGGTTTATGCTACTACATGTTTTGTAGTTTAGCTAGCTTTTTTTGACTTAGACACGCGCTTTTTTAAAAGAGGTTTTTCAGCAGGTGGAAGGATGTCTGCTGGCACAGAATTAGGTACAGAAGAGTTGTGTAGCCCGAGGGTGAGATTCTTGATAAACTCGATCTCTGTTGAGACCTTTACAACATGCTTTTCGATGTTATTGACTCGATCGGCAAGAGAGCTGCCCCCGTTTTCCCACAGCTGATGCTCAACTTTATCTAGTCTATCTGATATAGTTCTACCGTTCTTGTCTACACCGATAGCGGCGTCTATTCGCTTAGCAAGCTTGTATGATGAAAAGACTGCACCAAAGATTACGGTTAAGGCACCAAAAATGCTTGCAACTGTTAGAATAATATCTGTAGCCATAGACTATACTAAATTCCTATGAGGTTTGAGCACAATTAGATTTGTGCTTTAACTATTTTACCCTAGTATGGTTTCTGCTATTTAAATGCTTATGCTAGCCATTAAATTGGTGGCAAAATTCTTCGGTTTTGATTTGCATTCGAACCTATTCTGTGTATGATGTTCTTACTGGTGTTTTTAATGACGTAGAGGTTTTTATGGGAGAAGTAGATTCTGCTGCTGGCGGCAGATTAGGTAGCGGTGCCGCTTGGTACGCCAGTAAAGGGTGGAAAATTCTTCCAGTCCACGGTGTTGTCGGGGGCAAATGTACTTGTGGTAAAAGTCATCCAGAAATAAAAGATGCAGGAAAACACCCAGCCATACACGCTTGGCACACCGAAGCCACTTCAGATCCAGACAAAATTGCTTCTTGGTGGGAATCTAATCCAGATTACAATATTGGCGTTTTTGCTAGAGAGTCTGGATTTTTAGTAATTGATGTTGATCCACGAAATGGTGGGGACACATCTTTTCTTAAACTTGAAGAGCTTGCTAAAGGAGAGCTTCCTCCAACTGTAGAAGCAATTACTGGACTATACGCCGGTGAGCGCGGTATTGGTGAGGTTCGCGGTAGACACCTTATTTATAAATGCAACCCGAATGAAAAGTTTATTTCTAACTTTAAAAAAGTTGGTCTTGACGGCATCGACGTAAAGCACAATGGCTACATTCTTCTTGCACCGTCGCGCCACTTTTCTGGTGTTAACTACCAGTGGAAGCCAGGTCACTCTCCAGCACAAATTGAAATCGCCGAGGCACCAGAAGAACTTCTCGCGGTAATTAGACAGACAAGTCTTAGAAGTGCGTCGGGGGGATCTACTCGTCTTAAGAAAGGCGACTGGAGCGCCTTTGGAGAATTAGAGTATGCCGGTGAAAAAGTTGATATCGATAAAATTATGGAAGAGGGCTTCCAAGAGGGAAATCGAGCTGTAGGGATATACCACCTAGCATGCGCTCTAGCCAACAGGTACGGAACTGATGATGTATCTAGAAACTTTATTGAGACAACTTTAATCAGGCTTAACGCTGAAAAGATTAGTCCTCCAATGCATCTAGAGGGTCCAAACTCTCTGCTTATGCACGTCCACCGTGCAATTGACTTTGTTAGAGACAACCCAATCATTGACTTAAAGTGGGCGGGACTTTCCGAACATTGGAGAAAAACTAACGGTCAGACTTGGGCTGAAAAGTCTCAGCTAGAAGGCGTAGCATCTAAGCCGGCCATAACCCAGAAGGGCGAGACTGATCCGTTAGAAATAGAAGCTGAACTTATTCCTACAGATAGTTCTCCTAAAAAGGTAACAAACTCTTCTTCTGTTGGTGATCGAATGTCTGCTCTTGTTCGGAGTGGAATGTCAGTGACTGACGCAATAGGTGGCGGAAATATGCAGCTGCCAGAAGATCAAGATGCTGTAGATGCTGAAGACGGAGGTACTCCCGGGAACCGAAGCTTTACTGATGTTGGAAATAGCCGAAGACTTGTAGATACCTATCAATCAGCAATTAAATATACTCCTGGCTTAGGCTGGTTCCACTGGGATGGTAACTATTGGGAGCCTGACCTGGAGAGCCTAAAGCTTCAAGAAATGGCCAAAAGAATTGCACCAGTTATTGCTGGAGAAGTTAGTAACTACGACATTCAAGACCCTAAAATAAATGAGCTTATAAACTGGGCAAAACAGGCAAAATCTAATACTCGTATCTCAAACATGATTAAAAGCGCCGTGTCTGACAAACGAGTTGTTGTTCCTGTAGAACAGTGGGACGGCGATAGTCACCTACTTGGAGTTAGCAACGGTGTAGTAGATCTTAGAAGTGGCGAACTTTTAACTGGTAGACCAGATCTGTATATAACTAGAAGAGCTCCTGTTGCCTACAATCCAGGACTTAGGAACGTTCGTTTCGAGCAGTTCTTAGACTTTGCAACCAAAGGCGACAAAGAGTTTCAAGATTGGCTACAGAGGGCAGTGGGGTACACGCTCACTGGGCTAAACAATCAAGATGCTTTGTTCCTTGTTTACGGACCTCCAGGGTCCGGTAAAACAACATTTGTTGAGACTATAGTAAATGCCCTAGGAACCAAAGGCTATTCTTGGACTCTAGATCCAAGCGTGTTGGCTGCTGGAGACGGTCAGGCAAATAGGACAGATGAGTATCACATGGCGGAGCTTAGGGGCCGCCGTATGATTTGGGTAGATGAACTTCCAGAATCAGAGCGTCTCAAGGAAAACCAAGTCAAGAAGATGACTGGTTCTGGAACACTTCAAGGTCGATCTCCTGGAGAGCGTCCATTCCAGTTTACGTCTCAGGGCAAGCTCTGGATCACAACTAACCACAGGCCAATCATTAATGACGATGCTATGTGGCGAAGACTTAGGCCAATCCCCCTAACTAGCATCCCGGAAAATCCTGACACAGAGCTACGTCCATATCTATCAGATCCTGATGGTGGATTGCCTGCAGTCCTAGCCTGGGCAGTTGATGGTGCGATCAAATATCTAAATTCTTCTGCTAAAGACCCCCTTGGCTGGTGCTCTGTCGTAAGAGATGCTGCTGACATTTATCGCAAAAATGAAGATAGAATTGGTCTATTCTTCGAAGAAGAGACTAAAAAGTCTGAAGGTGCGTCTATTCCTATGGGTGAGCTATACAGTCTCTATAGACAGTGGAGTGATAAACGAGGAGAACGAGCTATGACTCAGATAGCGTTCCACCGTAAAATTGACGATAGGGCCATGGGATTAGTTGGTCAGGGAGCTAAAGCAGCTCTTCACGGCTACTCGACGTTCCCTAGGTTAGTTGCTGAACCTGAAGTGATTGACTGGTCTGGAATGGCTAGACACTCTAGCGGTGCGTTTTAGTAAAAGAGGTATATACTATGGAAAAAGAATCACAAATATTAGATAGAAAGTCTATCGCTATTTGCACTGCGCTGCCCGGTGGAAGTGTAGATGTTCAGTATATGAAGAGTATTACTGAGCTTGTATCTTCTCTAGAAGAACAGGGATATAGTCCGTACACCATTAGCTCCATGGATCCTATTTCTACGTCTAAAGCAAAAAACTTCCTAATAAGTGTGGCACTAAAGGAGCCAAATTTGCATGGAGTGCTTTTAGTCTCTCCTGACCAAAGTTTTGACCCTAAAGATGTAGTAGATATGATTAAAAGTGGTAAAAACGTCATAGCTGCAGCCTCTCCAACTAAATATGTAAATTGGGATCAAGTGAGAAGCGCTGCTTTAATGGGACGCGACAACTTGGAGTTGTATTCTGGATCTTTTTCTTTAGAGTTTCTCCCGGGGGACGAAATTAATTTTTCTTTAAACACCCCATTTAAAGTTAAGACAATATCTTCTAATTTGATGTACATATCAAAAGAGTCTTTAGAGAAGTTAAAGTCTTTATGTAGCTCTTATATAAATAGCTCAATGTCTAGTGAAGACAAAGAAGAGGTGTGTGAGTACTTCTACACCTCAAAAAACGATGAAAATATTTTAATTTTTGAAGACTTTAATTTTTGCAATAATTGGAGATCGTTAGGTGAAGACGTTTGGGTTGCTCCATGGGTGAAAGTACAACAGTCTGGATCTTTTAGATTTGTTGGTAGTTTTTCTCATTCTTTAGAGCTGTCTTCACGTGTTAGTGAGATAACTAAAGCTAACCGAGATTAGTAGTCTTATAAGTTAAATTACTGCTAATTAGGCTGTCGGATCGGCCCATACTGAGCCATTCCACACCTTTGCCGGAGCCTCTACCCAAGTGGAGCCATTCCACACCTTAAACGGAGCCTGAACCCAAGTGGATCCATTCCAAACCTTGCCAGCTCCTCCAGGCTCAACAGTTATGACAAGAGACCCGGTAAATATAGACTCGCTGGATGCGTTAGTGGCGCTAACAGTAAAAGTGTAAGTTCCTACGGTAGTAGGCGTTCCAGATATTTCTCCAGAAACGGTGTCTAACTCTACTCCATCAGGTAAAGCTCCGCTTTGTATCGCGTAACTTACAGCGTTAGTTGCAGAAACTCCATCTAAATAGGACTGTCCAACTTTAACTGTTGCTGTAGCTAAAGTATTGTCTGTCCAAACAGCTAGCGCTGCTTTAGGAGTGAACGTAAAGCTTTGAGATATAAAATCTCCATCAGAGTTAGCTGCGTTTATTGTAAAAGAAAAACTTGAAGTCGATGTAGGTGTTCCACTAACTACTCCACCAGCTAGTAGCTGTATGCCGTTTTGAGGCAACCCGGTGGCAGTATATGTTGAAGCGCTGCTTGCAGCTACAGAATCAGAGTACGCGACTCCAATTCTTAGATCCGTACTTAATACATTGTCTGTCCACACACAGAGAGGCTGTTTTCTGTTTATAGTAAAAGTATTTGAACGTGTGGTTCCGCCAGCACCAGTGGCATCTACTCTAAAGGTGAATGCCTGTGACACTCCAGCCGTGGGGACTCCTGAGAGAACTCCAGATGAAGATAGGAGTACTCCTCCCGGTAGAGTCCCGCTTCCTAGGGAGTATCCTGTAGAAAATGTATCATTGGCAGACAAAGTCCTGCTATACGCTGACCCTACTCTGGCAATATCGTTTACTGATGTAGTGTTCCAAGATGGAGGAGAGTCTGTTGTGTCACTAACAATGACTGATCTTTGAGAGCTTCCTACAGCATTAGTTGCATAAACTCTAAAGTACCAAGTTGCATATGCTCCAACACCAATATCTATTGATGTATTAGTAGTTGTTGTTGTAAAAACTTGACCAGCATCAAACCCGGGGAATGTAGTGTATTCTATTGTGTAGCTCGTTATAGCAGTATCACCATTACTACTTGGAGCTGTCCAACTAAGAGTTGCAGTAGTAGCAGAGAAGCTAACAGAGGGGGACTGGGGTGCTGTTGGCACCATGTAGTACCCATAGCCAACCCAGTAGTTGGTAGATGAAGTATTTCCTATTCTTAGGTCGTCTGTTGTAGTCCCAGTTTCTATAACGTTATTTGTTAGTGAAGAAGTGTTAGATCCACTGAGGTGAGCATAAATAGTAATTGTAAAGTTGCCGGTGGGGCTAGTTACTATTGTGTTTGGCAGTCCAGTTAGAGTATGAACAGTTGGAATAAATGTGCCCTGCGTAGAAGTTGTAGCTGAGATCGATGCAACGTTGGTCTCTATCTGTGAGGATAGCCCTCCTCCAGAAATTGCAAGTCTAAGTCCTCTAGAGTTTATGTATCCGTTGGCAGCTGCGCGCAGAGCATAAAGCATAATTGGTCTGTTGCCGTTTATGTTTAAAGTTGCGTTTGTGATAGCAGGGATAGTTCTAGTTCTTGTGTTAAACCCTACTCTGTTTGATCCAAGTAAATCGCCAACGTCCCTAATGGCCATAAGCTATACCTGAATCCAGACATCTCCAACTTGGATGGTGCCCGTTGGACCAGTTGGTTGTAGACCAACATAAAGTTTTCTATATGTAGCACCGGTAGTGTAGTACACAAAACCTGATGACATGCTTACAACTTGTGTTGCATCATCATAAGAAATTGGAAGCGATGCCGCAACAACTCCAGGGCCTCCAGTGTTGCCTTGAGAGCCGGTTGGTCCTGTTGCGCCTGTGGGCCCTGTTTCTCCTCTTTGGCCGGTAGGTCCAGTGGGGCCTTCAACAGTGGAAGCAGCGCCAGTTGGGCCTGTAGGACCCGTATTCCCGGCGGCACCTGTAGCACCCGTAGGTCCTTGTCTAGCAGAGAGTGTAACTTTTGGATTAACCAACGATGCTAGCGTTCCACCTGTTTCATTAAAGAAAATAGATATAGAAACTTCATTTCCAGTTAAAGAAAATATAGTTCCGTCTGCGTAGACAAGAGGGTTAGCATTAGAGATAATTCTAACCGTAGATCCACTCACTAAAGCGCCAACTTCGTTCAAGTCTCCGACTAAAGTGTCCCCTACAAAGCTAGCTATTGCTAAAGTTATTCCATCATATCCGACTCCATCTGCACCAGTTGGACCAGTTGGACCAGTCGGTCCAGAAGGTCCAACTACAGTTGAGTCCGAACCTCTTGCGCCTGTAGGTCCTGTAGGTCCAGTTGGTCCTACAATAGGTCCTACGTTCTGCCAAGCAGATCCATCCCAAACATGCAGGTTTCCTGAAATTACATAAGCATCGCCAATGGTATTACCGCTGCTTGGAAGAAGCCCGGTATTAGCTAGTGTTCCAAGTATTGTTACGCCAGAGCCGTCTCGCCCGCTCGGTCCAGTAGGTCCTGTAGGTCCTGTAAATCCAACTGGGCCGCTGGGACCGGTTGGACCTGGGACTGTTGATGTTGGTCCAGTAGGCCCCTGCGGTCCTACAGATATGGCTCCAAAAATATCCCAAACGGAACCGTTCCAAATCCAAGCCTTGCCAGAGACAATATACTTATCTCCAACATCTGGACTATTTGGAAAATTTATATCAACCATTACTATGCCTGTGCTTCAGTCCAGGAAATACGTCCAAGCAGCTGAGCATTAATAGTTCCAGTATTTGTAACCACAATAGTAAGAACGTCCGGCCCGTCAGGGTAAATCTGTTGATTTACTTGAGACACTCCGCCGCTAAGAATAGATGTACCTAAATCTCTAACTAGATCTAAATCCAAACTTCCAGTTCCAGCTACAAAGTATCCTGCTACTACTTCTCCTCCAAGAATAGGTATATCCCTAGAGCTGTAGTCCGCAATCTGTGCGAGTGAGGAGTTGGCCTGAGCTCCAGCATTACCGGTAGCGTCAGTCCAAGACTGGCTGGTTGCTGGAACTCCATTTAGAATTGCCCGTACAAGGAAGTTTCCACTAGTTCTTGCAGATATTCCTAGGCTTCTTAGGGTTAGCTGCATTCTATTGACAACTTCTCTGCCGCCAAACTCGCTAATTAAACCATTATCAACGGATGGAGCTATTCGTATTGAAAACAATGATCTAGTTATGTTAGGTGCAATTGTTATGCTGTTTCGCTGTCCATAAGTAAAAACTAAGGACTTGTCATCATCATAGCCACCGTCCATAATTACCGACGTTCCCCAGTGGGAGACTGTTGGAGAGAACTGCGGGTAAGCGTTTTCTACTATTACTGGCGACTGCTCTAGGTACGTAAATGCTTGAGGTATGTCGCTCATTGGGGCAAAAATTACTGCAGGAGGATTCAAACTAGTAGCTGCCTTGCTAAAAGTTATAACGCTTCCAGATATTCCAACTACAAATGTTCCTTCTGGGAAGCTGTTAGATATTACTCTTTGTCCAATTTGAACGTTTGCTAGGTCAGCTTCATCAAATACTGTTCCTACCGATGACCCCACCGCAATTGTTAAATCTACTGATGGGTTTCCGGTCTTTACGCGAGTTAATCCAGTAAATGATGTTGCAGTTTTGTTAGCATAATTCATTAGCTCTACTTTAGTGCCGTTTCTAACTACCAAAGTTCCTGACTGGTTGAATTCGGCAGTAGAGTCAACATAAAGTGTAGTATCTGATGTAGTTAAGTTTGCAGATATTTTTGTATACACTGGTATGGTGTTTGTTTCGTATCTTCCTGGCAAGTTACCAGAACGCATGTAAGCTTCTAGATTTACGTTATTGTTTGCTTCTTTGTGTACATATGTGACTTCACCATCGGTTGTTCTAAGGCCCCAGCGGACGGCACCAGCACCATACCAAGAGTAGTCAATAAAGAACATTTGCATTCTGTTTAAGTCTAAATTGTAGCCAGAATACCCGGTGCCATCTACTTTATCTATATTCCACTGATCTTGAGGAATTTTCTTGTTAACTGTCTTAGAAACTATAACATTTGTAGCTGACAGTCCTCGGTAGGACGGAGAAATGGTAAGACTTGTATCACTTTCAATGCTTAAAACTTTGTACGATTGTCCTCTAAGGACTATGTAATCTCCTGGATTTAATTGATTAGTAAAGCTTGTCGGAAAGTCTGGTCCAGACTGTGCTACGGTGTTTCCCCCATTAGTGACAGTTACCCTACCAGAAATCTGATACGTGGAGCTTCTTTGTACGGCATATAATTTTTTACCATCGTATTCAAAAAATATTCCATTTTGCTCATCAAAAAGACCAACTCTAACAACAGATCCAGTCCACTGACTTACCGTAATGTAATATCGTCCAGTTGCGTTTGGTGGTAGAGGTAGGGTTGTCTTTACTGTAAATCTATTATATGTAAGAACTGAGTCCACTAAATAAGTACCGTTGTAGTCAGTAGTATCTGAGTTAATGATGTTTATCTGTACACCTGGAACCAGATTGTGTTGTTCTTTTGTTTGAATTGTAATTGTGTCACCATCGGCGGACAGCTCATCTAGTTGAAAAGATGGCTTAAGTAGGCTACCGGAGCTATACTGAATTCCTTTACCTGACTGGTAACGGAAGTAACGTCTAGTTTGTCTAATTGCCTGCTGATTATTAGAATTTCCATTTGTTGAAAATATTACTCCACCATCAAAAGGCCTGTGGGCAAATGTCCCCTGAGGCCTAACATAAAGTTTTGCAGTGCCACCTATTGTTCCTGTTGGCTCAGCGTCTGCGTAGAATACTATAGTTGTTGGATTTAATACTGTTGAGACTGTCCATGAGCCGTTTGGTGCGTTAGTATCGGCGGTTGTTCCGGTTAGTGCGATATTGTTTCCAATTGACAGACCGTGTGGGACACTAGTTACAACAGTAACTTTTGTTCCAGTATATGTTACAGTTGGATTGGTTCCTATTGGTGCTGAAGCGAAAGGCTGAGCTATAAAAATAGAGGTTTTATTGCTGTCAACTAAAGATGTTATAGATGTACTGTTTTCTGCAGTGGCATAGTATGTAAACTGAGATGTTCCTCCACCACCTTCAATTAGGTACGTTCCATCTGCTGGCTTAACTAAAGTATCTACAATAGTTATAATTGATCCGTCTGGCGGAGCGTAACCGGAGATTGCGGTTCCGCTCTGATCTCCGGCAGCAACGACGCTAGAGTTTGCTACTGAAAACGTTGTGGCAGACCCTACTTCTACAATTTGATATAAACCAGTATATGCAGCAGTAACACCTGAAATGCTGACATATTCTCCAATAGTAAAACCATGATCAGCGCTAGTTGTATAAGTTACGTATCCCGTAGCTGGAGTTGCTAAGCTTATAGCTGTTACAGTTTTTGTGTTAGGTGTGAGAGTTACGGTTACAGTTTTAGACCCTGCTGGCATGGAAATAGAGGCAACATTTTTGATCGGGATAGCTGAGTTAAATGCAAATGGTCTGTTGTTGGTCATTGCCAACGCTTCCCACTTGGTACCCTGAATACCATACTCGAAGTCGGTATCAATAAGAGCTTGTGGGGTGGACACCCTAAATTTTGCTACTGGATCAGTAAACTCTTGAGAAGGAGTAAAAGCTTGGTCAAAATTTGATAAAAATTGTGGCATTAGACTATTCTCCATCCATATGTAGAGCCTATGTATCTAATGACTATAGATGCTCTGTCAACGTTTAAAACCATGTTGTCTGTTCTTCCTTCTATTTTCTCTGCGCCCCCAGATAAAATCAGGCCATTTCTCTTAAATGAGTTCTCTAAATCAATTATAGCAATAGACTCACCGATCTGAGGCGCTTCTGGAAGGATTATTGTAAAACTTCCGTTTTTAGTGTCTGCTAAGAAACCTTCGTTGGATAGAGCTGATCTATTTGAGTTTACGTAACTCCAGTTTCCATATGCAGTTCCACCACCGATTCCAACCCAGTAGCCGTCGTAGTAAACATACGTGTTACCTAAAGTAGTGCTAAACCAAACATCTCCTTGTCCAGGTGATGTGGGTGGTAGGTCATCTGTGTAGTAGGATCCAGTAGGTCCTGTAGCACCAGTTGCTCCAGTAGGTCCAGTTATAGACTCTCCCTGGAATCCGGTTAAACCTCTTTCTCCAATAGGTCCAGTAGGTCCAAGAGCACCAGTAGGTCCTGTCGCTCCTGTTGGGCCTGGTAGACCTATCTCTCCCTGTGCACCTACTGCACCTGTTGCACCTACTGCACCCGTTGGTCCAGTTGATCCTCTAGCTCCAGTTGGACCAGCCGCCCCTTGAGGACCGGTGGGGCCAACCGTACCTGCAGTACCCTGGATACCTTGAAGACCTGTTGCACCCTGTGAGCCCGTTGCACCTGTCGCACCAGTTGAACCAGTAGAACCTGTAGCTCCAGTTGCACCAGTTGGACCTGTAACAGTTGATGCTGCACCTGTTGCTCCTGTAGCTCCTGTTGGTCCTGTTGGACCTGAAATAGCTCCCAAACTTTGCCAAGCAGAAGTTGAAGCTGACCACACATAAAGCTCTGCACCAACTATATAAGCGTCTCCAACGTTTCCAGTTGGGTGTGCCGCTACTAACTCTGCATACGTGGCGTATGTGTCTAATATCTCTAAGCCCTGTCCCTCAGGGCCAGTTGCACCTGTAGCACCTGTAGGGCCGGTTACACCTTGTATTCCAGTTGCACCTGTAGGACCGGTTACACCTTGTATTCCAGTTGCACCTGTTGCACCAGTTGATCCAGTTGCACCAGTAGGACCTGTTGCACCTTGTATTCCAGTTAGTCCAGTTGAACCAGTTGCACCTGTGGGTCCTGTAGCTCCCACTGGTCCAGTTGGACCCATTGGACCAGTAACGTTTGAAGCAGCACCGGTTGCTCCGGTTGCTCCAGTTGCACCAGTTGCTCCTGTTGGACCAGTAACGTTTGAAGCAGCACCAGTTGCTCCGGTTGCTCCCGCTGGACCGGTTGCGCCTTGTAAACCAGTTAAACCCGTTGATCCGGCTGCTCCTGTTGGACCGGTCGCACCAGTTAGTCCTGTAGCTCCTGTTGCTCCAGTTGGACCAGTGTCTCCTGTTGGTCCTGTTGGACCAATAACCCCGGTGCGGACAATGCTCCATACGGAGCCGTTCCACTCCCAGGTGCTGTCACCTGAAGTAAATACGTCATTGATTGACGGGGAGTTTGGGAAATTAAGTGCCAATTTAAGTCCTGAATTTAGGGGCGTCTACTAGATCTAGCTATATTTTACCATAGGACAGCCTTAGGCAGGCTAAGACTACATAGGCCTAGTTGTGCCTATTTTCTATTGATTTGTTTGTTTCCATGACGTGGTATCTTCATCCCACTCATAGTCATTCTCGTCTTGTGGTTCTTCAACTGGTGGATTCCAAGTTAAGCTGTCTTGATCTAAAACCCAAGAAGGGTACACGTTGGGAGAAAAAACAACATTATTTACGCTGTCATACACTCCAGCTTTTTCACTAAAACTTGGGCTAATTCGGCTACTAGAAATGTCCACCCAAGGGCCATCGCCAAAATTGCTAAAAAGCCAGTCAGTGGGAGTTTCAATGGTTTCCTCTACTTCAACCACCCGTGAGATATATTTATCATTGTCTATCTTTGCCCAAATTGACATTTTTCTCCTAATACTTCAAAACTATAGAGTGAAGGGTTACAAATCCAGCATCGGAGTTTGTTACATAAAGTCGTATTTTTCCATTACCCGCGCCAGTAACTGGAATTGTATGAGTTCTTATGCTGTAGTTTGCATCACTAGGGTTTCCAAGTGAAAATCCGTCATAGCCGCCAGAACTTCTTGCCCAACCGAAACTTGCATAAAAATGAGGAGGGCTTACTCCAGAAGCTGAAACTTGAATTTGTATAAACTTAGCACCAATCATATTTATATTGTTGTTAGTTTCTAAAACTCCATCACACCAGTACGGAGCCCGTAAGCCTACAGTTGTAGAGGTAGTAGACATTATAGAATTTACAGTTCCTCCGGTATAGAAGTTATACCATCCACCAGTTACACTATTTGTCGGAGTGGTAGAGGCATTAAACACTACAAAGTCAGAGTACAGCGTTGAACCTAATAGTCCGCTCAAAGGCCCTGCCATTAGGACAGTCCGTTTCCAGACGCAATCCAACTGGTGGCGGTTATTTTTACAAGGGTTGCCACGCCATGTGGAGCAAGAGTTCGTGAACCTGTAGCCCCGGTGCCGGCAAGAAGTAAAGTATCACTCGTGATAGCAATAGTAGTAGTTACTGATGCTGCATTAATAAATACAATACTTGTACCAATTTCAAAGGCAACAGAAGCATTTGCTGGAATGGTGTGAGTTTTTCCGGTTGCGGTTGTATAGATGTGTTTTCCAGAATGCGCAGCGGTTATTGCTAGGTCAACTGAAGTTGAAATTTGCGGTACACCGATAAAACCAAATGTACTAGCAGCTGTTGCAGCAACTCCGTCAGCTGGCGTGCCAATTACTGTACCTGTAAAGGTTGGGCTTGCGATAGGAGCTTTTGCATCCAACTGAGTCTGAATCGAAGACGTTACTCCATCAACATAGTTAAGCTCTGTTGCAGTAGCAGTCACTCCTTCAATGCCTGGACCTGTTGGTCCAGTTGCCCCTGTTGGACCCGTTTCGCCTCTGTCTGCAAGAAGGTCCCAAGCTGAGGTGTTACTGTCTGGTGGTACGTCAAACCCATTGCTTGTGGCGACCGCAATGTAAGACCTACTGGCCCAGCTAACTGCGTCATTTACTGCATAAGTAATTGATGCTGGATCTCCTGGACCAGTGACCCAGTTTCCGCGCCAAGTTATTCCTAGAGCTTCTGGTCCAGTCGCACCAGTAGGTCCTGTTGCACCTTCTGCACCTGTTGGTCCAGTAGGACCTTCTACCGTGCTGTCTGCACCAGTAGGTCCTGTTGGACCGATGTCGCCGGTTGGTCCTGTTGGACCGATGTCGCCGGTTGGTCCTGTTGGACCGATGTCGCCGGTTGGTCCTGTCGGACCAGTTGCACCATCTGCACCCTTAGGAATCCAAATTTCCCACTGGCCATTGCTTTGATAGTTTATTGGGTCGCCTAGTTGGCCGCTTGCCTTAGCAAGGTAAAGTTGTCCGTCTGAACCTCTTACTACTGCTATGTCTGTTATGTATCCATTTGTCGAGACATAGTTTCCTAGGTAGACAACCCCAAATCCAGCACCTGTAGGTCCGGTTGCTCCTGTCGGGCCAGTTGGGCCTTCTAAGCCTTCTGCTGCAATTAATGTCCAGAATGTTCCTTCAGAAGGAGTGTCCCCAACGTTACCACCGTTAGGGTTAAGGCGGTACCAAGTTTGTCCTGCATAAGTTACTACATCCCCAGTTGCATAAGAAGTTCCTCCGCCATATGCCCCAACAAAGTTCCACAGAGCGTCAGCACCAGTAGGACCAGTATCACCAGTTGGTCCTGTCGCACCCTCTGCACCAGTCGGACCGGTTGCACCCTCTGCACCAGTCGGACCGGTTGCACCCTCTGCACCAGTCGGACCGGTTGCACCCTCTGCACCAGTTGGTCCTGTATCACCTTGAGGTCCTGTCGCTCCTGTTGGGCCCTGTGGTAGATCAAAATGCTCGTTATCATCAATAACCCAGCCAGTTGCAGAGGTTGGATCTTCACGAACTACATAAATTTTATTTGGGTCGGTGTTGTCTTTTACAAAAGCCCACCAGTCACCCGCGGCTAAACCTACTGGTCCTCCTTGGTACACTGCAAGAAATGCAGTTACGCTCTCCCACGTACCAAGAAAAAATGAATCTTCGCCACTTGCTCCAGTTGGACCAGTCGCACCTGTTGGTCCAGTTGGTCCAGCATCGCCTGTTGCTCCTGTAGCTCCTGTTGCACCAGTAGCACCAGTTGCTCCAGTAGGACCAGTCGGACCCTGCGGTCCAACAATCTGACCTGCGTCATTCCAGGTTGCGCCGTCCCAAACCCAGAGGTTTCCGTCTGACTCTACGATGTATGCATCGTTTACAGCCTGACCGGTGATTGCATTTAAAGCTGTAATGTCTGCGACAGTGCCAGCGAAGTTGATTGATGTACCCTGAGGACCTGTAGCACCTGTAGGACCTGTTGGACCTGTAACTGTGCTAGCAGCGCCTGTTGCACCTGTAGGACCTGTTGGACCTGTCGGGCCGGGCACTGTACTATTTGCACCTGTTGGTCCAACGCTAGAGCTAGCCCACTCTACCCAGAAGTTATCGTAGTATGTGTAGACTTTGGCATTCGTAGTGTCGAACCAAACATCTCCCTCTACTATACCTACTGTAGGGGCCGTCTCTGAAGTATAAAAAGTTCCATCAGCACCAGTAGGACCAGTTGGTCCCGTAACAGTTGAAGCTGCACCCGTTGCACCGGTTGCACCAGTAGGACCTGTTGCACCAGTTAGACCAGTTGCACCAGTAGGACCTGTTGCACCCTGTAAACCTGTTAAACCTGCTGGTCCTGTTGCACCAGTTGCTCCAGTCGCTCCAACCCCGGTTGCACCAGTAGGACCTGTTGCACCTTGAAGTCCAGCTAAACCGGCTGGCCCTGTTGCACCAGTTGGTCCCGTAACAGTTGAAGCTGCACCCGTTGCACCGGTTGCACCAGTTGCTCCTGTTGGACCTATAACTCCTTGAGCACCAGTTGATCCAGTTGCACCAGTTGCTCCTTGAAGTCCCGTTGCACCGGTTGCGCCAGTAGCACCAGTTGATCCAGTTGCACCAGTTGATCCAGTTGCACCAGTTGCTCCTTGAAGTCCCGTTGCACCGGTTGCGCCAGTAGCACCAGTTGCACCTGTTGCACCAGTTGATCCAGTTGCACCAGTTGCTCCTTGAAGTCCCGTTGCACCGGTTGCACCGGTTGCGCCAGTTGGTCCCGTAACAGTTGAAGCTGCACCAGTTGCTCCGGTTGCTCCAGTTGCACCTGTTGGACCAGTGGGTCCAGCAACAGTTGAGGCAGCACCAGTAGCACCAGTTGCACCAGTTGCACCAGTTGCACCAGCTAAACCAGTTATACCAGCAGGGCCTGTTGCACCAGTTGATCCTGTTGCACCAGTAGCACCAGTTGCACCAGTTGCACCAGTTGC